>LFCJ01000107.1_pt1 | contig 44492 bp, 69 predicted proteins | sample 643141 | NCBI WGS metagenome assembly LFCJ01 (sample SAMN03766243, study PRJNA286221) | soda lake metagenome | biome: soda lake; feature: Kulunda steppe; material: water; isolation source: sample B1-Br-g2 brine of Lake Bitter-1 | place: Russia: Kulunda steppe | collected 2010-07
CACTTGAGAAAACAGATTTACTCCACGTATTAAGTGACTTATCTAAACTTGAACTCCCTTCGTTTAAGAATCCACTTACAATCCGTGAAGTACAGGAAAGAAACGTAGGTGCTCGTATATTCCTCGTCGGGATGCAAAACGCAGAGTACCGACTTGACATATCAGCGGCAGATGGCACAGTAACACTATATAGGCGAAAGAGCCCGTCCGAACGAAATCAGTTCGGCTCACGGTGGAAACGAGAATCACGCAATATTCGTCCATCTGTACCGAATTAGCGGCAGGAGTGAAGTAGAATCAACCGTAGCAACTAAGTTTTTAGACACTATTCATTGGATATGAAATGCACACTATTGGGAACTAGTTCGGCGATTGGAATGCCTGCACCACTTTGTACGTGTGACTACTGTGAGTCAACTACAAGAACACGTCCAAGCCTTCTAGTTGAGACCGAACATGTAACGCTTTTATTTGATATTTCTCCAGATATTCGCACACAATTACGTGGAATGATGCCCGAACAACTGAATGGGATTTTTCTCACACACCATCATCATGACCATGCAACGGGCCTGCGAGAAGTTAATCATACCACGTTAAGTAAAGACCGTGTTGTTATTGATGGGGAAATAACTTCTAAAACAATGCATAGTTGGCTTGGACAGACGTATGAGTTGTATTGTAGTCCCGAAGCTCTCACAGAGCTACGTTCTGATATGGGGTACCTTATGAATGGGGATGGATTTAACGCCAATTGGATGGATGATAACGATTCTGTAACAATTGGCGATGTAACTGTTACGGCGTTTGTCTCCGAGCATTGTCTCACCTATATTGGGTTCCTGATTGAATCCCCTGAGTCTACGGTTGTATACCATCCCGACTTTGGCGTGCTTCGAACCACGGTTGATTTCCCTGATGTCGATATGCTTGTGATGGATGGGAGTTCATTCCTTGGATATGATATTCACGGAACACAGGAGCAATTCAAGCGTGTCGTTGAGTCTGTTGAACCACAGGATATGATATTTACGAATGTATCTGAACATATAGCTCAGGAAGACACGGAGACCCTCAACCAACGTGCTGAGAGAAGTCCTGGGAGAATCGTTACAGATGGATACACATTCTGAGCTACTATTTTCTTGTATTGAAAGGCTTTTTGTTCTCATGCTCAATACAGTATAGTATGGTTGAGTACAAAGGAACGTATTATATTGATGTACGACCTGAAACTGTGTTTGAGTACATGAATGACGCCGAGAACGCTGTTGATGCTACACCAAGCCTCACAACAGCAGAAGTACTCGACGCAAACCTCCCGAACGGATGTGAGAAAATCGAGGCAGAGTACGAGTTTGGCGGACTCATGAGTGGAAAACTTATTCTAACAGCTGTAGAACATAATCCTCCAAAATGCATACGGTTTGATATTAGTGGAGACGTTTCTGGGTATGTAGAATGGCGTTTCGAGGAGGATGGAGATGGCACACTCTTCACGTATGAAACGGATTATGACCCAGATGTTCCTGCGCCGTCGTTTGTCGTTAACAAAATTGGGTCAACTCTCAACGAGAAAGAAGTAAAACAATTTATTCGAAATCTTCGCTCCGACCTCGAACCATAAACGATTAAATAATAATTTGATAAGATTTATTAATACTCTAACGCAGTTACAGATGAACAATGAACCCCCAAACAGAGTCTATCGATTCTCTGGCACCCCCATTACAAACCGTTGCGGATACAATAGTTGAAAGTCTTGAGTGCGTATCGTATGTTGATTCGATGGATTCTTCACTACTTGTGGTCTCACAAGAGAACGAACCAATCAACGAATTCCGAACAACAATTGCCGATAAAATCAATACTGAAATGGATACGATTCCAACAGTGGAAATCCGACAAACGGAAACAGATGATGATTCCTATGAGCTAATTGCGATAATTGGGATTAATGATGATGCTCACCCTGCTGAGTACGTTACGCTATTCACTGGGTTGCTGGAGTTAAATAGCCAGTATACGTATCAGGCTTTATTGAAAACAGGTGAGCTTGTTGATGAGGGTGCGTATAGGAGTCAAAATCCACAGGCATTTGCTGCTGCTGTTATACATGTCTTGTCCTATGCACTCCTAGATGAACCTCTCTCAGCTAAGCGCTTAACTACAGAACTTGACATTGCCCCAAAACAGCTCCAATCTCAAACAGTACGAATCATAAAACATATTGAAAAATAAATAAATAGATATATTTGGGTGCTACTCTATCATAGATATGATGGCAGACGATATATCGGATGAGGGATTCGTTCGAGTGAAAAATACCTTTGAAAACCGAATTCAACAACATTTGGGGTCGAATATCAGTGTAGAAACAACAGAGGATAGTCTTCTGTATATTAAGGACTATGATACAGAGGACTTACCGCCAATTGATGTAACGTTTCTGTACAACGGTTCCGAATACATGCTTGTGAAGTCGGACCGACGTGAGCAGCATTTCGAAATTGTAGAGACCATACAGAGTCGAAACTCGTCAGAGTAATTTTTCGAACTCCATCATTGCGGAAAAACCATTTTGTAACTGTAAGTGAATTATCATTCATGGGAGAGACTACGTGCAGATATACTGTTCCATTAGAGCACGCTCAGTCAATTAACGTGAAAGTCACATTTGACTCATCTCATCTACTACCCACAGAGATACGGACAAACCGATTATTGTTCAAGCCAATTTGGCAACACGCAGTTCGAGACATCCATCAACTTCGCTCAAAAGCATCTGAGCATACAATGCGATTCATTCCTGATGAACTCCCAGATACACTTGCAGACACGCAACAATTACTAAATTCAAGTCGTGACAAATTCGAAGATGATACGTCTTGTCTCTATGCTATTACACGGCGGTCAGACGGTAAGTTAATCGGAGGTACAGGATTTCGAGTTGACTGGGATGATGTAGAGACTTATTATTACATGTGGCTACGTGAGCACGCATGGGGGAATAGCTATTCACACGAGCGGGGCATAGCGTTCATTAGTATCGCGTTTGAACACCTTGGCGTAGAGACAGCCCGTATTAGTGCACTTACTGATAATCATGCCTCGTGTCGTGCTATCTGGAAATACGTTCGTGAATTCGGTGGGTATCCGTGGGGTGTGAAACCAAACTCACATGATATTACATCATCTGACGAACGGGATGATACGCTTCATTTTGCTATTACGCGTGAAGATTACTATCAGAGTCTTGGAAACCCATCAAATCTTCGTTCAGGCATCACAGCCCTTGAAAAGCAATTAGACGACGTGTGGAAGTGACTCACCACCACTTCATTGGAATTTCAAGTTCAACAAGTCGATTTTTGACTTGTTCGCCATCATACTCGACAGTTGCTGTAGTCGCACTACCTGTACTGGTATCGATGACAGCATACTCAGCAGGCCCATCAATTGGTTGCCCTACACTCCCTGGGTTCAGAACAGTCACGTCATTTCCGAAGCGAGAGCAATCAAGAACGGCCTGCTCGTGCGTATGACCCAATAGAATGAAATCAAACAACTCGTCGTCGACCATAGCTGCAGCAGCCGTGAACTTGCCTTTCTTCATTCCCATATTGTGCTTCGTGTATCCTGAAGCCAATTCTGGAGTTGGCTGAGCATGTGCCAGTAACAGACCTTCGTCAGGGATTTCCATATATGATGGCAGACCATCCACCCACTCTACGTGTTCGTCACCAAGTGCGTTCCAGGTGGTATTAAGCTCAAACGACGAGAGTTCTGAATCAACGACATGACCTTCCTGTTTTTCGATGACGGCGACATCGTGATTCCCTTTCACTGCATACGTAGACTCATTCATGACTGTATCCACAGTCTCACGTGGATACCCCATGAGCCCAATTAAATCACCTAGACAGATAAGCCCATCCACAGAGCCACTCACATCATCTAGAACTGCTTGAAGTGCAGGATAATTTGCATGGACATCACTGACAACCGCATATTTCATATATAGATATAGGTATCTGTGTTTACTTGTATTTATTGATTTGACTCACTCATGAGATACAGTTTTATACAACAGGAATCCTAACCGTGCACACAGACATGGTGGAATTACCTACAGTGTACATTGTTGAGGTAACGGAAGAACTTCAAACAGGTATTGATATGGTTTGTGAACAACTCACTGATGAACAGCATCTTCAAAGTGCCGATGGCGGACTTGTTGCGGAACGCGTTTCAGAGGACATTGCTGGATGTATTGAAGATGGTAGCTCGGAACTCGAAATCTCACAAGGTGCCGTACAGCATCTAATGTGGGCAATCGAAACCATATCACAAACCACACGAGCGGACGAAGCTGTTCTAACAGAAGCATGGGAACAACTCAAAGACTCTAAGCAAAAAGAATGGTCTGATGAAGACAAAGAGGAATTCCAAGAGGCACTGCTAGGCGGTCTTTGATTGTTAAATTAAGTAATGAACAAAATACGTTAATTGTATTTTTCGATGAATCCAGTAGGATTCCATGAAACACCCTCACCACTTGCACTACACAACTCACGATGAGCTGCGCGAGCCGCATACTCCGAGTCAAACGGAACGATACCAATCTCTTCAAATTCGCTCCCCGTCCATCGGAAGACGTATTCTGTATCTCCATCACACTTGAAGTAGTAGTCACCAAGAACGCCTGCACGAGCTGATGAGCCATTTGTACAATAGTTCTCTGCGAGCCATGCTGTGAAATCCATCAATGTTGGTTTTTCACTCATACCCACACTGACAGAACAACCCCCTAAGTATCTATTTATTCAACTGCTATACTTGGCCACATTTATTCTGTTACAGAAACTCCTAAAGAATCCCAAATCATTATCAGGCCATTCGGTGTAAGAGTGACTGCAATGGAGGTTCATGACGATACCATCATCTCACCGCCGCACGACGACGGTGAGTACAAACTCAAAATCATCGACCACGGGCATGGCAACCATCGGTTATCCATTACCCCTACAGATGAGCGGGACTGGCACAATTTCACTATCACGAACCAACACCTACAAGAGTGCCAGTGGCGAGATAAAGAAAACGAGCTACCTACACCCATCCATCGTGCCGTCGAATACTATGGATACCATGTGACAGATGTTGTCCGCCGACCCAAGCACGGACTCTACGAGAACGTCCGTTATCTCCGTGAGAGCGTTGAAGAAATAGAATCGGAATTGCATACGGTGAACTACATTGGCAAAAGTGCTGCAAACTGGGCAACAGAATCACTCGAATCATTACAAAAACTTGAACTACTCCGTGAACATCTTACAGAAGCTGAGTTCGAAATCGTGTTAATCAAGGCACAGGAGAGTAGCGTCGATACGCCATCGGGCCAGTTGTCATTCCCAACTACAGATGGTGATATTACAACCGCTTCGTTAAAGTCAGTAGTCATGCTGATGATTGCTTATGCGCAAGACGACGGCTATCTCGACATCGAACTTATTGACCCTGAAATCGTGAATCAACTCGTACGGAGGCCCGATAATGATTGAAATTGCAACCAAAGAAACCGATGCAGAGTACACCCGTCTCTGGACGAGAGACCAGACTCCAAATAAATTGTTCGTCACGCACCTGACGCCAGATAGCGCAACGAGGTACGAATTCAACGTGAGCAACCGTGACGAGAAAACCTGCGTCTATTCGAAAGGTGAAGGGACAACCCCGCCACGAACCGTTATCGAGATTTTGAACGATGAGGGATACACAGCAGAGAATCTGCCAAATATATCTGAAGAAGATATAGCAGTTCGAGGAAAGCAAGTTGTCCAAGCTATTGAATGGCTGAAAAAACACGGCGGATTCGAGCCAGGAGACCTTCGACAATTCGCATATGACCGTTCTTCAACCGCCACGCCAACAATCTACATGAGTGTGCTGTTAATGGATGCAATTGGTCCTGAAAAATTCGAATCCCAGCTAGATGCTGTATTGGCAAAAGCATCTCAACAAGGAAAGCATATCACTAAAGAAGAACTGCTTGACCCACGAACACACAATATTGAGTTCCTCCAGAAGGTTCTCATCGAAATGCGGAAATCACTTCCACTGGAAGACCAAAAGAAAGTCATCGAATTAGCTGAGGAACGGCTGAATTGGACTGGTGATAAAACCGTGCATCCACAGGACGACAAAGACGACCTTTGGGAGACTTCAACCGCTGGAGAGTCACGCTTGCATCTTTCTGATGAAGCTGTGAAGACTCTCGTCCAAGAAGGTTGGCTTGACGAGGATTCCTACCACTCTATGTAGGAGCGTTTGATACTTGCTTTGGATTCCCACGTTCAAAGAGATGTACCCATGTGAAAATCCATGCGAACGTAGCAAGGCATCCTACAATCCAGGGGACCCACCCTGAGACCAGCGCAACCCAAATCATGAGCGCACCTATCGTCAGAAGCAGCAGTCTCATTCCTTCATTTAAAAACATCATAGCGACCTCTAAATTTGTCATACCATGATTTTTTCAGCACACCTATTTCAATGTACTAATGTCACTCTAGGATTATATTGCCTTCTTCATTCCATTCACAGTGGAGTGGGTCAACAACGTCTTGCGAGATGATGACTTCTTCATCAGTAACCTCAACAGTTGGGAAAAACGAGTGTTCGTCAAGAGTAAACTCATCTGTAGTGCTCATCCCATCATCAACTTCTTCACCCTCGGGCAATTCAGTATCAGGGGCTTCAACATCAAGGTCTACAGTAATCACATAGTCTCCAAAACTAAAATCCTCTTGGGCCACTGTTGTTGTGTCATCTGCATCCACATCTACAGTTGTATTTACAACTTCTTCTTCCTCGCCATCATCTGTTATAATAGTAACAGTTCCAGAGACATCTTCTGATAATCTATTTTCAAATGGTAATATTTCCTCACGTTCTGGCGTCTCTTCTGATAGTTGTAAACGCGTTGTATCACCAGATGTGTCAACGTCAGGTCTGAAATATTCGCCTTGTGTGCGTAGATACGTGATAGACGTGTCAATGACTTCATCCAAAATCAGTCTGTCATCTGTTTCGTACGCAACTTCTATTATTGCAGTCTCAATTTCATCCTGTGCTGGTTCTGGGAGTGTAGATGCGGATACGATTTCATGCGAGCACTCCTCGTACTCAGGCCACTCATCCTCTTCTTCCTCATCATCTAAGCACCCTGCGAGCATTGCTCCTGCACCTATAGCGGCAAGTAATCGCCGTCGTTTCATACTATTCTAATACAGAGCTTCAATAGTTAAGTAATTTACTAATAATATATAGTAAATTTACTACTTATGAATAGTAATATTACTAATAATAGATAGTAAGTAGTAGATAGCACAGAATTAAGTTCTATACGATAGCAAAGGCAGAGTACCACGGGTCACCTGACCCGTGGGTGAATGCCAATCAAAACATTTACAACTAACTAACCCTAAAACGAATCAATGCAGGAGTCAGAGCTAACACAAACCCTCTCATTCGGATTAACTATCGAGAGTGGTAGCTCTGACGACTTGCACGCTGGCTGCTTAGAATCCCGACGCATCCGCAACGAAGTCAACCGACTCGACAAGCAAGGTTGGGATTGGGACGATATTCATGACCCTGTCGTGGACAACGCAAACCACGTGAAAAACACCAGTCAACTCATCGTCCAGAAAGCTATCGGAGAGCTTGAAAACTATCAAGACAATAAGGATAATGACTGGGGGCGTCCATATCCATACATCAACGAGTCATATCCAATTCGGATGAATCACAACGAAGGATACGCTCTCAACATAGCTGACAACGGGGACGTTCGATTCCGTATCAGTTCAAAACCGTACAACCACGTGAAAGGCGTACTTCGAGGCAGTCCAGACCACTTAGAACGCGTGAAAAATGCCATCAACTGTGATGCGTGGCGCGTTGGCGTTGCCGAAGTAATCCATAAACACGACGAATGGCGACTTCACGTCACCGTGACACACGAACAGAAACTCGTTGGCACGCCAGAAGACGCCGAGACGATTATCGGCGTGGACATAAACGAGGATTGCGTTGCTCTCGCTGCGATGACTCGTGATGTAGACGTGGAAGACTCGATAGTCATCGAGTACCCAGACATCAAACGCATCCGCCACGAGTATTTTACAAAGCGCAAGCGGATGCAAATCGCTGGGCAAACCGCATTCGAAACTGTCGTGCGAACAGAGGAGCGCGATTTCGTCCACGACCAACTCCACAAAGTATCGTGTGACGTAGTCAGATGGGTCTCGCAGTTCAACGACCCTATAATCGTCTTTGAAGACCTCAAAGACATGCGAGATTCAATTGACTACGGAACGCGAATGAACCGACGCTTACACTCGCTGCCGTTCGCCGCGTTGCGCGATATGGTCACGTACAAAGCAGCTTGGAACGGGATTCCGTCAGACGAGGTTGACCCAGAGTACACGTCGCAACGGTGTCCACGTACGGAGTGCTTGCACACGAGTCGAGCGAATCGCCATAAGAAGCGATTCAAGTGCTGCGAGTGCGAGTTCCAAGACCATGCTGACCGTAAAGCGGCGGTTTGTGTCGTACAGGAGTGGTTGGGCGACCAGAATGGAAATGTGCCGTCTCTCGAAACTCTTCCACGCGTATGGAAGATGAGACGGACGGCATCGGGCCTGTGTGAAGAGGCCGACTCTCACGGAGCTGTGTTAGCTTCGGGTGTTCACCGACGCGGAAAGTCGGCGCAAGGCGAAAGCCAAGCGCGAGAGGAATTAAAACACGTTGCTCCTACAGTCGGGTAGGTAGACACAGACGCCACGGGTCACCTGACCCGTGGTACTTCACTCATCCAAATACTGAACTCTCTTTTGATGACTTCTTCTCAGGGCCAGATGAAGACGAAACTGAAGAACGGTCGTATGTCTCTACAGCAATTATTTCGCCATATATTGAGCATGCTGACCTGGCAGAGAAAACGGGGCGAGATTACCTTGCTGAAAAGGATGCGTGTATGGAGTTTGTCAAACAGCAGGCGCAAACGATTTCGTAGGACTTGACACAAATCTGTAGTAAGTATCGCACATCCAACTCCAGATAGTTGATGTCAACGTACTTGTCAGGTTACTCTTAAACTGTCACTCGATAGTGCTCTTTCACGATGTCATCTGTGATACCTTGGGAGTTTGAGGTTTCGGTATGGGTAACATCTGCATCGAACTCCTCGACCACATCATCTAATCGCTGTTTCCCCGAAAGCTTGTCCTCGTGGCGATAGAGTTCCACGCGGAGGCAGTCATCCTCAAGAATTACTTGTGAGACTCGGTCGGTTTCAGGCGCGTTCGGCCCTGCGTTCGAATCGCTTGCAGGTAACTCGTACAGTTGTTTCCGAATTTTGACTAATGAGTCATATGACCCTGCCGTCGTAATAACAGTAGTTTCGCGGTCGTCATCTTCAGCATCAGGTAAGTGGTCGTCTCGATACCCTGATTTTTGAATTGGTTCGTTCACCCAGATACCTTCGTTCGAATTCTCTCCAAGATGCTCAGTATAAATCTCAGGTGGTTCATTGACCAGAGCGCAACGGTTGAGCGGCACATCACCGCCCAGACGCGGCGCGTAAACCTCGGCGACTATAGAGACGCCTGGCCAGTCGGAAACATCCTCTGGGTCAAACTGCGTAGTCTCAACCTCTTGTGTCCGCCCGTCTTCATCAACATCACCTGGAACTGCCCAGATGCTCCGTATTGGACCAATCTCCCATTGTTCATGCGTGTGATGTCGGTGTCCAATCGGAATATTCTCGATACGGACTAAATCACCACAAGCGTACTCCCCCGTGCGCCCTGAAACCATAACAGCTCCATTCGGCGTCTTGAGGCCGCCCTCAAGAACAATTTCGTCATATCCATACGCTGTCGAGCCATCCTCATTTTCCCATGTGTCAATATGATTCCCCAGAGTAACGTACTCTGTATCAATGACGCTCGGTAATCCTGTTCGCATATTTGACTACAGGTGAATTCGAATGTTAAAGATTTCGAATTGAAACCCACATCTAATAACCAACGAGGGTTCTGACAGGGATGCTAATAGGGTTTTAGTTCATACTATGAGATATGGTATCCTCATTTGATGAAATCCCTGACAAAGGCTATCTGAGTTTACAGATAATGGATAACAGTACTGATACAGCTACAGGTAACCAACAGGAGGCAATTGAACAAGTTCTCCTCGATAACTTTGAGTTCGTGTTCGCCTACGGACTTGGGAGTAATCAGACACTCAATCGCAGTGAATATGGGTACGTGATTCCAGACTCCAGTACGTGGCTCGCGAATCTCACAGACCTTCAAGCACAACTCGAAGCTGAGACACCATCAAACAATATCGACATTAATCTCTCCCCGCTTAATTTATCAAAAGAAGATTTTGACTCCATGCGACAGGTCGGAGAACGGCAAAGCTTAGAAGGACTTCGCCAGTTTGCAAAAGACTTGGACGAATCCGATGAATTTGATGTGTGATGAAGTCAGTAGTTAGGGTTTTCTCTCACATCCCAGAACTCGCCTTGGAGTAAGTCCTCTACCGCGTTTCTCTGACCTTCAACATGCTGGCGCATTACATCTGCATTATCTGCTGGGAACGATTCAGGGATTTCTATTTGAGGTATATTCAACGCTGCAAATGCATCGTCTATCGTCACGGCTTCATCGAATACCAGATTTGTATAAAATTCATAGCGGTCGCCAACAAGCATCGCATTCTCAATAGTTATTGTCGGGTCAATCTGCATGATGAATTCAGATGGCGCGTCGATAACGGAAACACGGCTGATTGCCTGCGAAGGTATCTTACCTTTATGAGAAATATTCCCAAATACAGTGAATGACTGCATCCATTCATCCTGATACTCTTCAATATGTTCTCGAATAATGTGAGTGCGTTCTGCAAGCGACGCTGCATGATTGTAGTCTGTCGGAGGTTCAATTCCAAAGCTACCTCTTCGAATCGCCTGCTCGATAAAATCCTCGTCAGGATACAAATCCTCAGATGACAGTTTACTCACATCGATTTCATATACGGCAAGTGGGTCTTCCATCGGCGAATCAACAGCTGCGATTCCAAAATAAATGCCATACAATCGTGATAGGTAGACGTGGTTCGGGATACTCTCCATATCATTTTCAGACCAGTTCGACCGCCCTGTTGACTGGCGTGGCTTCAGCCCGCTGTCGAGAATTTCATCGACGAATTCGGCATCAGTCCCGTGGTACGCAAAGACCATACGCCGAGTACTCCGTCATTCCCGATAAACATTGGGTTCTCAATATTCAATATCAAACTCATCAAGTTTGGAATTGAACTTATTCACACACATTCATGGACAGTATCTCACGTGTTTCTTTGGTTCTATCTGCTCTCACTTTCTTTCGTAGGGATATATCCCAATTCTTCAGCTGTGAATAAGCGAGCAAACTCCACGTCTTCTTTCAAACGGGTACGAAGCGGGTCGTCAAGAGCGATTCGTTCAGCAAGTTCGTTAGGAATCATAACCTCGTGTTGCGTCTCAATCGCTAGACTTCGTTCACTATCTTCTACAGGCATGTATGAAATTCAGTATCACAGAAACTAAAACGTTCTCATTTCACTCGACTATGCAGTTTCTACTCTAATTTACCTTGAGTTCTCCCATGCTCAAGAATATCCTCATCTAGATGAATTGGCGAGCGTTTTGGGAATATATTCACAGTATTTACAGACTCATCGGCACACCGCGTATGGATGGCCGTATACATGCGTTTGTCAATGAACTCCTCGGGTTCTGACTCAAGATTAGACCCGTGGTAAGGTGCAATCGCTGTTGCTTCGTCTACCGTACCAGGGTTGAACGATATAACATTCTCTGCTTGTTCAACTGCTGCACTTGCGGTTTCCGATTGTTCGATATATTTCGTATTAACCAGGATACCCATATCAATCTCCTGTCCTTGCTCCATCAATTCTACGGTTGATACTTCACTCTGTTCAAAATGAGTATAATTATCTAAGCAGATGTAGTATGGGTTCTGCCCTGCACCTCTGTCTGCCCGTTTCCGTGATGCAATGTGCAGTTGTCGCATCGTAGCCTCAATAGCACGACGGTTGGATTCTGGATGTTGGATTCCACATAAGTTTACAACGATAATAGAATCATCTGAGACAAGCTTTGGCAGACTCGCCGCATTCTCTTCACCTGCTACAAAGTGAGCGTTCGTATCCATTTGACACCACAGCTCCAACTCCTTCGAAAGACGCTCAAGAGCGTTGTCCGATACCAATTCACTTGTTCTTTGGACTCTATCATCCAGCGCTAGGTCCTGTTGAGAGACTTCATCACTATGTAACGAGGTTAGTGCTTCTTGCACATCAACGAGCGTGTATGAATTAGGAGACAGAACAGCCGACTCTACTATCGTTGAGAGTAACTCTCGTTGTTCAGTATGAAGTTCATCATCTCGAACCATCTCTAACACAGATTGAACTACAGCAGTTACTGTGGAGTCATCCGCATCAGAAGGAAGATTCAACAGATTAAACGAAACCGAGCCATTTTCGTCCGTTGGGTCAACCCAAACAACATCCTTTCGACGAGAGTCTGGGACGCGTCGTAGAACGTCAAGCGCAGCGTTCTCATGGGTCGTTACGAAACACAACCCACGATTCCGTTCCATCAGTTGCTGTATGATATTGACGAACAGCGTTGTTTTCCCGTAGCCCGCTTGACCTGTAATCACAGCTCCTGAGAGGAGTTCTGATTCCGTGATTGTTCTTGAACACGGGGTACCATTGTTTTCTGTATACCCGATTGCAATACCCGTATCAGATGTGAGTTGTTCCGTTTCCCATTCCCCTGCAACGTATGTGCGGTATTCAGGTCTATGTACGCTGATTTCTTTTCCATCTACGATATACCTCTCTTTGTCTGTAATCATTGTATCTGTATAGTACACTGAGACATATAAACTTTGAGAATCTGTGTGGTACAGCTATTTCATCTGATTCGTTGGTTCAATCAACTCGAATGGAGAGTATCCAGTTACAGCCGCGTATTTATACAAATTCGACTACAGAAGTTTCTACCCATTCAACCTGTTCAGGCAGTCGGTGAGTTAGCTCTTCAACCTTGGACGGACCACGAGGACATGTTGTACAGGCACCTGCAATCTTGAGGCGAACATACCCTGTTTCCGCGTTCATCTCGTAGATACCAATAGAACTACCGTGTGAAGATATTTTCGGGAGATTTGCATCTATAAACCTATGAATTTCCTCTCGAAGTTCACTATAGCCTGTAGGCGAGTGTCGTTTAGACATCTATATACAACAGATACAACCTATTCCTTATTATAGTTTTGTTAATCGTTGTCATGCATGATGGTATGTAGGAATTGTGTTTCTATGTTGGAATATACGAGGTTTTTTGTATAATCTTTCGTAGTATGAGTATGTGAAAAAGGAAATCTCGTTCGGAAAAACTGTCCTGATGGATAAAAAGGAAATCAACGGGAATCACTATGTTGTTCATGTTTATCCGAAAGATGATGGTCGGAATTATTTAGAGAAGCAAAAACGCACTGTAATTGTCTACGGGAGTGGTAGTGACCATGGGATGCCCAAAACACCCTTTGACACTCCGAATTTATACGCTGAACTAGCGCGTGATGTAGACCAGAGTGAGGATGCTCCTGTCGAGCAACACGTTGCCGCTGTGGTCAACGAAGCTATTTGTGAGTTAGAGGAAAAACAAGACGAGGGGCAGTCCTATGCAGACAAACTTGATGCTGCTCTTGAAGCAAACAAAGAACTTCATGAAGGAATCGAGTATCAGATTGAGAAGGATAGGTGAGCGACGAATATTTTCCTCGACAGATTAGTAAACGTCAGAGCCTCGTATCGAAAGTATTAATGTGTTGCTGAAAAGTCTTAATAATATGAATAAGCGTGAGCAGAAACGACATGCGGATTTCCAAGGAACGCCCGACAACGTACGGTATGAAGTGTCGTTTTACCTATCTACAGACGATTGTAGCCTCACACTCTATGAAACACTTCATCTTGACTCGCCACCGTTGCTTCCTGAAGAAGGGGAGTACGTTTCGTTTCAATTCCTAACTGATGAAGATGGTGAAGAAGTATTCCGCACTGATGGATACGTTGATGCTGAGGATGTCGGGACTGATAACCCCTACACGAAGCTCACGTCTCCCGAGTTCAAAATCGACAGTATCTCCACTACGTACGAGAAAGGATTGACAGACAGAGACAAAGCACAGACAACTATTAAGAAAAGCGTTATTCTAACTTCTGTTTGAGTTTACTCAGTCGTTGTTCAAATAAATGCGTTGAGTCGGGCCAATCACCAGCTAAGGATGTAGAAATGTGTTCCTCACAACGACCGTCATTTGCTTGGCTATTTTTCCCACACACCGTGCAAATATCATCACGGTTGAGAGCAGATTCAATCTCTGACTCAAATTGAGATAAATTTCCGTTGCGAACGTAGAACATTTTTGCTCGGCGTACAGATGGCTGTGTTAGTCGAAAGTTGTTACGTCGCAAGCTGTTATCAACAGGTGTCCAATCGAGGGATGGTGACATACGTGTCTGTAGATTCACTCACCCCCATTATAACAGTTATGATGCGTGTTGATGAACTCAACCCGTAACAGCTTTAGTCTCCTCTCGTGACCTCCTTTGTATGGATATTAGAGTGCATAATCACACCGACCAGGAAGTAACACAACAAGTCCTTGCCCTTATCGAATCCACACTCACAGAACACGACCTCGTTTATCGAGACGACCCTGAAGTTGAGATACTGAACGTGAACGAACGGGGGCTTTTCCGTGCAAAGGTCCCATACGTTGGTATGCTCGATGTCACTGAACTATCTGAAGGTCCCATCGGGAATCTCGAACTCTACAGCTCGATGCGTGGCGATGTATTTCTCCAAGAGTTCTCAGACGAAGCACTATACGTAGACATCTACGCACGAAGTTAATCATTCTAAATTCCGTTCTTCAGGGCAGCCACAATACCCCGTTCTCCCTCCACAGTACCAGCACCGCCGCCAGCTTGCGTCTGAATCTAACATACCTTGTCCGTATTCATAGCTATCATCTAGGCGAAGGTATTCCTCAGGCAGTTCTGAGCCGATATACGGTTCACCTGGTGCGTCGAACGTGTCTGCTGCAACATCCAGGACTTTGCCATTACACTCGACCCAGTAATGTACGTTTCCTTCAAGTTCACTAATACAATTTAACTCCTCACTATTCTTACGGCTGAGTACGGGGGCACTGTATCGCTTTGAGGCACCTGCAACCAGTTGTGGGTCATAGCCGTTCTCTTGAAGAACATGGTATAGGACAAACGCGTTGTCAAAGCACTTACCGTCCAGATTACCGTTCTCATGATTCGTTCCCGAGAGTCTTCGGTTACGAGCTTCATGGACGTATTCGCGCATACGCTATGTACGTGAAACCAGCGTCAAATATCTGCTGATTTGCGCAACGGATAATCGAGAATCCAAATCTTTAAAACTATGTTGTGCAAATACAGGACTACTGACGAACAGCAGTGAAGTGCTGTCCCTTTGCGGTGCTACACATCACAATAGATGATGGCAGCGCAACACGAAACAGCTGTGAATCGCTGTACGCTACAGGTATCACACAGCACGGCACATCATAAGCTATATTAGTATACAGTTGCAACGCTGTGTCAGACAATGAGTGCATTTGAACCGTACGGGGATATGGAATATACAGAAAATACTATTGAATCCTCCCCTACGAAGCAAATAAACGAAGCTTTTGCTGCAAATCTTTCTTGGGTAGATAGTATTCGCGAAACTACGGACAACTCTATTACACAAGCGTTTGAATCTGGATTGGATGTTGTCAACATCTCTATTGAAACAACAGAGGAAGATGGTACTGAATATCTTATTATCGAAGATGATGCAGGTAGTGTTCGGAGAGATAACTTAGAGCAATTTATCAAATTTGGCGCATCTGGCCTTGGAAACCAAAACGGTGGAATTAGTGTATACGGTGTCGGGCTGAAAAGCGCGGCAAAGAAACTCGGTGAGTCATATCAAGTACATATTCATCATGAAGATGATGAAATTACATCTGGAATTCTCGTCCCACCAGAATGGTTTGAATCGACGAATTGGGATGAGGTACGAGAAATCGAAGGTGATGAACTTGAATCAGGGTCGACTCGAATTGTCTTCATGGACCTTACAAGCAACTTCGATGAAAGCAAACTTCGACACTCATTGGCTAAAACCTACCAACTCTACCTAAGACCAGAAGGATACAACGGATTGAAGGTCAATCTTACTGTTAACGGAACGCCTGTTGCTCCTGCAATGCCTCCTTCGTGGTCATTTACTCCATTTTGGGTCTACCCGCGCCGATACAACCGCATTGAACTTACAGGGAAGTATCTAGACGGCGAACTGGATGATTCAATCTATGTCACGTTCACTATTGGGATGGTGCGTGGCGCAGGAGACGTACACGCAGGAACGGACATTTATTGTCAAGGTATTCTTGTAAAAAGTCAGTTGACGGGGCGGTCAGGTGGATTCTCGAAAAACGGACCTCTCGGTGAATTCAGCCCGCGAAAGCATCGCCTCCGTGTAATTGCTGAATTCGAAACAGAAGGTGACAAAATGAACCTTCCCTGGAACGCCGCAAAGAACGGTATTGATACCAATGGTATCTGGGAGGAAGCGATGGAATGGCTCAGTCGATTCTGTGAACCATATACAAAAGGGTATGGAGAACTCACAGCTGGACACATCGTGCCGTTCACGCCGAACCATGATGGCTCATACAATAATGGAGAAATTGTTGAATATGGGCCTTATGACGGCTACACTCAGCTTCGTAATGGGGAGAAACCGTACTGGAACAATATCCGTAAGAAGGCCGTCACACTCTTAGAAGATATTATTAAACCGCATGCAAGGTTCCGTATCCTCTGTTCCGAAGCATTCATTGAAGCAGACCTTCTTCCCGATGATGCATCAGAATCCATGCAGAAAGCTGCATACAAAGAAGTTGTTATTAGCTACGCGAACAGCAAGGAGTCTGGATACTGGGTGCATGAAGAGCCAATTGAGAAAACACTCACAGAAGATGATTTCGTGACCATCGATAAACTCCCAGAAGATATTACGAACGTTTCTGATTGTACCGTTGTTGCTGAGGCTGTCGCTGCAAACGCACGGTCGGATGCTCGTGCAGGAGAGAAACAAGAAGTGGACCTCTGGAAACAGCCTATCTATAACCACGAATTTGACAAATACTCTGCGAATTCTGACGAGGATGATGCAAAGTCAAAGCCCACTACAGAGTCAACTACACCAAACGCCAAACCCGAAATCCCGATAGAAAATCCATCATCAACTGAGAGCAAAACTGATAGCTATGACCTCAATATTCCTCGACTGCTCGAATCTCAATTCAAGGATTTTGAATGGAACTTTGTCGGAATTAAGCAAGGTGATGGTGAAACAATGTGCATCCCACATAATTCGAACTGTATCACTGCCATCATCGAGACTGCAGCAATGGAACAACTAGAAGAACTATTTGATGAACTCGAAGCCGAGTTACAACCTTCCGAACATTCTCGGCAGTATCCTGATAGTACCATTAGTGGTGGAGAACTCGGCGATTCACGTATTGCGCTCGACGTGAAAACGGGGAGAAAAAATGAGTGTGGTTCTCGTCTTTCCAGCTCTATGACGCTTGGGAGTTACGCAGGATACTTCCGTAATCCCAACGAAGACTGTGGATTCATCCGTCACCCGTATGATTCTTATGATGAACACTGGGTTCTCGCACTCCTGTATGAATGGGATGAAACAGCAAACAGCGAATCAATGGTTTCTGAAATCGAAGTTATAGTAGAAAAGAAATGGAAACTCGCGAGTAAAGCTGATGGGTCAGGAACAACGAACGGCATCGGCTCTGTAACAGACCTCGAAGACCTTCGTAACGGAAACAGTGAATTCGACACTAAAGAAGACTTCGAGTATTTCTGGCGAAATCGATAGGATTCTTTTATTTATGGGATAAACAGGCGCAAAACGTGCTTTAGCGCGAGGAATGTCAAGTATCCCACGTTATTGGTTGGAATTCTGACTCTCTGTAGAGTGGAATAATAGATGAAGAATTGAACTCAACTAGCAGGTGGGCATCTTCACGCTGATTATCTGTGACATCAGGTGACTCTGCACGTATTTTCCATATAACACTACGTTCTATCATCTTACGATACATCGATAACATATCATCTGAAAGCCTATCCTTCTCGATATACTGATTAATCAGCATTGAACCAGCAATATCTTCAAGAGCATGAGCGCCCTTATTCTGTGCAGGAATCAAACGCACATCTTCACTCCACTCCTCTCGAATGTACGCTCCTAATGCTCTGGCATTAATTGTGCTTCCAATTGCAATATTCTCCGCCCCTTCATCAAGTAATTGACCAACGCGGAGCGCCCCATTTGTCGAGTTCAGTGCAAGATTCTTTCCATCTACATCTCGCTTACGAATAAATGATGAGGAATTTTCAACCTTCCTATCTTCGTCGATTACACCTCTACTCGGTTCCCCTCCAAGAAGCATATTTGGCTCATCGACGTACTCGTTTAACTGGTCTTCTGATTTCACAGGGATAACTGAATTTGCACCTTGCTCAAATGCTGTAATCACAGCAGAGGAAAATCGGTACGCATCAATAACAACATAGAGCGTTGATTCATTAATAGATGACAGCGACTCAAAGCTCGGTAAAACACGTTCTGCAGCCATATACACGTACATTTTGAGCAGAACTACAATAAACCTTCCTAGAACTCACCAGTGTATGCGTCCAGGATTTCATATGCTTTGTCACCATATTCCTTATCAAGAAGAGTTATATCAGGCCTGTAAACGGATTCATTTTCTGTAAGTTCTGTAATATACGCTTCTACCATATCCTCTGTTGAACTTGTAACGCCGACTTGATTGGCAATAAACTCAACGCCATAAATACTGTAATCCTTCCCTCCGACCTCCATAAGCACAAGATTACGTATCTGGTCATCTGTTAGATTTTGTTCAATAGCAGCGTCTAAGAGCGATTCCATATATTCGCTTTCCATAAGTTATTTTATCGGTTCCAAATACACAAAAGTACATCGGTGTATTTACATTATGGTGTGATTCATGGTATTTGGTATCAGTAACCTCAATGGTGTTTAAGGGACAGTGATTATGTAGTATACAGTAATGGTCGAACGACACCACGTGATTATTGGAGACGGCGTAGCTGGCGCGACGGCAGCAGAAACGATTATTGACAAAAACCCAGCAGCAGATGTTACAATTATTACAGCTGAAGATAGGCCGTTGTACAATCGAGTCCTTATCAAAGAAGTCGCCAAAGGGAAAGTACCTGGAGAAGCAACTCAGATACATGATGAAGATTGGTATGACGACCACGGCATCGACCTTCAGTTAGAAACTCGCGTTGAAGCTGTTGATACTGATAGTCAAGTGGTTTATACTGATACAGGAGACGAACTCACATACTCAAAACTTTTAGTTGCAACAGGTGGTACTCCACGACCACTTCCCGTAGATAACAGCACTGCTGATGGTATCTACTACTTCTGGACCTATGACGATGCACAACGAATTCAACAGGCTGCCGAAGAAGCTGAAAAAGGTATCATAATCGGTGCAGGATTACTCGGCATTGACCTCGCTGCAGTCTGCGGTGCGCAGAACATCGATGCGAAATACTTGATGCGCGGAAACCGTTGGTGGAGATACGGGTTATCTGCTGATGGTGCTAAAATCATTCACGATGCCTTAGGTTCTAACAACGTTACCTCTGTATTTGAGACTGGCGTCGAACGGTTCAAAACAGATGATGATGGGCATGTAGAAGCAGTAATTGACACAGATGGTGAGACGCACCCCGTTGATTTCGTTGGCGTCGCAATTGGTCTATCCTACAACACTCAACTATTACGCGGAACGCCTGTCGAGATAGATAATGGTATTACTGTGGACGAACACATGCAAACCTCAGTTAAAGATGTCTACGCTGCAGGAGACATTACACGATACCTTGACCCTTACCTTGATGACTACACTCAAAACGGAGCCTGGGATAGTGCAAAAGAGCAAGGCAGAGTTGCTGCACTGAATATGGTCGCAGACAACCAGAACGAATCATTTGACTTAATCTCCTCGTATTCCGTTACCCATTTTGACTTCCCATTCCTGTCGTTCGGACACCCAACAGAAGGTGATACAACTTGTGAACGACGTTACGGAGACCAAGAGTGGCGGCGGTTAGCATTCAAAGATGGAAAACTCATTGGTGGTGTATTGATTGGAAATATTGCTCCACAGCGAGCGTTCAAGCAGTTGATTCGGGAGCAACGAGAAGTCGAACACTTGCAAGAAGAATTGCTTGATGCTGATTTCACAGGACTTGAATAATTTGCGCTGTGATTTATCTATGCAGTGTGAAAAGTAAAATCAGAACGTTACTCGTTTATTCTTCCTCTTCTTCCTCTTCTTCCGCCTCTGGTTCACCCCAGTTCGCCGCACCACACTGCGGACAGCTCTTGTCCTTAACGATAAGACAGTACATGAGGTAAATCAGACCTGGGAAAAATGCGAATATTAGGAGGATTATCAAGATAATCCAGTTTATTCGTCCATCTGGTTCTACGTGTTGGTCACAGTTGTCACAGTATTTCATACGGTTATTATTTGTCATATAATACATATAATATTTTCTTCGAATCGATGGACACGAATTGAACAATACAGATTGTACAATCAAACAATATTATAATAGGGTTCTGCGTGCTAGATACTAACATGAAGTTCGGCCATTGTAAAGAATGCCGCGACTACAAACTCCTGGTAGAGGAGCAACTGTGCCGAACCCATGCGGATATTACCTATGTCCACGTCGGTTTCCGTATGATGAACGTCGAGTTCCCACCAGCCAAAATCAGCACCATCTGTGAGGAAATTGCCCAAGATGTTCGAACCGTAGAAAAACCAAATGAATCCTACGACGCGATTATTGTTATCGCAGAACTAGAGGTGATTGTTGAAGACGCGGACGGTGACCCTGTCAAAACATTTGACTACAATAATTACAACTCATCGTCGAAAATCCTTGATGCAACAAGAGATGCCGTTAAATGGTCAGCCCAATATTTCACTTAATTTCTTGACTCAGAACTCGGCAAGTGGTTCCATCTGGTCCCGCTCTTCATTATGTCCGTCGATGAAGATAACATTCTCTGCCATGGTCTGCCCATCCTTCTCAGCAAGACTCATAGCTTCTGCACGCTCTTCGACGGTCATATCGTCCCACCAGTCAGCAAGACTCATCATTAGCTCCTGGTAGTCACCATCTTCAGCATCATCGACGACCTCTTCGGGAACAGCGAACATTGGCGAATACGTAGCCACGCTGAGTCCAATCTGCACAGGAGCCTCTTCTTCCGTCACGTCTGTCTGGTTATCAATTTCTCGCATACAGTTTAATTAATGCTATCAAGTAACCTAAAAGCACCGATTTGCTACGAGATAGGCGCTGTAGCGGACTACAGTTCAAACGTGAAACTTAAACTACAGACTATGATTCTGTAGCAACAATCAAAACTACGCCTATGAATTGCTGACAATTGGTAAATTAATTACTATAAATATATAGTAAAGTTAGGCGATTCGACCAAGCAATTTCTCGGCTCGATTATTCCTCATCAGATACAGGTAGACTGTAATACCTACACCAAGCTTCACAACTAAGCTCAGTGCTGCGACACCCAGTCCATTAATAGCTAGGCTGCTCAGGAATGGTTCCATGATGAGGTCCAGCGAGATGATAAATAGAACCAATCCTGGAATCGGTGCGTACGCAGAAGAATGGGTCGGGTTATTGGCTCTTGCAACTCCCCAGGCAATGCACCCGATAGAGATGACGGCCAACCCGACGCCAAAACCGAACCATATCATGCCCTATACTTTCTACACAGCTATTGTAAACCTTTTGTTTCAAAATTTAGATGGTTTCCACGGCAGTTCCACTGCAAAATCCTGTAAATAGAAGAGGTAAAAGCTTGCGAATTCCTCGTAACAGAACGTGAAATTGAATTGCAAATCGTAGTGTTTATCACAAACGCCGATGATAGTACAGGTATGAATCACTGTGAAGCTCAACCCTGGGAGACAGGATTTCGACAGGATGTCGGGGAGCTATTTCGTCTATTCTCGCTCCCTCGTATGGAATATCACAGTCGGGGCGAGACAGGATTTTGGGATTTGACAAAATCCCATCAGTTCGGAAACTTATTTCTCAGCCAACTCCGCAAGAACATTATCTATATCATCAGAACCTACTTTGAAGACGAAGATGAGATGATGTTAGACCTCACGAATGAGGTCTTAGGAAACTACATGCATGGGCGGGAAGAACTAAGCGTGACGTTGTATTTTAAGCCACGAAATCCTATCGGAATCAAAGTCTCTGACGAGTTCACAGATGGCAAGAAAATCGCCACTATTGAGCGGCGTCGGGGGCAGAACGAAGACGCATTTGGAGAACCCGATACAACGGCATTCGATTGGTTGTATGGTGCATATACACAGGGGACAACAGACCTGTATGGTGAGGTCTCCTGTAGCATTACGCTTTCTATCCGAAATACGCGGGAGTTTGTCGACTATTCTGTCCAAGCCGAGAATTACGATAGGTCCGTGCATAATTGGGTTGTTGAACAGAATGACTCACGTCTTGAACGGCTCTTTTCCTAATCCTATACAAATCAATTCGTAAGAGTTTACTTTTGGCAGAGTAGTTGTTACGTATGCAACGGAAATCTCTCGACAATGCAGAGCAGTTAGAGGTGTTTTACCAAGTGCGTTCAGATGATGGGTTGTCGCCCGAAAAATCCCTCACCATAGACGCTGACGATATGTCAGGTATATCGACTCGGGGAGCAAGTAAACACGTTACAACACTGTCGTTCGCAATCGAGCTGAGCCAAGTCAATGCGTTTGCAAGAATTACAGACGTGGTCCCTAGAGAACTTCACGTTCATACCGCCGTCGACATCGTTGGCTCGCCGAAAGATGAGGAGCGCCGAACGCATGTATTCACCTGTTCGAGATACCAGACGGCGAACGACGAGAAACTATCAATGAGATTTGTCCCACAACAACACGTGAGATAGTTATCAAGTAATAGACGTGTGAGAGTGTAGTGTATAAGCGCACGAAACAGTTTTAAGCGTAGTGTTTATTGAATAGTGTATGGAGAAGACTTTCGGGTTAGATACTATTTCACAAGATATAGAAGAAGGTATTGACCCAATCTATGCAGTTCCAACCGAATTCACCCATATTGCAGACGGAAGCGACAGTGTGGTTTACCGCTATAGCAACGATGCTGTTGTGAAATTCTCGCTACGACCAACAGATACACATAATCAGACGATTCGGGAAGCAGAATTCTACCAGCAAGTTCAGAATACGCCTGTGAGCCACTTGTTTGCTGAAGTCTACTCGCATACCTCTACACGATACCTCATTCAAGAATACGTGAACACCAGACGGAACGTGTCCGAACAAGCTATCGGGGAGTGGAAAGATGAAGTCAACTCGTATGGGATTTCTGTCCACGATGACCGCCCACAGAACTTCGGTTACCGTGGAAATACGCTCGTAATGGTTGACTATGCTGGATGCTACTTCGAATCGTGAACTTTGTTTTTCATCCAAATACAACAAACTACTCGCTACCTGTTCTTTTCCAGCGCCTGTTTCATACTAATAACTAACCCGACCGCCGCGAATGAAAATATCATAAATCCTCCAAGCGTTGAGCTAAGTGTATACACAAGCAACAGATGTGAAACCAACAGCGAGTATCAATCCACCTATAATGAGTGAAGTAGATACCACCTCAAGCAAGATAAGAAATACTAAATATGGAATAATTATCATCATGAATTACCACGTGTGACTTATTAGAAATAAATATTGCCTCAAAATACATATGACCAGGTTTTCCTTAAAAACGTCCGTCATTATGAGTTATTGTAGTTAGAAATCGACTCATACGTATAGTTCTGAAAACGTATCTCTGTGACTGTTACGTAACCCTGTACCTTAGTTTCACAAGAAAAAGACTCACAATCCAACACAAAGACATTTACGATGGTGTGAAAACACCTATATAATGACAGGAAAAGTAACAGGATACCGAATCAGAATCAAACACAAAGGCACGTCATCTATCTGTACAGATTGCGCTGACGCCATACATCTCAACACTTCACCTCACGAAAAACTCACAACAGGAAAATTCGCCAGCTTCTATTGCACAGTCTGTGAAAAAGACATTACGAATGGTGATAATCTCGGTGAGATAGATTATCCGACCGCTATCTGCGTTCTCCTCGATGGGAAATTCGACAGCGTATACCCACGTATTGATAATCAAGCAGAGAAAAACGAAATCGCTCCAGGTGTCACGGTATCAGAACCCATTAGAACCTCATACGACCCAGTAATTTTTGAAATATATAACGATGAACCTCTCCGAAACCAAGTCGTCCAAATGCTGGATACAATGATGCAACGAGGTCGAATTCAGTACCGAGAAGAAGAAGTAGATGTGAAAGACGGCATCAAATCCTACTGGTTCACAGTCTTCGCTGTTCAATCCTAAAACCCACGTATTTTTATTCACCCGTTTCAATAAATGGCTTCACTGTACGGTCTCCTCTCGTTGCACGCACGTTCTCAATGAGGACAGCCATCTCTTCTCCATGGTAGTCAACAATCTCTTCGTTCTCTTCAAGACTGAATTCTGTCTCTGCTTCATCGAATGAATCGATGAGATACATTGCACGCAGAATTGACCAAACGGCATTTCGTTTGTCCGTATCATCAAACGTATTCGGGCAGAACTGAGCAAGTGCCTCCGCGAGTTCAACTTGCACATCGAGCAAGTCAGCGTCATCTGGTACATCTCTGTCAACGCCATAATCCTCTGCCATCTCAGAAACCGTTTTCTTCTCAGACTCGTGAATTGGGTCGTAATGCGTCATACATGTGAACAGCCAACACCTGTTCATGTAAGTGTTACGAAGTCAAACGTGAAATCTGTAAAATCAGTGTATCCTACCAGTCTTCTTCCTCTGCGAGGTCATGAGCTAGACCGATAGCATAGTTAATTGCATTGTCGATATGGTTGAATGTTTCCGTTCGGGTCTTATCATTCTCTGACATTGCTCCCCTAACCTTTGATGGGACCATCGGAGTTACACAATACGTATCTTCATCCCATTCCTGTAGAATAATATGTGTGTTGCTGTTTCGAGATTCAATACGAACTGTTGTCTGATACCCATTGTCAGCAACAATCCATCGTGATGGGAGCTCACCTTCAGGAATATCTGGTTCAAATACATCTGGATTTTCTGGCATACGAGACCTGTTCAAGCACTACCCCTAAAACTATTCTGATACTTGCTTACAACAACTCTTCACATTTAGAACACTGAATCTCCGTATCTGAAATTGCTGTGATATTTTTTGAAAAACACTCAGAACAAGACGTTACAATCTTCACGTCTTCAGAGATAATATCTCCACCAGACAGTAGAAGTCCCTCTTCTGCTTTGAGCGTCCGCGTCGCTGGGGTATGAGGGTTTGATAACGACACACGAGTTCCAGAGTATAATCCACCAGTGACCGACCGTACATTGTAAACCTTCTCACCAACGCGAACTACACCGCCGTGTTGTGCTTTCTTTAGAAATACATGCGCAAGCTTCTCAGGGTCCCGAGTCGCGTTTACCCCAAACACAAATGACTCGAAATCATACGATACCATACTAAATAATGTGTAACCTAATCCTATAATTATTCACATCAGACGGGAAATTATATGCCCTTTACCGAACAGTACACAATATGAATATCGAGACGGCGCTAGATACTGTCGACTTAAGCAAGACACATCGGCCACGCCATGGAAATTGCCGTGAGATTGGCGTTGCGTTACACGATATGTTTGGTAGTCAGTTGCTTGCTGTATCTCAAGTGCCGAACTGGAAACAACTAGACACATTGTACTCCGTCATGATGGTGACGACTACGACGGGTTTGGACGTGTCCATCTCGGTTCAATCCTTTACGAGTATGTTTCTGACTCGAAAACCCTCTTGATGACTATCTTTTTGAGGTTTCTCGCGATGAAGTCGTCTCTCATCAAACTTTGATACAACAGCATACAACGAAATTCATTTTCGAATTGACGCACTATCCCGCTCGGAAAACGAATATTCATGAATCCCTCGTGGATTTTTGTCAATTTCAATACGACATCAGATGATAAGGATTAATAGTTCTCCAGAGAAAGCAGGAGATATGACTGCTCTCACCGATGCAGCTCGGGAGACAATACAATCCGTGTCAGATAATCTCGTTGAAGCATGGGGGATACAAAAACGACTCGATGAAGAAGAGCGGGAGCCAGAGTACTGGGATAACACGAAGGACTCGATTCTCTCGAAGACGGATTTCACTTGGCGAGCCTCAGAAGGTGCTCGAATTGTTTGCGGAGTATCACGTACAATTGACGGATGGTTTGCAACGGATGATAGCACACCTGTCATTGTGAAATTTGAACCCTGGATAGCCGACCAAGGATGGAAGCCTGAAAAGTTCGATAACCAGCACGAAATAGAGATTTGGAATGAAGCCTTAGAACAAGGTGACGACGACCTTTTTGCAGATATTGTCGAGTATGAGGATAATGGCCGTTGGCTAGTTATGGAAGAATGTATTCCTATTCGACGGTACAAACAGGCTGCATCCTACAAACCAGCAGATTATCTTTATGACGCTGACGGACGAGCTATTGGTGGATTCAGCAAAAAGTTCGAAGAGCGTGGTTGGTATGAGCACGACCTCAAACATGGGAACATAGGAGTACATCCTGATTCTGGAGACTTCGTGTTACTCGACTACGGGAGCTTCACTGAATATCAGGGATAAACACGTCAGGTAAAACCAGATTATTTAAGTTGGAACGGGAACACATTGAATCTATGACGGAGAAGGCATTCTTAGTTATTAGTCGAGAGAACCATTGGAAAACACACAAATTAGTCTGTAAATTTGCTGGCAAGCGAGACGGATACAAGGTTTTCCACCCACTCACAGACTCAGACTATACATCTATCCGCGTTGATGAAAAAGAGCCTGTGGCTCATGCACTTATAGACGGGAACGTCGAAGAACTATCTCTTGATGGAGTCATTCCATGGACTTCACCTCATACAATCCATATATCTGGCCACAGCGATGACTGTATAGTAATTAATGGAGACTACAGTGAGCAACTTTACGCGAATTACAACGCTCCGACAATAATTCGCGCAAACGGCGTTGAAATCACGATAGAATTTTCTCAGACAGGCGTTTGGGAGTTTCATTCTCTGGAAGAACTTAACGGCTATCCATTCACAGTTTCTTCTGTGGGTTCAGAAGCGGCAGATATATTCAATGATTACACAGAATTGCTTACTATAGGATTTGATGAGCCAATTGAATCAATTGAAAAAGTCGAATAACTTCACATCTGTTGTACAATACTGAAATCGAAGTTCTGTATACTATACGGACCTCTTCGCTGCCTGTACGCACCTATAACCGAAGCTTCCGCCCGTCTTGGGTTGTTAGGGACACGAACTAGAATCTCGAATGTACCCTCAGAACCTTCCCCGTAAAAAGTGAAATCATACCTATTTGCTTGGTTATCTCTTCCACGTTGAAATTCGAAGTCACCCCAGACATCTCGATTAAACCTATCAAACATGGTAGTAGTTTTATTTTTCGAAAGTGTTCCACTGGCAGCAAGTGTTGTAATCAGTTGCGTAATAAACTCATCAACAGGTTTGACTTCACTGGTGAACTTTGATTGGGTTTCTGAAACAGCTGTCGAAACGTCCGACTCTGAATCCACAGGTCTTGAAATAACGCGTAATGGTGGAATGGTCTGGTCGTGCATCGGATATAGTTTACACGTAACCACGCTATCTTCCACCTGATACCCCATCTGGAAGAGCGTCGAAATAGGTTTGTTTGTCATATCCTATAATTGTCGTAAAACCCTAAATTAAATGGTGCTTTGAAAGCCATCCACTCTCTTGCACTTGATTCTATAGTATATATGGAAAGACATATACCCTTCAACTTTGGTCGTTTTGGTATGGCTGACCCACAAGCACCAGACTGGCTTGACGTACCGCTGCAGAAAGAACTCACAGGTGGAGATGTTATTCTATCCTGCAGATACCAGTACCAGAAAGGACATGACTACGACAACCATGTTGTTCCTGCAAAACGAACACCATACCTTACGATTAGCTGTTCACGGGGTACTAGTTGGAATAGCCCGAAATGGGAAGAACTCCAGGAACTGTACGAAGCAAGCGGGTATCGTACTAACCTCCGAAAATCAAGTGGCGTAACTCGAACACGGAGCGGAACATGTCATCATGCTCCAACCTCGATGTATGTATGGAATCCAGCACAGATTGGCGATAGCCCTCGCGACTTCGATGAAGATGAGTGAAATCCAAAGGAAAATCGTGGGTGTCGAGGTCTGAATCGAATCGACTGCTCCTGTAGTTTTACTATCTTCTAACAGCGAAAGAATCCCGCCGTGAGCGGCAGTCGAAGATGTCACACAGTATCAGTCAACATAGTTCTGATACTAGACACATATATTTAGCATTCTGTCGAATATATAACTATGGGATTTGTTTATACAAAACCAGCCGTCCCTGGTGCAGGAAACCGTGTTGATAGTGCGAAGCAAGTAGTTGTCCAAACAGATTACGTCAAGTTGTCGTTTAATACTATGCGGAATGCACAGATGGCCGTGGATGTTGATGCAGCAGTAGATGTAGAAGAAAGCAATTCACCTGGAGAAGATGTCTGGGTTACGTTTAGAGGAAACTATGATGTAGCTGTAACAGACTCGATGAGTCCCCCAAATTGGTAATGAGTATTCTGTTCCCTTGTTATTAGTCTAATGTAATGAAATCAGACAGGCTTGTCGTATTCTTCGATTCGTCTTCATCACTAGCTTTACTAATGGGTGATTCCATTCGCTGTAATTGTGCGATGAGTGGCCTTGACGTTCGAGATATATCGACCATATCTCTCGGGTCATATTCCGATATAGACTCTGGGTTGCAGTCGAGTAACTGTGCAACCTCGCTGTATCTAAGTTCCTCATATTCAAAGAGATACAGAAGCAAATCCTCATCAGTAAAGATTATATCTTGCTCAAAAGGAGGATAGTACGCGTCCGTATGAATATCTTCTGTAACGTACGGGATAAGGTGAGTTGGGTTTTCAACATCGGTTGTGATTGTATCTGCAATATCAATGTAGCTCAGACCCATCCGACGAGCTGTGCGTGCGAAGTCACATTCTTCAGGAGTAAGTGAAAGACGAACCGTGTTATCATCTATGTCCATATGATTTCGGTAGTATGGATATTTAAAAATACCTTCGCCAATTTCACCTATGGTCCGAAGCCGTTACGTGATTTCACGTCTCATACTCAATATCATAGGAGATAAGCATCGTCATAGGATGAACCAGTTGAGGAGAACATATAGTGATAGTAAACTCCCAACAAAACCCATGAGGAGTATGATAGGAATGTCTCTCCGAAGACCTGATTTCAATTCATCGGCAGAACAATCAGCAATTATGAACCGATTCGTACCCTTGTCTCTCGTCATCTTCAGCAAGTCTTCTTCGCCATCAACTATCTCCGCCTCAGCTCCTCGGTTTTGCGCCTCTCCAAAGACATACCCATCACCTTCAATTGGAATTACCGATTGGACGAATCGTCGTGGAATAGAGTCGCGGTATGTCGGATGAACACGATTTCGCCCAGTCATTTGTTGTACGAACATTACGACATCATCATCTGCAGGCTCATCTGCATCAAACAAAATCTCGTACTCGTTTTCATCACGTTCTACATAGACAAAGGGCATCTCATCATCACCCATTTCGACAACAACCTGCCCTGTCCCATCATCAAGAATAAATGACGTACACTCCCGTCCTGATTCAATAGTGTTCCATTTCCAAATTGCATCCTCATCATTCGAACCTGTTTGAAACTTCCACTTCACAAAAACACAACCATTTCTGACACGAGGTGGGTAAATCACGTCTCCATGTGGCCGCACTAACCCTTCTAATTCGGTTCGCCCTGCCGCAATAGAGCGAACGCGCTCTGTTGGCGTGTTACGAATCATATGTGTCTTCTTCCATATGTCGAACCCGATGTAGAGAACAAGCAGGCTAAAGAGGAAAACCCCTACCAGTGTGAAGAACACGACCCCTTCTTCAAGACTACCAATCATTAATTTATATGTTATATTCTTTGCAATGTGTATATTACTTTTGTAAATGGTACTCTCATAGCCAAATATGCGTTCAAGCAAATCGTAACACTAAAATAACACGTATGTTGTACTGAGCTCTAACGAGAGGAGTCTGATGACATACGCTGATGACACTTTCACGGAGCTTTCTGCGAACACGGTCAGTCACTGGACCTGTTTTGCACTCGCCTGGGCAGAAGAGCGTGGTCACACGCCTATCCATCCATCTGAATTAGCAGAGCAAATGGGTGCGGTATTCAATAAGAATACTGTCAACACAGCTGTCAACCAACTGATTTCTGACGGGTCACTATACCGCACTCCGCGCCGAGGGCGACGACTCGTCTCGCTGAGCGAAGCAGGGAAACGAGCACTGCTCGATGCTGGGATACCCTCCTCGCTTCCACAGAAGAGTACGCAAGAACTCGACCACGACTTCTCCCTTCCCGATGCAGCTCACAACATATGTGATGAGAGCCCACCTGAGAAACTCTATATCGAAACGGATGAGTCACCAACACATCTGTTTTCCATCGAAGAAACCACGGGTGAGTTACAACCACTCTGTGGCGCAACCGCATCTGCAGAACATCGTCGTGTTGCATCACCACAAGGAATCCGACATAGGGATGTGTGTGAGTACTGTACTGAGCGGAGAGACTTTGAGCTATGGGAAGATAATACAGACCCAGTAACCGCCTCTGAGACGGTTCCTGAGCTCTTCATAAACGATGCATCTCTCAGTTTCGTCTCTGGGGATATGCGACACCTCTGGACGTTAGATGAGAATAGTCGCGGTGGCAGCCACTCAATGTACGAACCATTGTGCGATTCTGTCGACTCGATACGACAGCGACGTGTTTCCCGTAGTTTCACGTCTGCACCGACGCTAGATGAGTTAGCAGCTGATGATGTCTGTACGGCGTGTCAACAGCACGAACGCGTTGACGAGTACCGAGCCATTGTGAAGAACTATCAGGAGTCTACAGAATCAACGACTCCCTCACAATGGGAGCGCTATCAAGACTGGGTTGATGAACACGAATTTGATGACAATACGTTCGAACCTGACCAACTCCTCGAAGAGGGGATGGTTCTCGTCTCTATCCCATACACTGCACGGGGAGCGAGTCAACGAAAACTCCATGCTTATTGTCGTCTCCACAGTGATGGCAGTGACTCAACGAACCTCTTCACGACAGTCTGTGGCACGCGCGGCGCGACAACGGAACACGAGGATAACTTAGATGCAATGGAACCTTCGTCTTTTCTCCGACGGAGTGATGCCTGTAAGCGATGCTCTACGATTGTCGAAACCCAAGACGGCGTCGAGACGCCGAGACGCCAAAACGCGAAGACCGTTAACTACGACCCGTTCGGCGTGTTTGGAGACGGTGACTCAGACTTTCTTACTCCGACTACCGATGAATCCACTGAACCTGCGGAACCTACAGAAGCTGCGGAACCTGAGGTGCCTGAGGATTCAGGGGAAGATGCTATTCGCTGCTCCGATTGTGGGCGAGAGTTTGATACATCGAAAGGACTCACACTCCACTGGGGTCACCCACGGACGGATTGTGAGTATCCTTTCCCCACGGAAGATGAACGAGCGATTCTCACAGGGCTGTGGCTGGCTGGCGGAGATGCTGACGGTTCATCGACGCCGCTACTCCGAAAAACGTCCGTCAACAGAGAGGCGCTGGAGTTCATCAATGGCCAACTTGGTATCTGGAGCGGCAGCGTAGATGTAGGTCAGACCGAGGACGACCAGCGTGCAAACGTCGAGGCAGGATTCGGCTACAAGAATTCTGAGTCCCGTACACAGTATCGGCTTACGACTCGAACGTGCCCATGGCTAGATGAGCTGGCTGAGTTATCGATTGAGGATGTGGAGCTACAGCCTGACGCCGCCCGTATTCTCTACTCGTTCCGTGGGCATCTCATCGACAAGAGCACTATATCGATTCGCCACCGTAACGGCCCTGGTCTTGCAACGCTTCTAGAAGACGCTGGATTCGGGGTGCGAAACGTCACAGAACCGAGTGAAGGAAAACATCAGTATCGTGTGACGCTGGCCGCAAGTGCAGCTCGCGAGTTTGCAGAGTGGGTTGGTGACCCACTTCCTGGATTCGAGAACAAAGCGTTCGAATTCCGCGAATCGCATGTCCACAAAGAGGGGCAGCGAGTGTCCGCGGAGACAGACCAAGAGTCACAAGCAATGGATGTTCCCGATACCATCTCTCTTGAACCCGAATGGGATTGGGTCGGAGTCCAACTGTTCAAACTTGGACTGCGCCCACTTGCAGTTCGAGCCTTCCGAGAAGAGCTGACGCCTGCTGAAGTATATGCACCAGGTGGCGTCCAAGATATAATCTACTCGGCGGCAACAGAGGGGACAGGCGAGTACAATCTTGATGTAGGTCCACCGTTCCCAGAAGCTCTCACGCTTCACGAACAGCCAGTCGAACCTGAAACAGTTGACCAGGTCAAGCGTGAACTCGGGCTGCTCGATACGAACTCGAATAACGGTGGCGAGAACGGAAACAATGCAACTGCCTGATTATGGGTTACAGGGGTTGTATCCGTAGGTAGCTTTCGCTTGCTCTGACCCGATAGTAATAACGCCTTCTGTGGTGAGTCGAATTGCATCACCATCTCGGACGAGCCAGCCGTATGACTCCATCTTCTCAATTGCCTCATCATAGCCCGTGAGAGCCGCGTGGTCTGTGAGGTCAATCTCCTGGTTGACATCTTGTTCAACGCGTCCAAGCGTTAACAGGTAGTTGGCAACGTAGAGAGTATCGTGCGAGAACAAGTCTGTCGCTGCAGACGCTTTCTCATCGACGCTGAGTTCCGTAGACCTGTCCACCTCTGAAATATCAGGGGCGATATTCTGTAGCCGTCTCAGGGCACACGTCGAGCGAGACACATCCTCCATGTCCAATCCCGTATCCTCGACTATCTGCTTGGTGCTGACTTCCTCGCCTTCGTGGTGATTTAAGTACCAGCAGACAATATCCAGTATACCTAGTTGGCTAATCTCGTCACTCATTCGTACTATCCACACCGTAGTGTCAATAGATAAGCCTACCTATGCGAATCACCTGCGCGTCTCAGCATTGGTTTGTTCAATGGTGGTTGCAAGCTCACAAATCAACCCTTCACCAACGTGAGTGAACACGCCATTAACCAGCTCATCGATGTAGTGTGAAGCGAATTGCTGTGAAGAGTCTGCAGACTCCGTAGCTCTCTTCTCTGCAGTCTCTGTTACTTCCGAAAGCGCCGTATCGGAGAAGAGTTGAAGGCTGGCGTTTGCTATGCGGAGATAGTCTGACGGTTGCAATTCATCAAATTGATTTTGGTCGTCATCTTCGAGTTCGTGTTCGATTCTGGCGGCGAGATGCGGTGAAATCTCCTGTCGAAAGTTACTCATCACTGTATCCTCGGAAACGAGGTCAGAATATTTGAGTGGCGGAGCTGCAGCCTGCATCCAATCCTGCTCACGCTCTTCTGTGCAATCAATACCCATGCAGAACTATACGAACTACCCTGTGAAAAATGCTGGTGCTCATCCCTGTCGCTCCTTAATTTCAGCTTCGATTTGTGCTATCTCGCGCTGGTACACCTCCCGACGCCCAGTCACATCATCAAAGAGCATGTGAGCCATTCGGAGTTCACGTATCATACCTGCAATCTCGAACATGGAGTGACGGGATGGCGGTGTTCGAACTGACGTATATCCATCTTCAAATGCCGAACCCAACACTTCTGCATCAAGCTCAAGAAGCCGCTTCGTAATACTATACGACCATCGCGGATGTCCAGCATAACAACGCTCGAAATCGATTAATGCAGCAACCTGCTGGTTTTTGGTTAGCACATTTCCACCATGATAATCGAGCGGCGAAAACACTGCACCGTCATCGAGTGTAGGAACATCACACCAGTGAATAAGACGGATGAGGTCCGAGCCAACAGAGGGATAGTTCTTCTTTGCATCCTCTGCATATGTTAGCAGCCAATCGGTGAACAGTGATTGCCAGCTCACATCTTTAATCTGAAGTGTTTCACCATCAGAACTGTAAATGTGACCTGCATCAAAGGTAAACTCTTCGTGCATCCGTGCGAGTTTGACGCCTAACTCTGTTGCCAACCATGTATCCTGAGCTGTCATATTATAGTTATCCTCCGCTCCGTCTATCCAACCTGCAATGAAATACGGCACATCCGTGTCTGTTTGACCTGATGCATAGATGTCTGGAACAGGAATCACTCCTGAAACTGTGCGGAGAATCGCAGCTTCAGACAGAATTGCAGTATCCCCATCAGTACCGAACTTGATGAAATATGTCTCCGTATCAGTCTGAGCACGATAAGATGTATTGACGCCACTACGGACAGCAGTTACGTCGTGAATCGTAGCTGCAGGGACGTTCTTAATTAGTGACCTAACAGTGCTCTCGGTCGTCATATTCATTACAACATGGTGATAGAGTGTTAAGTCTACTGGTTCACACCGAAGAATTTACTTATCTATAGCCTAACAGTACAGTATGAAAGTCGGCGTAATTTCTGATATACATGCGAATCTCCCTGCCCTAGAAAGCGTTTTAGATGATATGCCTGATGTCGACCAGCTACTCTGCTGTGGTGATATTGTTGGGTATGGTCCCTATCCACGAGAGTGTGTAAACAGCATCCGAGACGAAGCAGACCTAACTATCGTTGGGAATCACGATACAACTGTAATTGAAGGTCGAACATATCACTCCACAACTGCTCGACATGGTATTGAATTTGCGAAACAGCAGTTGTACCAGGAGGATTTCGACTGGCTAGCGAGTCTACCAAAAACAATTAAAACTGATGAATTCCAGGTTGTTCATAGTCATCCCGAGCCGAATAATATCGCTCACGTATACGAAGCAGAACTTGAGAATGCTTTCGCACCACACTTCGAGCAAGAGATTTTCATCTATGGGCATACGCACGAACCTGTAAATACTATTGTAGATGATACATTAGTGGTGAATCCTGGGAGCGTTGGGCAACCACGTGATAGAAATCCACGGGCAGCATATGCTGTTGTAGATACAGACACAATAACATGTACTCTTCACCGTGTTGAGTACGACCTTGAACGGACTGTTGAGAAATTGAAAGAAGAACAATTCCCAACAGAAATGGTTGACCGAATTCGTAAAGGGCGGTAGCTAATCGAATTCAAGCCACTCTGATTCATCAATTGAGTAGACGCGACTCGACCGACTTCGAGAAATAATCTCAGAAGTATTCAGATAGTGCGTGACAAGCGGGTCTATATAAGCAAAATCTGCAACATCAATCGAGTCCTTGAGCCAGCTCTCGATGGAATTTTCTTTATCCTGGTCAATCGGGTCGCAGTCGTACTCGAAAATAAGGTCTAAGTCAACAGGCTCTCTGTCTCGGTCATCGACTGTACTCCCCCAGACAATGATTCGATACTCTGGAAGTGGCTCACCAGTAACTGCCTGCCAAATTCTGCTAAACTCGCCTCGTACATCGTCTTCTACCAACGCTACAACATCGGATGGAATATCACTCATACTACACTGTCCGTAACAAGTGCATATAAAATATGTGATTCAATCTGCTCTAATATTTGGCTCCACTGACGCGCATTCCATCGTATGAGAGTCCAGGCCAGTTATACCGCGAGTCAGGATTTCCGCTGTGTTGCGTCCGAGCCATCTCAAACGACCGACCGTCAACATCATATGCTGTTCCACTTGCAGTATCATCAGTATCGTTTGCGCGAACATGAATCACACTAGAGATACTACCAAGTTGCTGTCGAAGACGCTGTTTCAAATCATTTACGCTCATATCCTCACCTGTTGCGAAATCTGTGAGTTCAATAACCAGCTCTTCGTCATTTGCATGGATGATAAACTCATCACGTATGGATTTTTGAGACTCGATATACGCTTCTTCGTTTGTAAACTTCACGCCGTAATTGTTCCAATTGGACATACATCTTGATTTACTACAAGAGGTTAAAAACTGTCCGATTCGAACTCTATGGTTTTAATCAGTCGACACCTGCTCTGCAACTTCAGAAACCTCGATACCGTCATAAGTATTGATGTTTCGCCAGTTTCGGCGTTCTACTTTCCACACTTTTGGGTTGGTCTGTAACTCCTTCCGATTAATTGTTCCCCACTCGGCGAACTGCGGCATGGAGGCGAGTCGTGCATACCCGAAGCCAAAGTCATCATCTACTTCAGTAAGTATCCACAAGTCTCCACCAAACGATTCCCAGACTTCTTTGATTGTACCCATCTCTTCTTTACCGTTTAGGATAAGGTCTGTATTTGCCATTGTAACCGAACTGACGACGATACCCCCTATAAATATTCTCATTTATAGCTCATCCAACATATACAGAACCGTAATTTGCTATGCGCAAATATTTAACAAATGAATTATAATTCAGAACTATTGTGGCTAATACGACTGCGCATCATCTCATTATACAGGCTGTTGAAGACATTGATTCAGTCGATAGCACGGAAAGACACGTAACTGCTGAAGAGAAGAAAGTAACGGCAGGAGTTATCAACGACCTTATCAACGCAGAGAAAATCCCAACGCAGCACGGAACCAATTTTGACCTTACATACAGAACGGCAAACGGAGACAGATTGGCTAATGCATTGTACTCAATTTTTGGCTCCGTCGGATATATTCGTTGGATTTACGTCCATGAGATAATTCGTGAGAATGGTATCGGGACAGCTCTAATAACGGACATATTGTCTGAAATGCGTTCACAAGGAGTTGAAGTCGTGTATGCTCATTTCGATATGAATGAGTCCAAACGAATTGGTGAACAAATCGGATTCACGCCTGATTTTGACCTGAACGGACGTTGGTATCACATCACTATTTGACGCCTATCAATAGTTCATTCCGCCTCTCTGATGCCCTTCTCCGTTCCGTATCCGCAGGAGTAACACTTCGGGGTCTCAGGGTCATCCGTTTTTCCAGCCCACCCATCACAGTTTGGACAATCCTCGATTTGGTCAGGTGTAAGCTGGTTCAGAACCCGTGCACTCTTGAAGTCGTCACCGAGATTTCCTGTATCTCCAATGGTATAATATGTCTTAATATCGGGGTGTTCTCTCGGAATGAAAATCGCATCAAATGACTCGTAACTTTTTGACTTCAACTCAAACATCCCTACGGAATCCTCATGAAGATAGAACTGACTCTCCTCAAGGTCTTCAATGCACTCAATGGTTTCCTGTACCTCGAATAGTCGGTTATCGAACGGGAGGTATGTAACTCCGTCAATAGTGAACGTGTGCATATTCAATCTGTTACTCTATAGGATAATAAGAGTACGGATTTCATCTCGACCATCCCTAGAGATATTTACCCTCCATAGGGTTTCATTGCTGTATGGACCAGACATACCAATTTGTCTATGAGCACGAGACCGCCACAGATGCGAAAGAAGCCATTAGACGAGAATATCGAATTAATGGCGAGTCGTGGCAGGAAAAACCATGCAAGAAATGCGAAGTCAAATCAACAACAGGCCGATTCTTCAATCCTGTGAAACCAGGACTTGCATTCTGGGTCTGTTCAGAAGGTCATGTATCTTCAACATCCCCAACTCACAACTACCGACCCGCTCCAGAAGATACTCGCCCTGTATTTCTCCGTGATAAAGATAGTTGATAAATAAGCTCTCGAACAAATTGTCACAAACGGTGGCTATATATCTGACTTTTCGGACCAATAATACTCGCACAGGGCTTCAGCTATATCTTCTGTATACATTCGGTCCGACCCATCATCTTGGCGTCTTTCTAAGACAGCACGTCGAATCGTTCGGTGTTCCTCTTCACTCACGGAATTCACAATCTGTTCAGCAAGGTCTCGAAGGTCATCGTTGTAACCTCCATCCTCACGCAAGTGGTCCTCGACAAACCCAATCAACGCTTCCTGCGCACGGGACTTCCGTTCTTTTCCAGTCATGTTCTCCCATATGTCAGGAGACTCGTGAAGTCGTTCATCTGCAGGGTCAATTTGAATTCGAATCCCTTCATTCTCGTCTTCCATACTTATCTATTAGTATATTTATGTATAGAACTTTTGCATCTGTCGAAGTTCACTCGTAGTACTCGCGAATATATTCCTCAACCATAAAGAATTCATCTTGCGTCATGGATGAGTGCGGATTCACATAATCAGACATGAACGTTTCCATAAGGTACGCATCTGCCATCTTGGGGCGCATATCCAAGTAGACTGTCGCACCAATGATTTCAGGCGTTACGTCGAGGTCACCGTCCGTTTCAATAAATTCCTCAGGGTCGAAATGAAGGTCTAACGGAGCTAAGAAACCACGAAGCGTGGCATCAGTTTTCTCATCGGTGAAAAATCGCTCTGCAACCTGTTCTGCGCGTTCTTGCATCTGTTCATATCTGTCAACGCTAACAGTATCGAATTCTCTCCAGTCGTTTTCGATAGCCTCCAGTGCATCTACTGTGCGCTCTACTTCGTCGCTCATACTCAATTACTCGTCTTTCACGACATTAAATCCTCCGAATTGATTTCCGAATAGACAAACCTAGCCGTCGTGTACAATAATCTTTTAGGGAAGCATGCGACTCGTTAAGGTATGACGTTACCACAACCAACTGTACTTGGACAGACACCGCATCAAATACGACATGTTCCAGACCACCCGAAAAACGTAGAGAATCCAAAAATGGCGAATGATTACCTCTGGTTCTTTGGTGAAAATGAGGAAGAGGGGCTAGATATAGAGATTCACCCAAATCTCAAGTTCAATGGCGATGAAGACTGGAATGACGAGGATGAATGGCAGTGGTTCGTAAACATGCATCGAATGGCCTGGGACGAAGAATATGAAGAGCACATTGAGGACCAAGGCGATATGGTATCCGTTCCAAAACGAAGCTTCGAAGACGCCGTTCAATATGCGAACGAGAAAGCACAGAGTATCTGTAAGAACGATTCAGAGCTTCGATACCTTCTCCCGTGAAGTACCACGGGTCAGGTCACCTGTGGTACTCTCCCTTGCTAAACTAGAGACGTTGAAACAGTTAGCAACTTCACTAGTACTATAGGTTCGATAAATATTTTTATAGTTATGATTCATGGTACAGTATATGAGTAGTGCTCTTGAAACTGAATTCTGGATTTCAAATCACAAATACAAAGACCTTGTTCGAGAATACGAGCAGCACATTCATCGATATAGTCCTGAATCTGTAACCTCTAGAGGTATGTGTCCATGTTTGGATTATTGTAATTGGTGTGGATGGGCTGGGACGAAAGTTGTGTATCAGGAGTACAACGGCCCGAAACTGTGGTAACTTACCAGATAGAATCAAATCAGTAAATTCATATTCACAAACTTCTTAGACCATAGTATATGAGCACTCAATACCAACTGAGCATTCCAAAATCGAAAATTAGTAATCCTGATGAGCTTGAGGAGAGGTTAGAGGATATTTCGGCCCGTGATTTTCAAGTTGAAGGTGTTGTAGATAACGGAGATAATATGCTGACAACGCTTATTCTTGATTATCCTCTCCCTTCATGGGTGGGAAAAAGGATTACTGAAGATTGTTGCTAACATGTTCGATGGAGAACTGCTCGATTAACCGCCTCCTGTTATACTGATATAACTTCTAACCTGCTAACCCCACTTCGAGAATTCACTCCGAAGACGTGCGTCTGATACAGTCCCAAATCGTCCAGAATCGAAACTATCACACTCTCGGATAACGCACCCTGAACTCATATCGCGCATATCAAATTCCACAGCAACAACTCCTGAACTGACAGACATACGTTCTACAACAACTGTTGGGAGCTGTATCTGCATTCCACGACCATCTCGCCCTGTCTGAATTGGTGAAATTCCCTTACCTTGGATTGATGGCTGGAGACTATACTCACCACCATCATCTTCCACTAATTCGACATACTGGGAAAGATTCGCCATATCCCCCAACCAGTAAGGAAACGAGATAGCAGCTCGACCACGTGACTCTTTAACTACCAGCGTCCGTTTTAAGACCAACCACCAGTCTAAAATATAGGCATCCTGTAGCGTATTCATAGTTGATTCTGACATACGCTAACTACTACGCTTGGGTGGCATAAACCTGTCGAAATACTTTCAATTGCTTGGTTCAAACCAAGCTATTTCCTCATACTCCTCTTATATCACAAAAGCAAATAAACAACTTTATTTCCTGTCCAAGTATACTGTTGTGTACATGGCACGGGAAGCGATGACAAGTTTTGGTGTTCCTGTCGATGCAGGTATAGCTGAGCATATCGACAGAATCGACGCGCTTCCGAAGATAAATACAACGTATTCATGTAGTGGGTTGCGAAAAGACCACAGTGGAGTGCCACGACAACCGTATCTTATTATAGCTACAAATCGGTACGTCGGAGAGAAGCTTGGGGATTCACCACGATACCCGCACGAGACTCATCGACTATCATTGAAAGTGTATCGAGCAGCAATTATGGCGGGCTGGTACGCTTCATACACAACAACGACTCTAAAACAAACCAGTGGAATTGCGGCTGTCAAAGTATCCACCCAACCGTCCGTAGTCGAGTATCGCAGACTACTAGCAGGGAACGTTACAGGAAACCCCACGGCGACTATTGAACGATGTAACCGCTCTAGAGAGAAAATAGCTCAGGAACGTTCTGAATACTTTGTACCCGATGAATCAGACAACATAGTCGAAGAAAAATGGGAGAGGTTATACGAAGAATTACACTGGGAATTAGTCGAAAATCAAGACTGCGGTCCTTGAATTGAAAAATGTATCTTGCAACCCAGACGCGATATTATTTTAATTCACTAAACCTATTATTAAGTAATGGGAAGTTACTCTCGAAATGATTACATCTCAAATGTTGGTCTCGACAACAGCGTCAAATCACACAACGTTGACCGTGTAGAGCCCATAATGTCGGCTATTGGGAACCCGCAGGACAATTATCCAATAATTCATGTTGGAGGAACGAATGGCAAAGGGTCAACAACGAATTTCATTGCACAGGCACTTCAGGAAGAAGGGTATAACATCGGTGTTTCCAGTGACTTATTTGTCGTTCCAGACTTCACACATACTATCCGATTTAATGATAAGTTCATCCCTCAACAAACTATGGAATCTATCTCGAAAGAGCTTTTGAAATACTGTGACAAAACACCCGCTCCGTACGAATTGCGCGTTGCAACAGCCTTGGAATACTTCTCCCGAAAAAATGTCGATATTGCTGTAATTGAAGTCGGAATCGGTGGTGAAAAAGACCCGACGAACATTGTGCAGAATAATGTAAGCGTAATAACAAATGTGGGATTGGACCATGAACAAATGCTGGGCGACACAGTAGAAAAAATCGCAAGAAACATAGCAGGTATTATTAATCCAAAAAGTACTGTTGTTTCAGGATGCAGCGATGAAACAGAAAAAACAATCACCGCTGTAGCTGACCACCAAGGTGCAACGATGATACCAAAACGTGCCTCTCTATTTCCTCGGCGAAGTGGTGGCGTCACGTACACTGTGACCTACGGTGGAGAAGATATTCAAACAAAAGCGATTGCACCATATGAAATTGAAAATTACAGAACTGCAATAACCGCTATTGAATCAGCACCGCTCTCCGTAAGTAAGGAGTCAATCCAGGAAACTATAGCAACGTATTCACTTCCTGGACGAATGGATATAGTATCAACAGACCCATTAGCAGTCCTTGATGGTGGGAAAAATCATAGTGGTATCTCTGCTATTTCAGATACAATTATAGACGCGAATCTCAATCCTGTTATTCTTGCAACATTCCGAAAAGAGAAGGATTGGTCTACAATGGCTACCCAGCTTGAAAAATTGAGCTCAGAGCTAGTAGTGACGTATCCAACCCCAGAACGTTATGAGAAAAACCCGTACGTACCTGTAGAGACCGTAAAAGATGAGTTAGATACAGATGCCGTAACAGCAATCCAAGACGTACCTGAGGCTCTTCAGTATGTATTCTCCAGTCAATCACAGGATATATTTGCGACGGGGTCATTACTGCTACTCCGTGAGATATATGAGTCAGAATACGCAGACTTAGGCCCATGGAAAACTAGCAACTGAGACTTATCTCGAATTTAGTGTCGAAATTCATACTACGTGAATCACCCCGAGGTCAAGCCTCGGGGTATTCTCCTCGACCGCCGATAAATTCAAAAGAACTTTCGAATCCATCCTTGATTTGTAGATTGCTCTTTTGGTGGCTTATCCACATAGACTCCAAACCATTCAAACTCAGCGTCGAGTCCAATACAATCGGATGCGGGGCCAAGATAAATATATTCCTCCGCTAAATCCTCTATCCGACCCGCAGCGAAATTATCAATGAACTCTGTAACAGGGTGTGAATTAGACTCCGATAATGGTGGCAGTGCTATATCAATTGGTAAATAATGGTCTTCTCTCACATGGATTTTAAGCCTGAATGTACGTTCATCTGTCGACACGACCTGCTCGATAGGGAGTGACGTTCGCTGCTCAATAGAGTTAGTTACTCCCTCATACAACATAATATCATTTTCAATATTATTTGTGAGTGCATCAATATCATGTGTTTGACTTATACCGTACTCATTCTGCCTCAAAACTTCACACAGGTGACCATCATATCCAAGGAACTCTACGGGTTTCTCCAACGCTCTTTTCTGTGGTGAAGTAGCAGTTGGATGTGCATCTTGCAACTTAATAGTGACAAGCGAACCTGTTAATGAATCCAATCCTTCAAATGGGTCTGGATATAAGTTTAATATCTGCTCGTATGCGGGTTTTCTAAATTCATTTAATTCCAACCGAAGGACATAGTCTTCTAATGGAACTCCGCAGGTAAACAACATGGTAGGATTGTTCTCATCAGGATAAATTTGCGGATTAGATAATTGTACTCGGATTTCGTTATCACTAACCTGATGAGCACGCTCTGTGAGGAATCGTTCACTCAGTTGTTCAACAGAGTCATTCGTCGTCCCCATTGAATCACAGTATGAACGCTCTTGTTATGAAACTACTGTTTTGCGTGCATTAACACTATACTGCCTATCCATATGGAAATATATTTAAGCTCACTATCCGCATCCTCATACAGAATGCTTACACCGACACCAAATCATCCATTGTTAACAACGTACGACCACTTTGAAAACGGTGAGTTCGTATCTGTATACCCTATGCTACATATGCCGTGTTGCAACAAGTCTGTAGGTGAACAAATAATATCACAAATTAATCACAAATATGGCGATAAAATCATACTGACAGAGTTTTCACTGGATGATGGCGGACACATTGCTATCGCATTTGATTCAACGAAAGGGAAATATTATGATGACGCTGTAACACTTGTCCACCAAATTCGAGACCTTCGAGATGGACACCCTGAGTCCGAGAATGGACTCTATCCCGAGAAAGCTCTTTTGCAAGACCGCGTCGATATGGATTCTCTGAGCAAAGATACAGCAGCCCAAGACCACCCGCGATATATCTATTAACTATCTATTGTTATCGACTTATATCATAATCTATTTAATAAATACTATAATATCACTACCTATGAGTGACAAACCACTTCGAACATCCAACTGGAATGCCGAACAGCTTCAGGACAATATGTCTGATACAATTGCACGTCAATTACAGACACTTCAGGAAGAAGGGGTTCGAGCAGGCGATACAATTACAACGCCGATGATTACCAGTTCGTATGATAGCGAATCTGAAGCATCAAACGCGATTACAACCTTAGGGCGCTTAGG
>LFCJ01000108.1_pt1 | contig 44172 bp, 42 predicted proteins | sample 643141 | NCBI WGS metagenome assembly LFCJ01 (sample SAMN03766243, study PRJNA286221) | soda lake metagenome | biome: soda lake; feature: Kulunda steppe; material: water; isolation source: sample B1-Br-g2 brine of Lake Bitter-1 | place: Russia: Kulunda steppe | collected 2010-07
CCCCGGCATCGGTGAGTGCGTCCCGGCGGTCGGCCGGTGCCCCCTCGCTCACGAGGATGTAGGTGGTCGCCGCCCCCGAGAGAATCCGGGCGTCGGGCGGCGTGCGGGCCCGCGAGTCGGCGACGACTCGAGCGGGATTTGCCGGTTCGCCCCGCGCCATTCGTTTCTCACGTAACTCCTCGTCTTTCACGGTCAGCCGAGGATCGTCTGCCAGCACGGTTCCGACACCAACCATGACGGCGTCGCTTTCGGCCCGTAACCGGTCGACGCGTTCGAAATCGTCGGCTCCGCTGATTGCCACCTGATTCCGACGTCTCGAGGAAAGTTTTCCGTCCGCGCTCATGGCGGCGTTGACGACGACGTACACGCCCTTTGGTTCGGCCGCCGGTGGATAACCTCTTTCGCCTCGTGGTCGTGTTGGTGTTGGCGCTTGTGCTGCTGTTGGATTGCCATTTTCTCGTGAGACCCACTCATTGTCCGACCAGTCGGTGGTTTGCTACTGTCTGAGGTCGGTAATCCTCCCTTACCTCGAGGTAAAACACCGGAATCCGGGACAACAATCGAGTAGTGGCCGAACAGTCTGGCACTTTTATTCGGGTGCTGGCGACCGCTCTGAGCAATGCAGCGACTTCTGCCTATTGCCGTCCTGTTGCTCGTGATCCTTGCTGGCTCCGCTGGGGCCGTCGGTTCGGCCGGCCAATCCGTTGGACCGCCCGGCGATGATATGCCCGATGACGGGCCGAGCAGCGAGGAACCGGCAGCCGACGCCTGTGACTACGCTGCCCTCTACGCCGAAACCGTCGATGCTGTCGTCCAAGTACAGGTGCAGGTGTTCGACGGTGCCGCCGAAGAACCGGGTTCGGGCGGCCTCGGCTCCGGCTTCGTCATCGACCGCGATGGGGGCCAATACATCGTCACCAACCAGCACGTCGTCGCCGACGAGGACACCGTCACCATCGAGTTCAGCGACGGTCAAACCCGCGAGGGGACCGTCATCGGAACTGACGCCGACAGCGACCTCGCTATCGTTTCGGTCAGCGACCTTCCCGCCAGCGTCGGTTCGCTCTCCTTTGCTGAGGAGACGCCCCGACCGGGAGAACGCGTCGCCGCCTTCGGCAGCCCATTGGGTCTTGAGGGCACGATCACAGAGGGGATTGTCAGTGCCGTCGATCGGTCGATTCCGACGCCACAGGGTGTGTTGATTCCGAGTGCTGTCCAGACCGACGCGCCGATCAACCCCGGTAACAGCGGCGGGCCGTTGGTTGACTGCGAGGGCAACGTCGTGGGAGTCAACACCGCGGGGGCAGGGCAAAATCTCGGCTTTGCCGTCGGGACCCCGTTGATTGACCGGGTCGTCCCCTCGTTGATCGAAACTGGCGACTACGACCACGCCTCTCTGGGCGTCCAAACGGTCGATCTTGGTCCACCGCTCGCCGCCGCCAATGACGTAGATCGGACGAGCGGCGTCTACGTTGACGACACGGTTTCCGACAGCCCAGCAGCGGGCGAGTTACAGGGAACAACGGCGCAGGCGACGGTCTCCGGCGTTTCGGTTCCCGTCGGCGGCGATGTTATCGTCGCTGTTGACGGGACCGAGATCAGAAACGGGGAGGAACTGAACCGGTATCTCTCGGTTGAAACCGCACCCGGTGAAACAGTGACACTCACCGTGCTTCGAGACGGCGAGGAGACCGCGGTGACAGTCACACTCGAGGGGCGGTCGGCTGGTGATGGTGGCCTCGAGTAACAGAACTCAGATCGATCGCCGGGGATCGTCACTTGTCCCTAATAGAATCCGATAGACGACGTAGCCGATGAGCAGCGCAAAGGCGAAGACGCCGACAGTTTCAGCGAAGCGAACGGCTGCGAACAGGAACCGACTCACAATGCGGACGGCCATCAATCCACCAAAAATGAGGACGACGAAGGCGAGACCACCGAGTGCGGCACCGATTCGTTTCATTGCGTCTCCGGTTTCACTCGAGTGGGTATCAATGCTGGTGATATGGATCGGGTAGGACTCTCGACGTACGACCTCGAGGGGGTACCACTACCCTCTTTATGCTCTTGGCCTTTCGTCCGCAACAGGTCAGTCCTGCAGCCTCACAACCACCGCTCGCCGGGAACGCTTTTGACACCCCGACTCGAAATACGCCTGATGGATCTCGACACTCATGCCGAGGATCTTGCCTCCGATCTCGGCGTAGACAAAGAGGAGGTTACAACCGACCTGCAGAATCTGGTCGAGTACAGCGTCCCGATCGACGAGGCGGTCCAGAGCCTCCGGCGAAAATACGGCGACGGCTCCACCGGCGGCGGTGGCGCGCCAACAACGAAATCAATCGGCGACATCACGATCGACTCGAGTAACGTCTCCGTGACTGGCGTCGTCCTCACCGCAGGGAAACGCTCAATCCGCTATCAGGGCTCGGAGAGCGTGATCACCGAAGGTGAGATTGCCGACGACACTGGCGTCATCGATTACACCGCGTGGGAGGAGTTCGGCCTCACCCCCGGGGATACTCTCACAATCGGCAACGCAAGTATCCGTGAGTGGGACGATGAACCCCAACTCAACTTAGGCGAAAGCACCGCGATTTCGAAACGCGAAGAGCCCCTCGAGGTGCCCTACGAAATCGGCGGCGAAGCCGACCTCGCCTCGCTGCGAACGGGCGACCGAGCGCGAACGCTCGAGGTACAGGTACTCGAGTGTGAACAGCGGACGATCAACGGCCGTGATGGTGAAACCGAGATCAAAAGCGGCGTCCTCGGTGATGCAAGCGCTCGCCTCCCCTTTACTAACTGGGACCCGGTCCCGGAAATCGAGGAGGGCGCGTCGATCCGTATCGAGAACGCCTCCGTCCGGGAGTATCGCGGCGTCCCCGAAGTCAACATCTCGGAATTCTCGACGGTGACGCCCCTCAGTATGTCAATCGAGGTTGGCGAAGACGCTCCCGAGATGGGGATCGGTGATGCGGTTTCGACAGGCGGCGTCTACGACGTCTCACTGACCGGTAACCTGATCGCCGTCCGCGACGGCTCCGGGCTCATCCAGCGCTGTCCGGAGTGTGGACGGGTCATCCAGAAGGGTAACTGTCGCGTCCACGGCAGCGTCGACGGCGTTGACGACCTGCGCGTGAAAGCAATTTTGGATGATGGAACGGGAACCGTCACCGCAATCCTCGACGACGAACTCACCGAAGCCGTCTACGGCGGCGGCCTCGAGGAGGCCCGCGAACAGGCTCGAGAGGCGATGGATCAGGAGGTTGTCGCCGACACGATCCGTGAGAAAATTGTCGGTCGGGAGTACCGCGTCCGCGGACACCTCTCGGTCGATGAATATGGGGCGAACCTCGACGCCGTCACCTTCGAGGAGTGTACGGACGACCCAGTTGATCGGGCTCGAGCCTTCCTCACGGAGGTGAGCCCATGAGCGCCCCCGACGGTGGTGGCCGCGAAGTCGCCTACCGGTTGTTTGCTGCCGAGTACGACGACGTCTCTCTGGAGTACGCCGAAAGTGATGAGGAACGAGCACCCAATTACGTTATTACGCCAACGGGCGCGCGGGTCAACCGCCTCTTTCTGACCGGAACGCTGACTGAGGTGACGTCGGTCAACGAGGAGATGGTCCGCGCTCGCGTCGTCGACCCGACGGGCGCCTTCGTCGTCTATGCTGGACAGTACGAGCCTGATGCACTGGCGTTCTTAGAGCGGGCTGAACCGCCGATGTTCGTCGCCGTCACCGGAAAGGCACGGACGTTCCAGCCCGACGATTCCGACCAGGTGTATACCTCAGTACGACCGGAAAGTCTGGCGACAATCGACGCCAATACCCGTGACCGTTGGGTTATTTCGACCGCCGAGCAGACCCTAGAGCGGATTGCCGCCTACGCGAGCGCGGCTCGTCTCGATGCCAGCGGTGATGCACTCACTGCAGCGCTCACAGATGCCGGACTCGAGGACGGACTGGCGACGGGCATTCCCCGTGCCCAAACCCACTATGGGACGACACCGGCGTATCTCGCCCAGTTGCGTGAGTTGGCGATCAATGCTGCTCGTGTCGTCGCCGGTGATCGGAGTGAAGCCGGAACGCTCGGCCTGCAACCGGGTGCGAGCGACGACCGTGGGGTGACGTTTGGCGACCTCGGCGAGGCGTTTGAGGGTGACGTGTTAGCACCAACAGCCACCCCCAATACAGATTCCCAGACCGCCGCTGAGGAGCCGATGGACAGTGCAGACTCACTCGAGAGTGCAGCCGCACCCGACACAGCAGTGGTGGACTCGAGTGAGACAGTTGAGAGTGGGGCCGATGTCGATGTTGCTACTGATTTCGATGTCGAGGACGGGGACGAAGACGAAGACGAAAGTGAGGCTGCGGATGAGTCGGCTGTAGACGCGGTAGCCGCCGATGAGGCCGAGTTGGAAAGTGAACCAGCGCCGGAGACCGAACCGGAACCTGACGCTGCGTCTGAACCAACAGACACCGCAGTTCCAGAAGTGACAGAACCGTCATCTGCAGAACCAACAGACACGCCATCCACAGAGCTCGAGGATGTCGGTTCTACTGTAGACGATGAGATGGGGGCAGAGCCAGAGCCGGAGGCGGAACCCGAAACTGACACAGACGAACTCGGCGACTTCGAATCCGACGGCCTCGAGGCTGGAATGTACGAAATGGATGACGAAGAACGCGAGGAACTCGAGGCGGAGTTCGGTGCCGATTTCACGACCGGAACGGAGGTTGAAGAGCCCGGTGAGAGTGACCTCGAGCTGCCGGAGTCAGAGCCGGAAGCGGAGTCAGAGCCGGAAGCGGAGTCAGAGCCGGAAGCAACACTCGACTCCGAACCGCTGGAATCGGAATCAGGTTTGGAGCCAGAGTCGGAACCCGAACCGGAGCCAGAGCCGGAACCCGCCGACACAACACCCGCAAGCGAGCCAGAACCCACAGACGAGGATCAACCCGACGAGGACATCGACCTCGAGGAGGCCGTCATCACGACAATGACTGCCCTCGACGATGGCGACGGAGCCGACCGTGAGACGCTCATTGACCGCGTCAGCACTGAAACCGGATCGTCGGCAGACGAAGTTGAGGAAGCGATTCAGGATGCGCTCATGGGCGGCAAGTGTTACGAGCCGGGTGACGACATGCTGAAAGCGATTTAAACGGATGACTCACCTCGAGTTCGAACCGCTCGCTGGAACACCGGCTGCCGTCGCCACCTGCGAAGGCGACCGGCTACTGCTGGTTTCTGACTACCACGCGGGCATCGAAGCCGGTCTCCGCCACGAGCGGGGCGTCGAGGTACCGAGTCGAGCGCAAAACCGGCGGGAGCAACTGCTCTCGCTCCTCAGGCGGACGGCTCCCGACCGGCTGGTCATCTGTGGTGATCTCATGCACGCCATTGCAAACCCCGGTGGGGCCGAACGCGGCGAACTCGAGGTGCTTTTTGAGTCGATTGCAGAGTCTGCGCCGGCCCTCACAGTGACGCTGATCAAGGGAAACCACGACGGGGCAATCGAACCCTGGCTCGAGGATACGGGCCTCGAGATAAGCGTCGTCTCCGGCGCTGGGATACGCCTCGGCTCCCTCGGGCTGTGCCACGGACATCGGTGGCCGAGGCGGGCGGTGCTCGAGGCCGACCTCGTCTGTCTGGGACACGAACATCCCTCGGTCAGACTCGAGGACGACGTCGGTGGCCGTCGCGTAGAGCGGGTGTGGATGCGCGGCCGGTTGGCTCCGGAGCCGTTTCGGGAGCGGCCCGAATACGAGGGCCTCGAGTGGGTTACGGGAGCGGAACCGGCACCACAATTGGTCGTTATGCCGGCGTTCAACGACCTCTCCGGTGGAACGTGGATAAACGTTCCCGGCCAGGGATTTCTCGCCCCGTTTTTTCCGGCAGGGATCGCCGAGGCCGATGCCTATCTGCTCGATGGGACACGGCTTGGGCCGTATCAGTCCCTCTAACGGCCCCGTCCCCGACGACAACGGACTGACTCAGCGAGCGGAGTCGGCTGCACTATCGTACATCGATTCAAAAGCTTGCTCACCTTGAATCAGATCATCGACACCTTCAGTGAGTGTCACCGTTCCATACACGGTGGCGCGGTAGTATGTGTACAAGCCGTCCTGGCCCCGATCCGTCCGCTTTCGCTTTTCTGCAAGGCCCACACTGACCAGCTTGTTGAGGTGATACTGAAGCGTACTATCATCGACCTCGAGCACCGCCTCGAGTTCCGTGGGGCTCATCTCCCCGCTGTGTACAAGCCGGTAGAGAATCTCATAGCGGGTTCGGTGGCCGACGGCAGCGTGCATCTCGAGGTACTCCTCGAGGCTAAGGACGCTCTCCGCTGGAAGTAACTCCGCTGGATCGGCTGGCACGTCCCCATCAGTTGTGCGCCGTTGTTTGTCGCCATCTCGAGTTCGAATATGGAACGCAAACAGTTATTGGTTCTTCAGCCAAGATTCTTCAAAAATACGCCTTTTTATATACTGGACACCATCTCTGCCACTCGACACTGACATCGATATCGAGGATGTTTGTATAACCGGCCACAGCTACCTGTTTGCAAGAAAACAGTGATCTTATCCGCCGTTCGTGCGTACGACTGTCGATGACAGACGGCGATGTGGCTGCCTTTAGCCGACTCGGGCCGGCGCTCAGAGCGGCTCTCTCCGATCGCGGCTTTGGGACGCCAACGGCTCCCCAACGACTCGCGATTCCGCCGCTTTCGGCCGGCAAACACACGCTCGTCATCGCCCCAACCGGCAGCGGCAAAACCGAGACGGCCATGCTCCCCGTGTTCGACGCGCTTGTCGGTGGCGGTGAAAGTGAAGATGGAAATGGCAATGGCCCACCCGACGGCTTCGGCGCACTCTACATCACCCCACTCCGGGCGCTCAACCGCGACATGCTCGAGCGACTGGAGTGGTGGGCTGATGCCCTCGAGTTGACGGTTGACGTTCGCCACGGCGATACGACCCAGTACCAACGCGGGAAGCAGTCCAAAAACCCGCCCGATGTGCTGATTACGACGCCGGAGACCCTCCAAGCGATGTTGACCGGTGAGCGACTGCGAGAGGGGCTTGCGGATGTCTCCCACGTCGTTGTCGACGAGGTTCACGAACTGGCGGCCTCGAAGCGGGGAGCACAGTTGTCGGTTGGCTTAGAGCGATTGCGGGAACTGTCGGGGCCGTTCCAGCGGATCGGCCTGTCGGCGACGGTGGGCGACCCCGAGGCAGTGGGGTCGTTTTTGACGGGCGGGCGGCCCTGTGAGATTCGGGAGATTGACGCCGGCTCAAATCTATCCGTTGCCGTTCGCCAACCCGAGGTGACGAGTGAAGACACCTCACTCGCCGGCCGATTGATGACTGACGCCGAGACCGCCAGTCACGTTCGACTCATCCGCGACCTCGTAGCTGCCCACGAATCGACGCTCATTTTCGTCAACACCCGCCAGACGGCCGAAGCGCTTGGCTCGCGATTTACCGAACTCGAGCTCCCCATCGGTGTCCACCATGGCTCGCTCTCGAAGGACGCCCGAATCGAAGTCGAGGAGGCGTTCAAAGACGGGGGCCTCGAGGCGCTTTTGTGTACCTCCTCGATGGAGTTGGGCATCGACGTCGGGCGGATTGACCACGTGATTCAGTACCAGAGTCCACGGCAGGTAAGCCGGTTGCTCCAGCGGATCGGGCGAGCGGGCCACCGGATGGATACGGTCTCGAGCGGGACGATTGTGACTACTCGGACGGATGACACGTTAGAGGCGCTTGCGATCGCCCGCCGAGCCCGATCGGGGGCGGTCGAACCGGCCGGGATTCACGAGGGCAGTCTCGATGTGGTCGCCAATCAGATTCCGGCGCTCGTCAAAGCCTATGGCTCGATCGCCGTCGCCGATGGCTACGAACTCATGACGCGTGCCTATCCGTTCAGGAATCTCTCCGAATCGGCGTTCCGGAACGTCTGTGGGGAACTGCACCGCAACCGAATCGTTTGGTTTGAGGACGGTGAGGATCACCTCGAGACGGCTGGCGGAACCTGGCAGTACGTCTTTTCGAACCTCTCGATGATCCCCGATGAGGAGACCTACGAAGTGCATGATATTGCCTCGGGCCGACAGATCGGCACGTTGGATGAGCGGTTTGTGGTCAACTTTGCGACCCCCGGCGAAGTATTCATCCAGCGCGGGGAAATGTGGCGCATTGCGGAGGTGGATGACGAGGAAAGCCGGGTGAAGGTGAGCCCAATCGAGGACCCAACGGGCGAGGTTCCCTCCTGGATCGGCCAGGAGATTCCCGTCCCCGCAGCGGTCGCCCAGGAGGTCGGCGAGATCCGTGGCGTCGCCGAGCCCCAACTCGAGGCCGGCGGCGACCGGTCGGCTGTTGCTCGCGAACTGGGTTCGCGGTATCCGGGCGAACACTCAACCATCGAGAAGAGCCTCGGGCAACTCGAGGCCCACGTTGAAGCCGGTGCGCCGATGCCCACCGCAGACCGCGTGTTGCTCGAGCGGCAGGGACGAGCGGTTGTGCTCAATGCGGCCTTTGGCCACCAGACGAACGAGACCATTGGGCGAGTCCTCTCAGCACTGTTGGGCCAGCAAACTGGCTCCTCGATCGCGTTAGAAACCGACCCCTACCGGATCGAACTCGAGGTTCCGAGTTCGGTGGCGACGAGTGACATCTGCGCTGTACTGGAGGAGACCGACCCAGACCACGTCGAGACGATCGTCGAGTTGGGGCTCAAAGGCTCGGATGCGCTTGCGTTTCGACTCGCTCAAGTGTCGGCGAAGTTCGGCGCACTAAAACGCTGGCAGGGATCGGGTCGGCTTTCGAACGAGCGATTGCTGAAGGCACTCGAGGAGACACCGATGCACGCCGAGGCCGTCCGCGAGGTGTTTCACGAGGATCTGGATGTGGAGCACGCTCGAGCGGTGTTTCGGGCGATCCAGAACGGGGATATTGCCCTCGAGACCGTCCGCGGGCGAACGCCAGTTGGGCGCGGTGGCCGTTCGTCGGGTCGGGAACTCCTCGCGCCGGAAAACGCCGATGCGAGCGTCATCAAAACCGTTCGCGAGCGGATCGAAAACGACCGGGTGATTCTGGTCTGTACCCACTGCACCGACTGGCACTCGCGAACGAAAGTAAGGCGAGTGGCCGACCAACCCGAGTGTCCGAACTGTGAGTCAACCCGTATCGCCGCGTTGAGTCCGTGGGATGAAGAGACCCTCGAGGCGGTCAAGGCAGCGGAGAAAGACGACGAGCAACGGGAGCTAACCCAGGGGGCGGTCAGGCGGGCGAATCTGATCCAGAGCCACGGCAAAAAGGCGGTTGTCGCCCTCTCTGGACGGGGCGTTGGGCCACAGAACGCCGCCCGGATCATCAACCGTCATCGGGAGGATGAGGCCGATTTCTACCGGGATATCCTCGAGCGCGAACGGGAGTATGCCCGCACGCAGTCGTTTTGGGACTGAATTCCGGGCGGCTGTGTTTTTGTGTCCGACCGTCTTGAGCGGGCAGACCGGGCGAAACGTTTGTATGCGTTGTAAACATAGTGTACACATACGCCATGGGAACCATCTCAACACGGGTTCCGGATGAGCTCGAAGGGGAACTCGAAGCATACCTCGAGGAAGAGCGCTTAGATCGGTCCACTGCAGTGCGCAAACTGCTTGCTGAAGGCCTCGAGGAGTGGCGTCGAGAACAAGCGCTCACACGCCTCGCAGCCGATGAAATCACGTTCACCAAAGCTGCCGAGCATGCAGGGATGTCCGTGTGGGAATTTGCCACTCTCACGACGGAGCACGAAATCACGTGGGTGTCCGGCGAACACCTCGAAGACGACCTCGAGGAGCTGTGAATGTGGGTTTTCGACGCCACGCCGCTCATGTACCTCGCGAAAGTCGAGCAACTCCAGCTTATTTCAACGCTCGAGGGCGAGTGCTATCTTCCGGAGCAAGTTTACTCGGAGGTCGTTACCACCGGTCTTGCAGAAGGGTATGCGGACGCTCGCCGTGTGGAACAGTGTATCGATGCTGGGCTTTTTAGCGTTGTGTCAGTCGACGAGAGCCCACTTGCCGCCCGATTACACCAAAATCCACAGTTGAGCGACGCCGATGTGGCAGTCCTCACGTGTGCCAAATCGCGTGAGGCGATTGCGGTGATGGACGAACACTCCGGGAGAACGGCTGCAGCAGTTGAATCGATCGAGACTCGAGGGACGGCCTATCTTGTGCTCCGCTGTGCCAAACGGGGAGAGATCACGATATCTCGAGCACGTGGGACAATCGATTCGATGATCGACGCCGGGTGGTACTGCCGACCGGCTGTATACACCAAAATCGTTCGAAAACTCGAGTCACTCGAAAACTAAGCCTGCGTGGGATCGTTACCACGCTTTTTGTGAGCTCCGTTCGTAGGCGGGACATGGAACATGAGCCACCGACAATCTGGTGTGCCGGCGAGATATGGTGCCCAGTGACGGCGACGACAACGTTGATCGGGGGAAAATGGCACCCAGTCGTGATACTCCAGCTGTTCAAAAACGACGGGCTGGGATTCAACGCTCTACAGGACGAAATTGCCGGTGTCTCGAACAAAGTGCTCTCCGAGACGCTCGAGGATTTAGAAGAAAAGGCCCTGATCAACCGGGAAATCGTCAACGAAAAGCCGGTCCGAGTTGAGTATTCACTGACCCCATTTGGGGCCTCACTCGAGCCAGTTATCGGAGCAATGGCCGTCTGGGGTTCGGAGAACCTCCAAGCTCCCGAAGGGATGGAGGAGTTATCGTTTCCTTGATAAGAAGATAAGGTTCCCCGAGACGGTTACCGTCCGGTAACGGACGAACCTATCAGTTACGTTTTACGTTATGTGTCCGTCGGCGGTAGGGTGTGTATGAGTCAACAGACACTCGAGGCTGCCGACTTCGAACTGCCAAATGTCGCGACCGGTCCGGACCCATTTCGACTGCGTGAGTACACGAGCGCTTCCGACCGGGACGCCGTTGTCCTCCTCTTTCTTCGCGACTATCACTGCCCAAAGTGCCGAGCGCAGGTTGAGACGATTGCCTCGAGATACGAGGAGTTTACCGCGCGCAACGCGGCGGTCGTGGCAATCCTCCCCGAATCGCTCGAGAAAACACGCCAGTGGAACGACCCAGACCTGCCGTTTGCGCTGCTGGCCGATGGCTCGAAGACAGTCGGCGATCAGTACGACCAGCCGACACGGTTTGGCGCACTCGGCTCGCTCCACGACATGATCGGGCGAATGCCAGAAGCGCTCGTTATCGACTCGAGGGGCGAGAAAGCGGTAGTCGACTACGTCCACCGTGGCTCGAGCCCCGGTGATCGCCCCTCGGTGGACGAACTGCTCGAGCGAATCGATTCGTTCACCAAGAACTGACCGAAGCCGTCAATTTTCCGTAACGGCCAAATCCCTCCGGGTTGCAGTAGAGGTATGAAATTCGCGCCTGGGGCGTGGCGCTATGCCCTCCTCCCGCTCGTGGCCGCGCCGTTTGCGTTCATTTTCAGCGTCCTCGCAAGCCTCTTGTCACTGCTCGCTGGCGTCGCCGTGCTGGCGTTCTTTCGGGACCCCGAACGCACCCCACCGCTTTCGGGTGTCGTCTCACCAGCCGATGGCAAGGTCTCGGTCATCCGCCGAGAAGGCGACCGCATCCGTCTGGGCGTCTTCATGAACATCCACAACGTCCACGTCGTCCGGGCTCCCTTCTCAGGCGAGATCCTCGAGGTTGAACACGTCCCCGGTGCGAACCGACCAGCGTTCTCGAAAGATTCGGATCGAAACGAGCGGGTGCACGTCCGGTTTGAACCGGCTGAAGAAACGCAAGCGGGCCCCGAAGTCACCTTTGTCGCCGGTGCCTTTGCCCGCCGAATTCATCCCTACGTCGAAGCCGGCGAGACGGTCACCCGCGGGGAACGCCTTGGCCACATCGCCTTTGGCAGCCGTGTCGACGTTCTGTTTCCACCGACCGTCGACGCCGAGGACCTCGCCGTCGAGCGCGGGCAAAACGTAACGGCCGGCGAGACGATCATCCTCGAGGACGCCGCTGAAACCGGGCTTCCGGATATCGATGGCGAGTTCGATCCACTCGTCGACGAGGCGGCCTCGGGCCGTGGCAGTGAGTCCGGAGACGAGAGCGGATAAATCATGGAACTTAGTCGACGACAACTCGTGGCTCGAGGGCTTTCCGGTCTTGGCCTCCTTGCTGGCGGGGTCGCAACCTACAACGAAATTTTGGGCTATGATCGCGTCACCGGGACCAACGTGTTGCGTCAGGATCTCGACCCCGTTGTTGCGGAGAATTTACAGCCGGCAACGGGCTCAGTTGTCTCCGTTTCCGACGTAGAGATCGATCATGAACGCGGCGTGTTGCTTGTTCGGCCGGTCGATGGAGAGCAAACCGAAGGCGAACACGAAAATGAGGGCGAACACGAAAACGACCAGCAGGCCCTCGAGTGGGCCACCACAACCCCCGAAACGGCTGCTGAGACCGACGCCGAGTTTGGTCTCGATACCGAAGGGAATCCGCTCGAGCAGCTGACGGCTGATCTGTCGGCACTCGAGGCCGGTGATGTCGAGTTCGTCTCTGGCACTGTCGAGGCGTTTTTCGACCACGTACAGCGGTATGACGCCCAGCCTCGGCCCTACACCGTAGGAGCGCTCCGCGGGCACATCGACGGCGTCGATCCGGCGCTCATCGAGGCGTTTGCAGGTGTTTCCCCGACCGATCCCGAAGCGCTCATCGACGGGTTAGCTGATGGGTTTCGCGAGTTTAGCAACTACGATGTCCCCCGCTACATCGCCGGTTCAGTCGAGGACAACATCCTCTTTGGTCGCGCCGATCTCCGATCTCGACTCGAATCGCCGGCCGATTTCGAGGCCCTCCTCGAAGGCGAAACCGACGGGCTCTACTGTACGGAGATGACCGTCAGAACGATCGAGGCGGCCCACACGGCGAGTCCGCTCGAGCAGTCGGTGCCTGTCGTTGCCGGCTACGTCCGAGACCTTCGCCACAGCCATTTTTATGGAGCGCTCGCGAGCGTCACTCGAGTCGAGGGCGAACTCGTGATTCCGGTCACGTTTATCGATTATATGTATGCGACGCTCGCTGACGATTTCTCCGTGACCCGGCTGGCCGATCCCACCCCGAGCGCCTACGATGGCTACCACCGGGCCGATGAGATTCTGTGGTTCAGTTAGGTCTGCTATCGACGCTCCTCGAGCGCTTCCAATGCGGCCTCGAGGTGGTGACGGCCGATTCGGACCTCCGTTGCACGCTCATTTGCCTCCTCGGGGCCGTACTCGAGGGCGACATCCCTGATTGCGGTCATCGAGGCATCCCGGACGAGCGCTTCGATATCCGCACCGGTGTAGCCCTCGAGGTCGGCGGCCAGCCCCTCGAGGTCAAACCCATCATCGAGGGGTTTCCCACGGGTGTGTACCTCGAGAATCTTTTCGCGGGCCGCCTGGTCGGGTTCGGGGACGAGAACGTGGGTATCGAGTCGGCCGGGTCTGAGGAGGGCGGGATCGATCGAATCTCGTCGGTTGGTTGCAGCAAGGACGACGAGGTTTGGGTTGTCGCTCATGCCGTCCAGTTCGGTTAGCAGTTGGGAGACGACGCGTTCGGTCACCTCATGGCTGTCGCCGCGAGTGGCGGCGATGGCGTCGATCTCATCGAAAAAGACGATCGAGGGGGCCGATTGCCGGGCCCGTTCGAACACCTTTCGGATTGCTTTCTCGGATTCCCCAACGTAGCGGTCGATTATTTCCGGGCCGTCGACGCGGACGAAGTTGACGTCGGTTTCACCGGCCAGTGCCCGTGCGAGGAGGGTCTTTCCGGTGCCGGGTGGGCCATGCAGGAGGACGCCTGAGGGAGGATTGGTGTTCGTCGCCTCAAAGAGGCGTTCATACACAAGCGGCCACTCAACTGACTCCCTGAGGGTGTTTTTCGCCGCCTCGAGGCCGCCGACATCGGCGAAGTTCGTATCGGGTGATTCGGCGACGTACTCACGCATTGCCGAGGGCTCGACTGCGGCGAGAGCAGTGTCAAAATCGGCTTTCGTCACCGTTGGGTTGCGATTCCACGCCGCCCGGTCGTCGCTTTCGGCCGGTCGTCGTCGAATCGCGGCCATCGCGGCTTCGCTGACGACGGCATCGAGATCGGCTCCGACGAAGCCGTGGGTTCGACTTGCGATTTTGTCGACGGAGACGTCCTCAGCTAATGGCATCCCGCGGGTGTGGACCTCGAGAATCTCCCGTCGCCCTTTTTCATCGGGGACGCCGATCTGGATTTCGCGGTCGAATCGGCCACCGCGACGAAGAGCAGGATCGATCGAGTCAACGCGGTTGGTCGCGCCGATGACGATCACTTCGCCACGAGCGTCGAGACCGTCCATCAGCGTCAACAGTTGGCCGACGACGCGGGTTTCGGCGTCACCGTCGTCGTCTCGGATGCCGGCGACGGAGTCGAGTTCGTCAAAGAAGATGATCGTTGGAGCTTCCGATCGGGCCTGCTCGAAGATTTCCCGGAGGCGCTCTTCGCTTTCGCCCTTATATTTGGACATAATCTCTGGCCCCGAAACCGAAATGAAGTTGGCCTCAACCTCGTTGGCCACGGCGCGAGCGATCAGCGTCTTACCGGTTCCCGGTGGGCCATACAACAGCACGCCGGAGGGTGGATCGACGCCGAGTTTCCTGAACAGTTCCGGCTCCGAAAGCGGCAACTCGATCATCTCTCGGACCAACTCGAGTTCCTTGTCGAGGCCGCCGATATCCTCGTAGGTGACTCCTGAAGGCTGTGGCCCGTCTCCAGCCGTCCGGTCGTCGGTCGACGTCGACTCCTCGCTGCTGGTCACTGGAGCGTCCTGACTTACTTCCACGCTTGTCGAGGTTGTCACCGTCACATCACCACCCGGCTCAGTCGCTGCGACAGTAAACGGTTCGGCGGCAACACCCTCGAGTCGGATCTGCTCGCCGGCTCGAATCGGCCGGGCGCGCAGTTTCTGGTTTGCCATGCGTTCGGCCAGTCGCGCTTCGGAACTGGTCAGTCCCGGCGGTGGAGCGAGCGTGACCCGTTTTGCATCCGGAATCGTGGTGTGGTCTTTCGGGGCAACGACGACGCTGTCACCGACGTGGACGCCGAGGTTTGCTCGTGTATCGCCATCGATCTGGATCGCCGTTTCGGGGACCGAGGAGTCAGCCGGCCACATTTTGGCGACCGTCGTCTCCTCGCCTTTGATGACGACAGTATCACCGCTCAACACCCCAAGCTTTCGGCGGGCGACTTCAGGAATCCGGGCGACACCACGGCCAGCGTCGCGCTTTTCAGCAGCACGGACGGTGAGCCTGACACCGCCGGCGTCGGATTCAGAATCGTTCATGCCTGTTCTTTTCGTCGGTCGGCCTTGAGAATTGCCCTGTGTGGTCGCGGACACTATTTCGGCGACTGGCAGACGCCAGTTTTGACCTTTTTATTGTCACTCTCGAACGGACACCTAATGGTCGTCCAGACCACAAAAGACACCGGAACATGGTATGAGTGTGAGACGTGCGGTCTCCTCTTTGGTACGCACCAGGAGGCCCAGATACACGAGGAGCGGTGTACGGCAGATAGTCCCGACTACATTCGATGAAAGGTTACGTATCTGGCCGACTTGGATATCTAGCCACCTCAGACGCTTCAATCAGCCAGCCGATCGCGGTGCTCGGCGACGAGTGTCGCTGCCTGTTCACGCGAGCCGACTTCGGTCCAGCGAACCTGCTCGCGATCGCCGTAGGCCAACGCCGTCTTACATTCGTCTCGGAGGACGCCACTGTCGACGGCGAGAACGGTTCCGTCACTGTCGCCGAGTTCGAAGACGCCAAGCCGGTCGGGTGCTCGAGCGACCGTCGATCGATTTAATTCGCGCCATGGTTTTTGGAGTGGCATTGGGTTACTCGGTTTCTTGGGTTTGTTCTGGGTCGCTCGCTGCCTGTGGTGCAACGAGTTCGTAGGCGTGCTCGCTCATCTCGTCTTCGGCAAAGACGAATACGCGCCCGTTGACGGCCGAGAGATCGGCCTCGACGCGAACCGAATAGGCCTCGCTCGCAACTGAGACGCCGGGAAAGAGTTCCTCCTCGTCATTTGCCTCGAGAATAACCCGTCCGACGCCCGTGGTCTCGAGGATACCGTCGTGGGTGTTCCGGTCATTGACGTAGGTCATGATTCCCTCGATGCCGTCGGGATCGGTGACGAGGACGTGAACCTCCTTTCCGGGGGGTGTCGTCAGCGGGCCCTCGACGGGCTTGGGGACCCCGTTGTAAAATGTCTCTCGCCCGTCAAGGTATCGGACGACGACGCCGCCGTCGACGAGGTCAACCTCGAGTGTGCTGGGTGAGACGGTGCTGCGGGTGCTCATAGCTGGCGATTGGGGTGGGAGTGACAAAAGCCGCCCGCTCTGTGTGGACATGGACACAAATCGCCATCCGTAAGTACACCGATTGAGACCTCCACTGTATGGACGGGCAGGCCCTCGCACCCGCCGCTGGCACGGTGTTAAACGCACTCGCAACCGGTCACGGTTCGGCGTTCGCCATCGACCTCGAGACGACGGCGTCGGTATCGCTGACCGTCGGCGAGGCTGGGGCCGAGAGCGCCAGTATCGACGGCGAGATCGACGGGCAACCCGAGGCCGATAGCCGACTGATCGAACGCTGTGTCGAACGCACACTCGAGCGGTTTGGCGAGACAGTCGGCCTCGACCCGGCGACGGTCGGCGGCCACGTTCGGACCGAAAGCGAAGTGCCACTCGCTGCTGGCTTGAAAAGCTCGAGTGCTGCCGCCAATGCGACGGTACTCGCCACGCTCTCGGCCCTCGAGGTCGACTGCGACCGGATCGATGCCTGCCGGATTGGCGTCGAGGCCGCCCGCGATGTCGGCGTGACGATTACGGGGGCATTCGACGACGCGAGTGCATCGATGCTCGGCGGTGTTACCGTAACAGACAACACAGCCGATGAACTGTTGGCCCGCGAGGAGATCGACTGGCACGCGTTGGTGTACACCCCACCCGAGCAGGCCTTCAGCGCCGATGCCGACGTGTCGGCCTGTAAACGAATCGCGCCGATGGCCGACCTCGTCGAAGAACTCGCCCTCGAGGGCCGGTACGGCGAGGCGATGACGGTCAACGGCTTTGCCTACTGTGGGGCGCTTTCGGCGTCAACGGAGCCGATGCTTGAGGCGCTACCCGATGTGGCCGGCGTCTCGCTGTCGGGAACTGGCCCAAGCTATGTGGCAATCGGAACGAAAGAGGAACTCGAGGAAGTACGCATGATATGGATGGAGAGACAGGGACAGACGCAGCTGGTGGAGACACGCAACGACGGGGCGAGCGGGCTATGAGCCGCGCCCCCGAAGAGATGAGTCTGGACGAGCTTCGCGAGGAGATCGAAGATATCGACCACGAAATCGTCGAGTTGATCGCCAGGCGAACCTACGTGGCCGATACCGTTGCCCAAGTCAAAGAAGCACAGAGTTTGCCGACGACTGACGAGCAACAGGAAGATAAGGTGATGCAACGAGCTGGGGAGAACGCAACCCAGTTCGATGTCGACACCAATCTTGTGAAGGCGATTTTCCGGCTTCTTATCGAGTTGAACAAAGCCGAGCAACGGGAAAATAGGTAACACTACACAGGTTTCTGAGCGTGTTTCGTTCTTCGTTAGCGTTCAGAAATTGTCTGGTTGCTGTTCAGTTGGCTCGTATCGAATAATTAGAGCAATGGGTGAGTTATGCCTCGCCGTACACCGGCACCGCCCCACCGCTGGTCACCGACGCGCCATCACTACAGAGAAGCGCCATCATCTCGGCGATTGCAGCCGGCTTCACCCACGAGTCGTGATCCGAATCGGGCATCATCTCCCGATTCATCGGCGTATCAATTACACTCGGCATCACGCAGTTAGCCCGGACCGTCCCCAGATTCTCCTCGGCCAACGTCTCGGTCAACAGCCGAATCCCCGCCTTCGTGATCCGGTAAGGACCATCACCCTCCCCTCCCTCGAGTGCAGACCGGGCGCTGACACTGACGATTGACCCCTCTGTCTCCTGGAGGGCCGGAAGGAGGTGTTTCGAGGCCAGAAACGCGGATTTTAGATTGACGTCGAGGAGGAACTGGAACTCCTCCAAGTCGGTCTCCTCGATCGGACTCCCGCCGCGCCATGTCCCAGCGATGTTCAGGAGATGGTCGACCCGCCCGTGGTCCGCGCGGATATCTGCAGCCAGCGTCTCGACCTCGCTCTCGTCGGTCAGATCGGCCTGATAAAAGTGGACCGCCTCGTCGTCGGACTCGAGCAACGAGTCCTCGGCGTCCGGTTCGACGATATCAACGGCACAGACGGTTGCACCTGCCTCCAGAAAGCGGTCGACGGCGGCGCTACCGAGTGCGCCACTGGCTCCGGTGATGACGGCGACGGTTCCTTCGAAATCGATGGTGACTGACATACGGTGAGACACGGGCCGGATGAAAATAAAAGCGTGCCTGTGTCCGTATTCGTGCCGGTGTTTGATCCTGCAACCACTGCTGACCGCTTACGTTTCGTCTGTCGGCTCAGCTTCGGGTTTCGGTCCAAACTCAAAGCCGGAATCAGCATCAGAGTCAGAGTCAGATTTGGATTGGGAACCGGAACCGGAATCGGAATCGGAATCGGAATCGGAATCGGAATCGGAATCGGAATCGGATTCAACTTCGGGGTCGGAATCAGAGACATCCACCGCAGGCGGCACCGCTACTGCCGCCTCACCGGCGTTCTTGCGCACACTCTCGAGTCCCTGCCTGACCTTCTGTCTCGAGGAGTAGCCCTCGCCCCCATCGGCGAGGATCTGGCCGTTTTTGTGGCGGAGTCGCCAGCGGAACTCACCGCGTTTGTCGGCATACACCTCGAACGCGGCGGGTGTGTATTTGAGCATATCAGCCTCTATGGCGTACTCGGCGACACGGCCAAAGGCTTGGGTTGCCCCCTGTTTGCTCGAATACCCCTGCCCGCTGTCGGCGATGCACCTGCCGTTCTTGACAACGAGCCGCCAGCGCCACTTTCCAGCGTTGTCTTCATAGATTTTAGCTCCGTTTCCGACGTTTCGTCTGACGCTTTCGATTCCGTTCATCGCCCCACTTCGAGACCTGTATCCCTCGCCGCTGTCAGCGAGAATCCGCCCATTTTTGTGGCGCAACCGCCAGCGCCACTCCTCGGCTCGGTCTTTATAAATCTCAAAGCCGGTTGGATCGTACTCGAGAGTGTCTGCGGTTGCAGCCCGGTTTTTGACGCGGTCGACGCTCCGTTGTGCGCCGTCGACGCTTGCAAAGCCTTGCCCACCGTCAGCGATGATGTTGCCGTTTTTGTGGCGAAGCCGCCAGCGAAATTCACCGGCGCGGTCTTCGTAGATTTCGAAGCCGGCTTTGCTTGACGCTGCCGGGACTGCATCCTCGTCGTGGCTGAGGAGGACGCCGTCATCGGTGTCCTCTCCGTCCGTGTCGTCGGTGTCCGTATCCATGACTGTTCCAGTATCGGTCTCTGTCTCAGCGTCGGTCTCGGCTTCGGCCTCATCAGCCAGAATCTCCACTGCCGCTCCCGGAACGTTCTTTTGGACGCTCTCTAAGCCCTGCCTAGCCTTGGCTCGTGAGGAGTACCCCTCGCCGCTGTCGGCGATGATGTTGCCGTTGCGGTGGCGGAATCGCCAGCGGTACTCGCCGGCGTTGTCGCGGTAGAGTTCGAATTTGCCTTGGCCCGGTGTGTCGCGGGCGGCTTGTGTGTCCGTTTCAGTTTCAGTTTCAGTATCACTTTCAGTTTCAGTATCGCTACCGGCATCTACCGCAGAATCAGCCGGAACTGCTCCGGTGGCAGTCGCCCGATGTTCGACCAACCGCCCCGCGGTCGCCGCCGGATAAATGAGTGCAGCGAGCACCTGAATCCCGAGGCCGATGGCGTAGACGCCGACAATCATCGTGCTGTAATCGGCCGCAGCTGAGCCAGCCCCGACGTTCCAGTTTGCAGGATACGCCCAGAGGAAGCCAACGATCGAAAGCAGGCTGACCGCCAACCCGACAAACGCGGTTTTTGTCGCCCGGTCGCCAAGTGGTAAGACGATTATAAATCCATAGAGGATTGTCGGCAGCCCGAGAGCCACGAGCGAAAAGGAGAGTGACCGATAGAGAAAGAAGTCACTCCCGCCGCCGCGCTCGACGGTCGTGCTGAGAAGAAAGAGCCCCAATCCGATTACGCCGAGAATCGAGCCGACGACGAACGCCCAGTAGCCGTAGGCCTCATCCGCGGTATGAGGTTCGGCCACGTTGTCGCTATACCATTGCACCAATGTACCGTATTCTGAACGTTCAGTGGACATGAGTAACGCCAGCAACGTACAAACGGCGAGCCAATAAATGTTTGCTATCAAGTACCACATTTCCTTCCCAAAGTGCGTCGAAGCCAGTTTGATTTGACATGCGCCGATATCGCCTTATATCTCGCTCCCTGACTTTCATCACCGAATGCGTCTTATCGCCCACCGCGGCTTCGCCGCAACGGAACCCGAAAACACGATTAGCGCCGTTACAAACGCCGCCGACCGGGCCGACGCCGTCGAGTTCGATGTCCGTCGCTGTGGGTCGGGCGAACTCGTCGTCATCCACGACGAAACAATCGACCGCGTCACCGACGGTATCGGCACCGTTTCCGACACCCCACTCGAGGACCTCAAAACCGTCACCGTCCTCGACTCAGGCGAACGAATACCCACCCTCGAGGAACTGCTCACAGCCCTCGACCCGGAACTTGAAGTCAACCTCGAAATAAAAGATCGTGGGGTCGCCGCCGACGTCCTTGGGGCACTCGAGGGGGTCGAAAACCGTGTCGTTGTCACCTCGTTTCTACAGGATGAATTGGCGGCGGTGCGTGCGTTCGATGCCGACCAACCGATAGGCCTCCTGACCAGTCGACGACTCGCCGACCCGGTGACGAGAGCCATCGAACTCGACTGTGACGTGATCGGGGCGAACTACTGGCGGTGTCTGTTCACGCCGCTTGTTTCGCGAGCACACGCCGTCGACCTCGAGGTTCACGCCTGGTCGATTACCCGCCCGGAACTGGCACGAGTACTCGAGGTTCGGGGTGTCGACTGTGTCTCCTCGGATCGGCCGATTTCAGTCTGAATCCGTGGCGTCGCTATCGCCGACGACCGCTTGGATTCCGATCCAGTTTGTGATCGTGCCGCTTCCATCGTCGACCGGGACGAGCGAGACCCGGTTTCGAAACGGCGTTCCATCCTTCCGATAGTTTTGCAACTCGACGGTCACCGGCGTCCAGATATCAAGGGCCTCCCGCAGGTCTTCGACCGGTCCTGGGTCGGTTTCGGGCCCCTGGAGCAGTCGGAGGTTTTCGCCGCGAACGTCAGCCAGTGTGTAGCCAGTGAGCCGTCGAAAAGTCCGGTTTGCGTACAGAATCGGGTTGTCTTGATACACCGGACCGGCGACAACGAGTCCCACCGGGAGGTCCCCAAGCGCCCAGATTCGCCACACGAGCCGTTGTTCCGTCTCCGAAAGTGTCTCAAACTCGTTCCCGTTGCTGTTCTCGTCCTCGTCATCGGCACCCACCATCTCCGGCGGCCCGCCCCATCCCGTTGGTACTCCCTTATTCACCCGCTCGGTACTGAGATCATACCGCTCGAGGAGTCCCATGGCTGCGGACTGAAACGAGTCGTCCTCGAGTTCAAACAGTGCGCCATCGATAAGGTCGCGACGAAGGGAGTGAGACATTCCTACCTGGTATAGGGTAATTTCCTTCAAATGGCTGTTGTATCCGGCTATCGGTCCCGATCAAACCCGCTCAGCTAAACGGACGGATGTCAAATCCACGGTACCGCGTTCGTTCTCAGGGCCCAGCCACTCGCACTGACACCCGCCGCGTCCGAGGCCCATCACACTCGAGGAGGAAAATCGATTGCCAGCGACCGAGTGCAAGCTCGCCATCAACGAGCGGAACGGTTACTGACGGCCCGAAAAGAGCCGCTCGGAGGTGGGAATCGGCGTTTCCATCCAGTTCGTCGTGGGCGTGGCCCTCGTCGGAAACCAACCCCGAGATGAACGACTCGAGGTCACCCCGGAGTCGCGGTTCGTCCTCCTGTACGAGGAGCGCCGCGGTAGTATGTTCGACGAAGACGGTGGCAATCCCGTTGTCGACAGCAGTGTTCTCGAGAGCCTCCCGAACACGCTCGGTGATACCGACGGTCGTCAGCCGGTCGGCTGTTTCGACGGTAAACTCCATAGCGAAATGACGACAGCGAAAAATAAAACGACCGCGGTTCTGGGAGCCGATCCAAAGACGGACGCCGCTTAGGCCAGCCACTCCTCCGGCTTTGTGTCGTAATCGACATCGTCGGCGGCGAGGTGTTCGACGGCCTTCCAGGGGACGTCTTCGATGGTGACCTCCTCGCCGTCATACCGAATCCGCTTCCCCCGCTCTTCGGGTGTCGGCTCCCGATTGCGTCGCTTTGCTACTTCGATATCGTGATCGTCGACTTCCTTGACGATCGTCAGCAGATTCACCGGTCGCCCCCAGAGTTCGAACACCCGCTTGAGCGTCTCCGTTGCCTTCCGCATATCGAGCATCACGCCGTTGTACTGATGGCCAAGCAGGAGTTCGTTTGCGTTGTCGTAATTGCCATCGTACACCGCAATCGTCGGCTTCCCGAAATTGGTAAACTGCAACAACAGCTTCTTTTTGACGTCCTCGGCATCGACACTCGAGACGTGGTACTGGCCGGAGGCTTTGGCATACTCGTAGGTGAAGTAGTCGTTTTCGGTGATGAATTCCTGGGTTAGAAACTCATCGAGGAAGGTCACGTCGTTGTGACTCTCTCGAACGTCATACATTCGATTCCAGCCGGCGGCAAAGTCGACGTGCTCTAGGGCCTCCTCGACCGATCCGTAGCGGGCGTCATCGAACAGATAGCGACCGATCCGCTCGAGGTCGTTCTGACTGACCCGTGAGAGAAAGCCCCGGTTTTGGGGTTTGACCAGCGAGTAGTGCCGGCGAGCCAGTCCCTCGGTCGTCACCACCTTCCACGGATACCGTTCAACATCGATTTCGCCGTTCAGTGCCGCCTCGAGGGCCTCCTGATCGACGTATCGGTCGTCGACAGCTTCGAGGGCCCCGAGTGACTCGGGTTCCGACGTGATCGACGCCAATGCCTCCGGCGGCTCAAGAGCCTCGAGAACGTCATCAAAATCGACCACGTCAGTAAGGTTTCGCCAGGAGACGCCCTCGATCCGAAGCAGGTGCTCGAGTACGTCCCGGCGGTTGGTCGTATTTTCGACGTACTCCCAGAGCTGTTTCCCGAGGCTGTAGGGGTTGAGTCCGGGTGAGCCAAGGACTCGAGCCATGTGGTCGGCATAGGTGAGAAACTCATCAGCGCCGGCAAAGCCCTCATCGGCCATCATCAGTGACTCCCAGTAAGAGGCCCACCCTTCGTTCATCACCTTCGTCATTTTCTGGGCGGCGAAATAGTAGGCCTCCGCGCGCATCATATCGAGCACATCGCGCTGCCATGGCTCCATCTCGGTTGCCTTTCCCGAATCCCGGTCATATTGCATGCCATACTCCCGGACAAAGGCCAACACGTCCTTTTCGGGTGCCTCGGGGAAGCTTACCGTTTCGTCGTCAGACTCTAACTTCTCGAGCCACGCCTCGTCGAACACCTCCGAGCGGACCTCTTCGGAGACGCCTAACTCCTCAAGTTTTTCTGCGAGGTCGTCATCGAGTTCCGGTGGTGGTGCCTCTAAGTCAAGTCGACGGCTGAAGACGCGATGTTGGTCGATGTTGTCCTCTAAGGTAAGTGCGTGGTCGACCCATTTTTCGACCGCAGTACGGTCGATTTCGGGATCGGACATGTACTCGCCGATGGCCCGAGCGTGGCGCTCGAGCATCGCCGCCGCGTTAAGCGTCTCCCCGCCGCCACGGCCGGCTGCGAACATCCCAAACCAGTCGTTGTTCGCAAAGAAATCGGAGTGGGCTTCGACATGGGTGATGACTGCCTTCTGGTCGGCCAGCGTATTCGACTGCTGTAGAAAGGCATGAGCGGGATTGTCATTGTTGACGATCTCGAAGGCTTTCCCACCGCTGTACTGGCCCTGTTTCTGCTGTCGGTCATACTGCATCCCCCACCGCCAGTGGGGATAGCGCGACTGAAAGCCACCGTAGGCGATTAACTCGTTCATCTCGTCGTAATCGACGATCCAGTAGTTGACCGGATACGGCTCCAAGCCGAGTTTCTGGGCAAGGTTCCGGGCCTCCGTCACCGGTTCCTCGAGATCGGTCGCGATTGCCTGTTTGTGAAATCGGTCTGCGTTACTCATTGGTCTCTCTCGCTCTCGGTTCGCGTTGTTCGCGTTCGCTGGTCACTCATCGGTCTCTGCCTCCGTGCTCAGAATTTCGTAGATCGCATCGGTCACGTCACCCTCAGTGTTGACGTAGGCGACGGCCACATCGTCGTCATCGCTGAAGTGTCGGTTCAGCTCTTCGGCGTGGGTCGCGTTGATCGCATTTCCACTCGGCTGTGTCTCGACGTACGCGTGGAGGTTCGCCGGAATGTCCTCTATCAACGGAATTACCCGCTCGCTCGTGTCATTACTCGAGTTCTCCGAATCGCCGGCCGCAAAGACGTAGCGGTTCCAGTCACTCCAGGGATACTCCTCTAACAACTCGGCGGCCAGTTCGTAGGCACTCGAGATCCGTGTGCCGCCGCCGCTGCGGATGCCGAAGAACTCCCCGCGTTCGACCTGCCAGGCTTCGGCGTCGTGGGCGATGTAGACGAACTCGGCGTTGTCGTATTTGCCGGTGAGGTACCAGTCGAGCGGCGTAAAGGTTCGCTCGACCAGTTCGCGTTTCTTTTCGCGCATCGAGCCCGAAACGTCCCGTATGTTGACCACGACGACGTTCTTTTCTTTCTCTTCGATGATCTCAGGGTAGCGGTAGCGTTCGTCCTCCCGGCGGAAGGGGACGTGTTTGATCCCCTCGCGGCGGATCTTTTCGTGGACGGATTCGCGTTCGACGTTCGCTTCCACGGCAGCAATTGAATCCCACGTCCCGCGCTCGTCGGCGACGTCCGCGTGGGCCTGTTCGACCCATGCCATCGAGACGGGGAGGTTTTCGCCCCGAGCCCACTCGAAGACCTCGCGGGCGGTAATGCCCGCAACTTTACAGAGTTCTCTTAAGAACTCCTCGTCGAACTCCATCGTGAGCTTGCGCTTGAGCCCCTCTTTGAACATCCGCTCGAAATCGAGCGTGCTGTCCGGACCCGACCGGGTCAGGTCCGTGAAGGGCCCTTCTTTCTCCTCAATAACGCGTTTGCCCTTCGGATCCAAGTCGAGACCCAGTTCCTCGTCTAACTCCTGGGCGAACTCCTCTGGGTCCATCTCGTAGTACTCGTGATCCCCACCTTCCTCACCGGGTTCGCCGTCCTCACCGTCGTCATCACCGGGCTGGGGCTGTGGCTCGCCAACGGGCTGGCCAACGTCTGGCGTCCCGCCGTCACCCTGTCCGACACCGCCCTGATCACGCTGGTCGTACTCGAACGCCGGGAGCGTGACGATTTTGACGGGTATCTGAATCTCCTCGGGATGGCTCCGGCCGAGATCGCCGTACTGGATAAACTCGGCTAAGTCCTCCCGACGGCTTTCGCCAACCTCTCGAAACCGGTCTAGGTCATCTCTCAGTCCCATCGGTAGCTCACCTGTCCCATAACGTGCCGGCTCGTCAGTTCAGCTGACGCCGGAGAGTAGCCAAAGTGCTCGACCATCGCCTCGAGCGTCCCCTCTTTTACCGTCTCCGTTTCGGTGCCACTCGGCGGATCGTCCCACTGGCGAGGGTCGATGTCCTCGAACGTTCGCCTGACGTCATCCCAATCGTGGCTCTCTAAGACGGCTTTGATAACGGGAATCGCCGTCAGATCGACATCGGCAACGGCAAAGTCGTCATCGCGTTGTTCCCATGCATACCGGTTGAGCGCCGTTATCACCTTCTCTCGGCGGAAGGTTTTGACAGCACTTTTCGGCCGGTTGCCGTCGTAGTCGCTCTCGGTAAACCGCCCTAAATGCTCGACCTCGAACAGCTTCATTTTCAACGCATCCGGTTCGATGCGCTCACCGCGGTCGTTGTGCAGCGGATCGCCGGTCTCCCACGCGTAGACGTGTTCGACATACTCACCGACAGTTGCCTCATCAACCCGCTTGTCGTGCATAATCGCCTCGACGACATCGATCTCCTGCTGGTCGAACAGGTAGTTTTTGACGGGCACCACCCGGTTTTCGTACTCCGAGCGCTCGCTTGCCGAAAACACCGGCGCGTCAGCGAGCCCTTCGGCCATCCCGTTGAGGACATCCCGTGGCATAATGACATCCTCGACAGGGAGGTCGGGATGGTGGCGGTCGAAATCCGCTTGGACTAACTCCGCGAGCGTATCTCGAGTGAACGTCACCGGAATCCCGTGTTCGCCGTCGTGAGCGTTATCAGCGAAGGCGAACTCGTCTTTACTCCGGCGGGTATCGCCCTCCTGGAGGTAGCCCTGATCGAAAATTTGGGCCTTATCGACGAGATCGAGTCCCGCGGGTAAATCCTCCTGGTCTAATCGCGTGACGACCGAGTAGAGCGCCGCCGCCTCGATCGCATGTGGCGCAAACTCCCGGACGCGAACATCTCCCTCGCCGTCTTTGATCGTCACCGACAACGGCTCACGGATCTTTTCGGCGACCGTCTCGTATCGGTCGGCTTCCCACACCGTCGTCTCCTTAGTCAACTCGCGTCGAATCAACTCGGTCTCGAGTGAGAGGTTGGTGAGATAGGTAAACTGGTGTTTGTCAAGCCGGCGTTTGAGCGCCTTCAGCGGGTCCATTCCGTTTCGGTCGGCGTGTTGATTGAGTTGGGCCTCCAGGTCGGGATTCGAGATAATCAACAGTTGGGAGTCGATGTCCATGCCGATCCCTTTGTCCAGTTTGACCGTCGATTCGTCGGGGACGTTCAGCAGTTTTTGCAAGAGGTCGGAATGTTGGGCTGCATCCTCGACGATCGTCAGGACGCCGTTACCCTGTGACAGCACGCCATCATAGGAAAACGCCTGGGGGTTCTTTCGCCCGCGTGAGTCCAACTCTTGGAGCATTCCGTGCATCCACGAGCCCACGAGGCGCTCCTTGGGTGGCCCATCGTCTTCAGAATGGAGAACGCCAACTCCCTGGCCCACGTCGACGACGTAGTTCTTGACCCGGAGGTGGCTCTCGTCCGTGATCGCCGAGAACAGCTCCTCTCGACCCTGCCGACGGTAGCGCTCCTCTAAGTACTCATACGCTTCTCTCGAGAACGGATCGAGGCGGGCATCGACATGGATTGGGACGTGATCCTCGAGTTCGGCGTTAAGGTCAGCAAGCAGTCGTTCGCGGACCGACTCGGGGAACACCGAAAGCGGATGGGCTTGCACCGGACTCTCATACCAGTGTTCGTCGTCACCGGCGCTTGGATCCACGCCGTAGCTCAGCCCACGATCGTCACCTTTTGCGGTCCGGACGTTCCACTCGACGGTGTACCGTCGACCTTCAGGTGTCTTTGAGTACTCTCTGAGCCCGTTGATCAGACAACGTTTGAGCTCCGATTTCCCCGTGGCCGTCGGTCCCTCGAACCAAATTATTTTCTCGTCCTTTCCGCGGCCAGCAGCGATCGACCGCAGGTCGTCGACAAAGCCGTTGAGTACCTCCGTATTGCCAAGTACCGCGTGTTCGCCGTCGTTGTGTGTGTCATCGAAAAAGCGGTACCGGCGCTTTTGCTCTCCCTCCTCGATGACCGTTCGCGTCCCGGCGGCTTCGATCGCCGACAGCAGGTACTTCGAGGCATGGGACGCGATTGCCGGCGTCTCGAACACCCGATCGACGTACGCAGCGAGGTCCGTCGGCTCCTCATAGGTCTCCTCGAGCGTGCGGTCAGCGTCGCGGACGTACTCACTCCCGGTCATGTTAGGGTTCAATCTCCGCTTTGGCGACCTCCGCGCCAGCGAACTCGAGGACTTCCTTTGCGCCGCCTTCGGAGTAGCCCTGTTCGAGAAGTGCGTCGATCCACGAACTGCGTTCGTCGTCGTCGAACTCGTTTGCGCTGACCAGCGCAGAGAAGTTGATGTTGTGTTTTTTGTCCTCCCAGAGCTTGCGCTCTAAGGCCCGGCGCAGGCGCTCGTTGTCCTGTGGGTTGAACGTCGTTCCCTCTCGAGCACGACGGGAGACCCAGTTTGAGACTTCTTGGCGGAAGTCGTCTTTCCGGTCTTCGGGGACGTCGAGTTTCTCCTCGACACTGCGCAGGAAGGTCTCGTCGGGTTCCTGTTCGCGACCGGTGAGTTCGTCTTCGACGGTCGCGTCGTCGATGTAGGCCATCACGTGGTCCATGTACTTCTCGCCCTGGCGCTGGATCTCGTCGATATCGTAGGCCAGTGCGTGGCGCACGTCCTCGATGGCCCGCTCGCGGTACTCCTCGCGGACGGTCTCTAAGTAGCGGTAGTAGCGCTCGAAGTTGTCCTCGGGAATCGAGCCGTGGTGTTCGATGTTTTCCTCGAAGAAGTTGAACACCGTAAGCGGGGAGAGGAATCCGCGCTGGCGGTGTTTGGAATCCATGATCGCCTCGGCAATCTCGTCGCCGATGAAGCGGGGTGAGACACCGACCATCCCCTCGCCGATTTCGGCTTTCGAGGCAGCCTCCTCACGCAGCTTTTTGATGTCGATATCGTCGCCCTCGTCGATCTCGCCGTTGTACGCTTTGGCCTTCGAGAGCAGGTCGACCGTTCCCGTATCAGGCTCTTCGATCCGGGTAAGGACGCCAAAGAGTCCGGCCATCTCTAAGGTGTGTGGCTCGACGTTGATGTCGGGCACGTCGGCGTTGGCGAGCATTTTGTTATAGATGCTTGCCTCCTCCTCATAGGAGAGGACGTACGGGAAATCGATCCGTTTGGTCCGGTCGTTAAACGCCTCCATCTTCTCGTCGCCCTTTTTGTCCTTGTACTCGGGCATGTTCGTCCGCCCAACAATCACCTGATCGATATCGATACGGGGATTGTTCTTTGGCTTGATCGTCTGCTCCTGGGTCGCATGCAGGAAGTCATAGAGGAACTCCCGCTGGAGTTTCAACAGTTCCTCCCCGGAAAACAGGCCCCGATTGGCGTTACAGAACGCCCCCGAGTAGTCAAAGGCCCGCGGATCGCTCTCGCCGTAGATGGCAATCTTCGAGTAGTTGACATCGCCGGTTAGCTCGGTTTCGTCCTGATTTTTCTTATCTTTCGGCTCGAACGTCTCGAGACACTGGCGTTTGTTCTCGTCTGCGACGAGTCGAATTATCTCGACGTGATTCTCGAGGACGGATTTGAGGTCGTCGTCGTAGTGAGCGAGCAGCCGATCCATGTAGAACTCGCTTTCGGGATCGAGCGCCTGCTCGTTGCGGATCGTGTATGGGGCGTCAAGTCGCTCGTTTAGGTCGTCGAGCACCGATTTGCGTTGCTCGAGTGGGAGGAGCACGAGCGGGTCCTGGTTCATCGGCGACCGGACGGTGTCATCGGCCGGGTCCTGGTCGCGGATAACGTCACAGAGGTTGATCCAGCGGAAGGTGTACATCCGCCCCTCGCTGCGGAGGGTGTAATCTTCGAAGTATGTTCGGACCTGTTTATCAAAGTGGGACTTGCCCGATCCTACCGGACCAAGCAAGAGCTTGATCCGTCGTTCAGGTCCAAGCCGGCGAGCGCCGGATTTGACCTTGTTGACGAACTCGTGGATCGACTGGTGGATGACGGTCCCATAGAAGGTGTTTTCGCCATCCCCGAGTGGATCTTCACTCGCCAGTAAGTATTCGACGACCCCTGCAGTTTCGTCGTAGGTCGTCCCGTAGTAGTCGAACATATCCGCAACGCGTTGGTGGGCGTTCCGGGCAACCAACGGGTCGGCGTATGCCTCCTCGAGATACCAGTCAAATCGTTTGGTTTCCCGCAGGTCTGCGGGCATTGATTCTTGGTATGCGGTACTGAGCGCTTCGAGCGTTTCGATATCACCGGTCATTGTATCATTGCCAGTTGGGTCCTCTCTCCGAGGTCCGCTGCCATGTCCGATTGTGTCGGGTGGGCCCCCACGTGGAGACGGAAGCGGTGGTGAGAGAGGTCGGCCTGTCTTCGCAAACGCTCGACCGGGTCATCGTCGGAGTCCGCCAGCTATTGGTCGTGCTCGCGTGGAGAGCGCGTGTCGGGGGCTGTCGTATCATTGGACCATCACCACTGTCTCCGGGGCAACAGATCGACGACGGGCGACAACACCGCGCGGGGAGCGAATCGGCAGACGGATACCGATAGTATTTAATGAGTGTGTAATACAAGTACTTAAACTTAGCCCCAACAGATATTTATCATGAGGTATTTCCACCCTTTTTCTGACAGAATCGTTGAGTGTCAGCCCGTGTCACGCCCGGATTACGAGGGTATGAGTTATAAACAACAAGCCTGCACAGGCCACCTCACACTCGCGCGCGGTCACCAAATTTCGCCCGACACGCTCAGGGTTCAGTGTCCAACTCACCACAAGTTCACCGCCCAGCACACCGAGTCCAGTACCCAGCACACCGTCCAACGCACCCCGCGTCCAACACCCAACGCACCCCGCGTCCAACACCCAACGCACCCCACGTCCACCGGCCAGCAAACCGAATCTGCCACCCTCCGGTCGGTGAGAATTTAACCACACCGGGCCTACTCGCGATATGACCGAGTACGCCGACCTCCCCGAGAACTGGGTCGTCTGGAGCGACGAAACGGGCGGCAAAAGCGTCCTCGCCTACCGGCCGGACATCTTCAACGCAGATGCCTTCCCCGCAGCCTGCCTCCCCACACTATATCTCACCAGCGGCCGCCGAACTCGCCGCCCCGGTACCAACCCAAACAACCAACAGGTCGACGCCAACTGGTATGTGACGCTCTATCTCGAGCCCGACGTTCATCTTCGGGAGGAGCACAAATTCCCGACCCGTGAGGAAGCCGTCGACTGTGCGATAACGTTAGCGACACAGTTCGATCAAGGTGAGATTGACTACCGCGAAATGTATCAGGTGCCCCGCGAGCGCTACTTCGAGCGCCTCGACGAACTGACCGGTCGGGGGTGACCGGTGGTCTATCCCACCCCAACGACGACCGCTTGACAGCATGCAACGCTCGCCGTCTGAGGGGTGAGGCTTAACACTCGTCGGCGAGTAGTGAGAATAATATGTCGACTGTCACGCTCATCGGCACCCGTCTGGCCGAACCCGGCACCGAGTTCGTCTATGAGGGTGAAGCCGACGGCTGTGCAGGCTGCCCCTACCGCAGCCAGTGTCTCAACCTCTCCATCGGGATCAAATACCGCATCACAAACGTCCGGGAAAACGCCCAAACCTTAGAGTGCGCCCTGCACGACAACGGCGTCCGCGCCGTCGAAGTCCAACCGGCCGGCGTGAAAGCCAACATTCCCTCGAAAGGAGCGTTCGCCGGGAGCAAAGCGACCCTGCAAGGGCCCTGTCCCTACGTCGAATGCCCGAGCCACGAATACTGTGAACCCGACGGCGTCGATCTCGATGGCGAGTACCGTATCAAAAACATCCTTGGTGACCCACCACACGACGTCTGCCATCTCGACCGCGCCCTCGAGTTGGTCGAACTCGAGGTCGAGGGCTCTAGCCGCTAAGACGAATCGATCACCGCCGCCCGCCGAACCCGTTGTACCTCCTCGTAGACCGACCTCGAATCCGTGATGGCTCCTCGAGGACAGCGGATATCGACCCACCGTGGGCGCTCAAAACGCAGGTACTCTTCGGTCAGGCGAACGTCAGCAATAGCGTCCCACGGAACAAATCGTGCGTCAGTGTCGTTGTTCAGTACGATTCCGAGTTCGTACACCTCGAGCGTGGGCAACAAGTCAGGATTTGTGTCCAGCGTGACGGCGTCCATTGCGTATTTCTGGCCGAATCGGGTCGCCCCCTGGTCGTCGGGGGCCAGTCTCTTGAGCAGGCTGCCTCCGGGCTCTGAGTTGCTCGCCCGTTGTGCGAGGAGTAGCAGGAAAAAGAAGCCGAAAAACAATCCAACAAAGAAGAGATTAGACAGCACAGTCCACCAGGAGACACCCACGCTGGAGCCGACGACCGCAAGGCTCACCGCGACGCTAGCGAAGACAAGTGCAACCTGACTGGCACCATGGTGCTGTCGGGGAACCGATAGAATTGGCTCTTCGGGCGTTATTGCTCGTGCGTACCGCGTTTGTACCATCGAAATCATCATCACACCAACGGCAAGCGAGGCGATGGCTCCGAAGACAGTTCCGGCTGCGACCGTCCTGGGGAGCCCCGGAACCAACAGCACGAGTGCCGAGAGGGCGGCGAACACGGCCGGTGGGACGAGCAGCCCCAGCTGCCGGCGTCGGCGTTCGCCGAGTCGCTCAGGGAGCCCCGGCAGCCGGTTTGCGAGAAGGGCCCCGGCGATGAGGCCGACAGTGCCGGCCGAGGAGAGACTCCCAATAATCGTCGGGACGGTCCACCCGGCGGCGATTCCGACCGCAACTAGCGCTGCGATGCAGATGACGCCGAGATAGACGCCACAGGCGGCGATAAATCCGATATCAGGGGTCTCGAGCGTGTCAGGGAGGGGCGGGAGGCGACGCGTGTGAGGTGACACAGCTATCACACTATTCGCCGCCATCTGACAAAGCGCTGATGGTCGGTGGCTTCTCCTGTCAGTTGTCAGCTTCCCGAATCAGTTCGTTGATAGGGTAATCGTCGCACGTCAGGTGACACGTTGCACTCCCTGAAAATCTCGAGTACAATTACATTGCGACTCGGTGTGGGTTCGCCCACTGCCCGTGGCTCCCTGCCACCACCAGCCTTCGATATGTCGAATTCCCTCCCTTCCACAACGATCGACCGTCCGCTCATCGAAGCGGTCGCCACTGACTCTGACCTCGAGACACGGCGACTCGCCACGGCGCTCCAGCGGGTCGACAGCGCGTTGCTCCCCGCCGTCACCCGACTTCGAAAACGGATCACGGCCGGCGTGGCCGATCGCTCGAGGATTGTCGGACGGATGCCGGATCGACTGGCGCTTTCAGTTCCCCCCGAAGAGTGGTTGCTAATCGACGGCCGACTCGAGTTTCCGGATCACATCAGTCAGGCGGTCAAAGAGGCCCATCGACGCGGGCGAGAAGAGCTTGAGACCGAGCCGGGAGCTGGGGCGCATCCTGGACTTGTCATCTGGTCGGAATCGGTGGCGGCGTTTACCGCCGGTGGCTTCTCCCTCGAGCGGGCGCGGGTCTGGTCGTACAAGCTCACGGGAGCCAGCCATCGCGAAATTGCTCGGGAACTGGAACTCTCCCGCCGGCAGGTGACAGCCCATTCGGCGGCTGGTCACGAACGGATCGGTCACGCTCGAGCGCTTTTGGACGTGCTCTCAGAGGCACAGCACGGGGAGCGGCCGGAGCCGCTTCTTACCGTTCACGCTGATGGAGAGGCCGCCGTGTTGTTCGACGACGGCGCGACCTTACTGGTCGGGTCAGAGACGTACGCCTGCTCGGAACACGGGACGGCGCTTCGAGCAGCGGATGGGTTCGGGAGCCAGTGTCCACATATGCGGCGGCTCGCTGGCGATAGACCACAACCAGCGATCCACGCTGCAGACCTCGCAGAGTTGCTAAACCGAGATCCAGCGATTCGACGGACACTCTTTGAGACTCTTACACACGCAGATGAAGATGGACGCGAAAACGGCCATGGCCACGGCCACGGAAACCGAAGGAATGACGACTCTGACCCGTCACATGCAACCGGCGACGACTGAAACAGCTCACTCCTCGAGTGACAGCCAGCTCCCGGCCCAGCATTCGATTTCGGCGAAGACGGGCTCGAGCGATTCTCCCTTTTCGGTGAGGCTATAATAGGTCGCTACCGGCGCATCCTCCTCGAGACGGCGGTTGACGAATCCCATCTCTCCCAAGTCATCGAGCACGCGTGAAAGTGTACGGGCGTTTGCACCCGTTGCCCGCTTGAGTTCGTTAAAGCGGTGTTCTCCCTCCAGCAGTTCGTGGAGGACGGCCAGTCGCCACTTCGAGCCGACCTGCTCGATCGATTCAATCACTGGACAGACGTTCCCCGATTGGTCAGAGACCGCCGATGAAGTGTTCGACGCCATTGCCAACACAAACGGGCCGCGCCATCTTAGTAGTTCGGTAGCGAACCAGCTAACGTCGTACTATCACGGTTTGGGGGCGCGCTCGCGACCGTTTGTCGTCTCTCAAGACTGTATTTAAATCGAATATGTAGCCGCTACCTTTTACTCGAGTCACTCCGTGGGTCCGACTAATCGATGATTGAAGTGGACGGGCTCCGCAAGGAGTACGGGGGATTTGTCGCCGTCGAAGGCAGTTCGTTTGCTGTCGGCGACGGGGAGGTGTTCGGCGTTGTTGGCCCGAACGGGGCGGGAAAGACGACGACGCTGAAGATGCTTGCTGGCTTGATCGAACCGACTGCCGGAAGCGCAACCGTTGCTGGACTCCCCGCCGGTGACCCCGAGATGCAACGGGCACTTGGCTTTCTCCCCGAGGAGTCTCCACTGTATGAGGAGATGACCGCCATTGGCTACCTGAAGTTCTTTGCGGATCTCTATGACGTGCCCCGCCGGACGGCTCACGAACGCATTACGGAAGCACTCGACCGACTCGATTTGGTCCACCGCGACCGGAAAGTGGGCAATATGTCCAAAGGGATGAAACGCAAGGTCGCCATCGCTCGAGCGCTGGTCAACGATCCAGAGGTCCTCATCTTTGATGAACCGGCCTCGGGGCTGGATCCGCTGACCACGAACTACATTATCGAGTTTACCCGCGAATTGCGCGAGGAGGGGAAAACAGTCATCTTCAGTGCACACAACCTCTTTCACGTCGAGAGCATCTGTGACCGGCTGGTGATTATGAACGAGGGCGAAATCGTCGCCCGTGGCTCCCTCGAGGAGATTCGAGCGGCCCATGGTGGCACGAAGTACCACGTCTACGCGACGGTCGATGTGGGCCAGACGGCGGTTGCGACCGGTCGTGGTGGCGGGCCACAAGTCGGTCACAGGGAGAGACGCACATCCACCGGCCACTCCGATACCGACACCAGTCCGAAAGACGGCCAGTTCCAGTACATCCTCGAGGATATGACAGCCGTTGAGGAACTACGGGCTCGTATCGAAGCCGAAGGCGGACGAGTCACGGACATTCAGACGGAGACGCCGAGTCTCGAGGATATCTTTCTCGAAGTGGCGGGGACACGGGAGGCACAGACGTGAAGACGGGATCGAGTGGCAGTCGAATTCAAACCGTTGGGGGTCGTCTTCGGAGCGCTGTTTGCCGATTTCGGACCGGCGTACACCGAGTCATCCGGATCGGTCGCTGGGAGATTTCAAGAAGTGCTGGAACCGTCGACCGGCGAACCGTCATCGCGCTGGTGCTCATGGCCGTCGTCGTTGGTGGTGTCGGGCTGTCGGTCGCCGACGATGGTGTCGGCTTAGAGGACGGAATCTATATCGTGGGCATTGAGGACGACCACCCGTATGCGCCAGTTGCCGCCGAGAGCGACCAGTTCCGGGTCGTCGGGCCCGACGACCCACGGGCAGACATTCAAGTTGGGCCGGGTTACGAACTGTCCCAAACGGAGTCAGTCAAAAGCGATCCTGCCTACGTCGCCTTTCGGGATGCCATCGACCATTACAACACGCGGCTGATGGCCGCCGAGGCCGACAGCGCGGCGGCCTTTCCAGTAACGGTCAGCCTCGAGTATCAACAACGGATGGTCATCGAGCCGACGGATGCCGGTGGAGATAGTGATGTCGGCCTCGACGGAGATGAAAATGGAAATGGAGAGGCGGACGCGGACGCTGACGCTGACGCTGACGACGAGGAAACGGCCGAACCGGGCCAAGCCGGCGGGAACGGCACGGACCGACCGGCCGGTGATGACTCGACCGAAGTCGGTGGCGACGGCCCACTCGAGATTCCGGGCCTTGGTGGGGGTGCTAGTGGCGCTGAAGCCGAGGCCGGCACTCCGGGATCGATCTCGCCGCCCTTTCCCTTCCAGTCGCTTATTCTCGCCTTTCTATTCGTGATTCCGATGAACTTCGTGATCCAGGCCTATGGGAGTACGATCATGGATGAACGGATCAAGCGGCGGGGAGAACTGCTATTGGTGTCACCAATCTCCCGGCACGAGATCGTTGCTGGAAAGACCCTCCCGTACGTGGCGGGTCTGTTGGCCGTTGTCACCGGGATCGCCGCCGTCATCGGCGGTGGGCCCGTCTCGGTTGCGGCGGCGATACCGATCGCCCTGCTCTTTCTGGCAGCGACGTTCGTCGGTGCGATGTTTGCCCGGTCGTTCAAAGAACTAACCTTCGTCACCGTGACGATTAGCGTCTTTCTGACAACCTACACCTTCGTCCCGGCGATCTTTACTGACGTGACGCCGATTGCCCTGATCTCACCGCTCACCTTGGTCGTCATGGACTTACAGGGCGAGGCGATCAGTGCCGGTGCCTACCTCTTTTCGACCGCCTCGTTTTATTTCGGTGCCGCTGTCCTGTTCGGACTCGGTCTTGGCGTCTACCGCGAAGAGGACATGTTCGCCCAGAAGCCGGTGCCATCGAAGGTGGTCGACGCGATTGCGGCTCGTGTCCACCGCCGGCTGCACATTCCGCTGCTTTCGATCGTGTTTATCCCCTTTGTCTTTGCCGGACAGCTGCTGGCTGTCGCCCTCTTTTTTGCCCTGCCGCCGACGGTTGCCATCCCCATCGTCGTTGTCTTCGCGGCCGCCCTCGAGGAACTCGCCAAGAGTATCCACGTCTACGCCGGCTTTGCCCGCTCACGATTTGCCGCAACGCTTCCGATGGCACTCACCCTCGGGACGCTTGCCGGTATTGGCTTTTTTGTTGGGGAAAAAGCGACCCATATTGTCCAGATTGTCGGACTCCCGGAACTCGAGTTGGGCGAGGCTGTCTTCGGCCCGGCCCTCGAGTTGAGTCCTATTGTACTGGTCGCTGCGTTCTTTGCTCCGCTGGTCTTGCACGTGATCACGGCGAGTCTCTCCGCGATTGGGGCCAGTCGAGGTCTCTGGCAGTACGCCCTCGCGTTCGTCGGGGCGACGGCGCTTCACGCGATCTATAATTTGGGGGTGTTGTTTTTTGTCGCGTAGACGGCCGCCGTCGCGTTCACGCGTTCGTTCACGTTCACCCTCGAGTCGCCGCTCCCGCTGGGCAATTGCCCGTCGAGAACTCCAGTCGTTGCGCGCCGAAAAGACGATCGTTCTCGCACTGGCAATCCAGCTGTTTATTGCGGCCTTTTCTTCGTTCCTGGTCGTTGGCCTCGTCTCGCTGTATGATCCCACGTCCGTCGAAGGCCAACAGTCAACGATTGCGATCACCGGTGAGGACCCCGACGTGCTGTTGGCCGTCGCCGATCAACAGGATGGGCTCAACGCCAGACACTACGAGGACCGGGCGGCGGCCCAGGCGGATTTCGAGAGCCGAACGGTTGACGCCATTCTCGAGGCAAACCGGGACGCAGAGGGGCGACTGGCGATCAGGGCTACCGCTCCCGATGAGGGACTCGAGACGACGCTCCTTATCGTCCAACTCCAGGAGGTACTCGAGACGGTCGAGCGTGCTGAGCGGAGTGAAAACGCCGACCGACTCAGTAATCAACCGCTCTCGCTTCCCGCAGAGATTCCGGCGAGTCCGTACTTCGCGTTTACCTACACGATCTTGCTCCCGCTGTTGCTCTTTTTGCCGGTGTTTATCAGCGGCTCGATTGCCGTCGACTCGCTGATCGAAGAGCGCCAGCGAGGCACCCTCGAGTTGCTGCGGGTGAGTCCGCCGTCGTTAGTCGATATCGTCGATGCGAAACTGCTTGCGACGGCAGCGTTAGCTCCCGTCCAAGCGGGGGCGTGGCTTGCCCTGTTGGCATTTAACGGCATCACGATTGCGAGCCCAATTGCGCTCATTGCCTTCGTCGGGGCGCTCTCGGTGGTGATCGTCGGAATTGGACTCGCCATTGCGTTGTATGCCCCCGACCGGCGACAGGCGCAGTTGCTCTACTCCGGTCTGATATTGGGAGCGCTCGTCCTCGCCTCGCTACTTCCAGAGCATCCGGCAAATACGGTCGCAAAGTTCGCCGTTGGGAGTCCGACGACGACGACCTGGCTGTTACTGGGTGGGTACTGTCTGGCTGGTCTGTTGGTCTATGTGGCCGTGCTGGCTGGTGTCGACCGGATCGACCCGGCCTCCTTATGAATCGGTAGCAGTCGACGGCCGACACTCGACACCCGACAGCGGCTACCGGACAACGGTCACCGAAACCGGCGACCGCCGGAACACCGCCTCGGCAACGTTTCCGATCAGCAACCGATCGGAGAGACTGCCACCGTGAGTCCCGACGATAACAGCGTCATACTCCTCGACCTCGTTGAGGATCGCCCGTGCCGGATGCCCGATCCGGACCCTTGTGGTAATTTCCCGGTCGGCATCGCTGGCAACCGCTTGAGCCCCCTCGAGTATCGTCGCTGCGTACTCGTTTGCCGCCTCGGTGGGATCGTCCGCGAGCGCAAGCGCCGTCGCCTGCCCCATCATCGAGGAGGGCTCACCGACGACGGTCAAGACGGTGATTTCGGCGTCGGCGTGAACCTCGAGGGCGTACCGGAGTGCGCGTGTTGCCATCTCGGAGTCGTCCATTGGGACGAGCACGCGGTTGATCGAATCCATACGATACCGACGCGGTGCGGTCCCATAAGCACACGGCGAGTTAGCCGACGACCGGCAGGACGACGAAGAACGCATAGGAGAGTCCGAGAGAGACCGACGGGCCGATGATCCACATCGAGACGTATTTGACGACCGCACGCGGGTTGAACAGGCGACCGACGTCTTGCACCGGTTCGGGTTCCGCCTCGCCGATTTCGGCAACCGCCGTTCCGGGATCGGCTTTGAGCGCCCCCAGTTCGAGGTCACTATCAGTATCCCCGACGACCGCCTGCCGGGCGGAGACGGGACGGGTCGCCCGGCCCCATCCGAGGCCGACGATCGTCATGACGGTGCCCATCACGAGGCTGATCGGAATCCCAATATAAGAGAGGACGGTCGTGATCGTCGCTGCCGTCACCATGACGATGAGGGCGGCGAGCAAGGGAATGTCAGAGAGTTCACCGCCGACAGAGTCCATCGTTCGGCGGGCGATCGTAAAGCCGCCGAGGCCGATTGCAACCGTCGCGATGATGATGGCGGTGTTGGCCTCGAGTGCACCGTCGCTGACCAGCGGGGCGACGGCGTTGGGGACGTTACTCGCCCCCGCACTGAACGCCATATAGCAGGCGATCACGATGACGACAGTCGTACTCACCACTTCCCGCGGCGTCGTGTTTGGGCCGAGTGCCAGTCGCGGAATCGTGCCGGGACGCTCGAGGACGAGCAGGGGCCCGCTAGAGGAGACGATTGCGACCCGTCTGTTGAGTTCCGGGTAGAGATAGCGGCCGATGACGGCCCCCACCCAGAAGCCGATCACCGGCGTGACGATCCACCACATCACGATTCGGCCGAGCGTTGCGTAGTTGAGCGTGCCCGTAGCCAGCCCCAGACCGGCAATCGCGCCGACGGTCGTCATCGACGTCGGCACGGGAACGCCGAAGATGTTTGCAATGAGAATGCCGAGGCCAATGAATGCCAGGACCGCGACGCCGGCCTCGAGCGTGATCGCGGTCGTAATGATATCACCGCTGAGGGTGTCCATCACGTTTCGGCCGACGGTCCACCCGCCGAGAAAGACGAAAAACATCATGAGTGCGGCCGCCGTGACCTTCTTTATCAAACCAGCACCGACGGCCGGGCCCCACGCGATTCCCGTCGACGAACCGCCGATGTTGAAGCCGACAAATATCGAGGCGACAATGCCGAGAAGTAATATCGTGTAGCTCATCCCATTATATATGTCTAACAGACGTAAATAGTCTTTTGAGGTTTTTAGTATGTTCCCAATAACGTATGGATTGGGTTGATCGGGAAACAGAGTGGGCAGGTCAAGAGCCCAACCGATAACGTACTGTTTTGTGACTCATAGCCGTATCCGGCCTATGGAGTACACAACCCTCGGATCGACCGGCATGAAAGTCAGTCGGCTCTGTCTTGGCTGTATGAGCTTTGGCTCGAGTGAGTGGCGTGAGTGGGTCTTAGAGGACGACGCCAGCCACGAAATTATCGACCGGGCAGTCGACCTCGGAATCAATTTCTTTGATACGGCGAACATGTATTCGAAGGGCGAGTCTGAACGGATTCTGGGCGAAGCCCTCGAGGGCCGGCGGGAGGAGATGGTCGTCGCCACCAAAGGCTACTTTCAGATGCGCGAGGATGACCCAAACTCGGGTGGACTCTCCCGAAAGGCAATTGAGCAGGAACTGGCTGCGAGTTTGGACCGACTCGGCATGGAGACCGTCGATCTCTATCAGATCCATCGGTATGACGAGTCGACACCAGTTGAGACGACGCTTTCGACGCTCGATGACGCCGTCCGTCGCGGGCAGGCGCGCTACGTCGGCGCATCGTCGATGTGGGCCCACCAGTTTGGCGATATGTTACATACCGCCGAGCGACTGGGACTCGAGCGGTTCCAGACGATGCAAAACCACTACAACCTCGTCTATCGGGAGGAAGAACGCGAGATGCTGCCGCTTTGTGCCCGCGAAAACGTCGGTGTCGTTCCATGGTCGCCACTTGCTCGAGGCTATCTGACGCGACCCCACGAGCAAATCGATGCGACGGCCCGTGGTGGGAGCGAGGAACATCTGTACGAACACCCATACCGAGAGGGCGGTGGCAAAGTAATCAACGAACAGGTCAAGCAGCTCGCCGAGGAGAAAGACGCCACGATGGCACAGATTGCCCTCGCATGGCTGCTCCATCAGGATGTCGTCGACGCCCCGATTATTGGGACCACGAGCGTCCAGCATCTCGAGGAAGCCGTCGATGCGCTTTCGATTTCGCTTTCGGCGTCCGACCTCGAGTTCCTCGCGGAACCGTATGAGCCGGTTCGTGTTTCAGGACACCAGTAAGTATCAGACACGGAGAAGTGACCAAACGGGCAACCGACGACTGGCGCGGCCGCGCCATCGACCGACTGTTGATCTGTGAGGGACTGACATTTCCACCGGTGACCTCTTATAACACTCTGATCATATCCTGAGAGTGCAGATTTAATAACTACTGATTGAACAGTACGAAATATCGATATTCAGACCGTGTTTTTTCCGACCCACAATTCTACAAATCCATTGAATATAGTTGTCCTTAGAGTATTTGCCATCGTATAAAGTTGTAGACACTCCCCAGTAGAGATTGAATACTATATTGAGAAACCTTTTATATCTTCAGTATTTGCAACGAGTGTTCACAATGGAACAAAAAACGTGGGCGTTTGAAGGGGAAATTGATTTGGAATATAAATACATTCAAGCCACGAAGGTGGGACAATGAGTTCGAAGCGTCTTTCGCGTCGACAGATCCTTGCAGCAAGTAGCGCGGGTGCACTCGCAACGTTTGCTGGCTGTATTGCCGGCGACGAAAACGGCGCAACGACCGGTGGGGACGATGGGCCGTCACACACGATTGGCGTCCTCGAGGACCGATCTGGTGAGTTTGCGCTGAACGGCGAGTCCAAATGGCAGGCGACGCTATTGGCCATTGAGGAGATTAACGCAGACGGGGGTGTGTTGGGCGAAGAGATTGATGTCTTCGATCCGGATCCGCAGTCGGATAACCAGCGCTACCAGGAATTGACCCGTCGAGCCATTGAACAGGAGAACGTCGACGCGTTGTGGGCTGGTTATTCGAGTGCAACGCGTGAGGCTATCCGTCCGATCATCAACCAACACGAGCAGTTGTACTTTTATACGACGCAGTATGAGGGTGGGGTCTGTGACTCGACGGTATTCCCTGTTGGGGCAACGGCTCGTCACCAACTCGGTGCCGTTATTCCGTACATGATCGAGGAGTACGGTCCAGAGATTTACACGATTGCCGCCGACTACAACTTCGGGCAGATTTCCGGTGACTGGGTCCGTATTCTCGCCGAAGAAAACGGCGCAGAGGTCGTCGAAGAGGAGTACATCCCACTCGAGGTCGATGACTTCGGATCGACGATTAACAACATCCAGGACGAAGATCCGGACTTTATCGCCTCGATGCTCGTTGGTGCAAGTCACACCGCATTCTACGAGCAGCGGGCCTCTGCTGACTTGATGACGCCGATTGGCTCCTCAACGACGATGGCACAGGGGTATGAACACCTGCGCCTTGACCCACCGGCACTGCAGGATATGTACGTGGGTGTCAACTGGATGCAAGAGCTCGAAGGCGAGCGAACTGAGAGCTTCGTCGACGCGTTCTACGATGAGTTCCCGGATGCCGAGTATATCAATCAAGAGGCCCAAAACAACTACTTCTCGGTCTACCTCTGGAAGGAGGCCGTCGAAGCCGCCGGCACCTTCGAGCAGCAAGCCGTGATCGAAGAACTCGAGAGTGGGATGTCAATCGAGGCACCTGAGGGCGACATCTCGCTCGATCCGGCCAGCCACCACATGACGCATAATATGCGCGTGGGCCACGCCGACGAGAACCACGAGCTGACGTTCGAGGAGCCGGAGCTCATCGAGCCGGTGTTCATGGAGGAAGTGGGCTGTGACCTGACTGAAACGCCAGAGACCACCCAGTACGAGCCAGAGGAATTCTACGACGAGGCCTAGTATGGTTGTCTCAGTGTACCAGGTGCTGAACCTCGTCTTCCAGTTTCTCGATAGCTTCGCCTTTATCGTGCTGGCGACTATTGGGCTGGCCATCATTTTCGGGATGATGGGGATCATCAACCTCGCTCACGGAGAGTTCATTCTCGTTGGCGCGTATGCGACGACGCTGTCGTTTACCGAACTCGGGCTTCCGCTGGTCGCGGCGATGGTCGTCGGCGTCGTCGTAACGACGGTTTACGGAATGCTCTTAGAGCGGACGATCATGCACCGGCTGTATGACCGACTGCTGGATTCGATGGTCGCCACCTTCGGGATTAGCCTGATTATGATCCAACTGACGCGGATTATCTTCGGGAGTTCGATCTCACAGGTCGGGATGCCCTTTGGCTCGATCAGCTACGGGGCGTTCTCCTACTCGACGTATCGTGTGTCGCTCTCGCTTGCAGCACTTGCAGCCCTTGGTGGGCTCTACGTGCTGTTCACGCGAACGACCTTTGGCATCCAGGCTCGAGCGACGATGCAGGATGCTGAAACCGCTCGGTCGATGGGCGTCAACACCGACCGGGTGTACATGATTACGTTCGGCATTGGATCGGCACTCGCCGGATTGACTGGTGCACTGTACGCACCTGTGGTGACGATGGTTCCCGAACTCGGCTCGACGTTCCTCGTGGAGGCGTTCGTGACCGTCGTCGTCGGCGGCCCATCGGTGCTCGTTGGCACCTCTCTCGCCGGCGGTCTCCTCGGAATTGTCAACGCAGGCTTCACCTACGTCGGTGGGACGTTCATCGGCCAAGTTGCGATGTTGGTCGCTGCAATCGTCGCGATTCGCGTAATGCCAAGTGGGATCACGGGCCTCGTTGAAAGCTGGCGCCAATCACGGAGGGAAGCCGAATGAGCGTCAAATCAGCTATCGACCGAATTCGAGACCCACTCGAGGGGCCGAACACGATGGGAAACTCGACGCTGTTTTGGACCATGTTCGTCCTCGGCGTCGCTGCACTCATTGTTTACCCCATGGTTGCGACGAGTTTCGCCACCCAGAATCTCGCGTTGTTCATGACGTATGCCTTCCTCGGGGTGAGCCTCTGTTTCATCTGGGGCTACTGTGGAATCTTGAGCTTCGGGCAGGTCGCCTTCTTTGGTGTCGCCGGCTACACGTTCGGGATCATCGCAATCAACATTCAGTCCCTAACCGGAGTCACCCTCGCCATCTTCGGGGCGATTGCGGTGGCAACGGCATTCGCTGCCGCCTTGGGCTACTTTATGTTCTACGGCGGCGTGCGCGACGTCTACGTCAC
>LFCJ01000109.1_pt1 | contig 43998 bp, 55 predicted proteins | sample 643141 | NCBI WGS metagenome assembly LFCJ01 (sample SAMN03766243, study PRJNA286221) | soda lake metagenome | biome: soda lake; feature: Kulunda steppe; material: water; isolation source: sample B1-Br-g2 brine of Lake Bitter-1 | place: Russia: Kulunda steppe | collected 2010-07
ATATGTTGATCGACAAAGCTTTGACATTCTTTGATAAAGTTCTCTACACCGAAGTCTTCAATATCTTTTTTGGATGTAAATCCTTTCTCTTCTTCAACCTTGTTCTCTATAGGCAGTCCGTGAGTATCATAACCTGGTTGTGCATGAGTATTATAGCCTAGTTTTCTGTGGAATCTTATGTAGAAGTCTTTCAGGATCTTGTTAAGTCCTGTCCCCATATGGATGTTTCCTGAGGCGTAAGGAGGACCGTCTAAGAAATAGAACCGTTCACTGTCTTCGTTGCGGTTTAAAGCCTTCTCTCTTACATTGTTTTCCTCCCAGTGTTGGGAGACCTTCTGTTCAACTTTTTCCGGATTGTACTCTGTCATAACTTTAGAAGGTTCTATGAAAGTTAAAAGAATTATCTAATATTCGCGGTTAAAGATATCTTATGACGTCATAGGGGTCTGGTTCTTCGGTACTGTTTTTCCTTGTCTGCGAAACGTCTTCTTTTAACTGGTAAACGTTATCTCTCTTCTTTCTAAACTTGTTCGCTCTCAACCCATACCTGTAGCTGCCAGAGAGCCTCCTAAAAAGGTTGAATAACCTAAAATAGTCCATACTTCGGATGGAAAGTCGGCTCCTGGAAGAACTTCTTCGGTATAAAGACCGCCTATTACGCCAGAGCCGAATACTACCGGTGCATTAATTCCCCACTTATGGAACTTATCATCATATTTTTCGGCTTTGTCTTCTAGAGCTTTCTCTACATCTTCTAAAGAATCGTATCTATACTGCTTTACGTTGATAGCTAGAGCTGTATTTATCTCGTCAAGATAGTCTCCCATGTTGAAAAGCAGATTATCGTTCTAGAGATTAAGAAATTAATATAGTAGAGTGTATACTTAGATCCATTCGAAGCTGCTGTCTTTTCTACCTGTTTTCTTCCTTTGTTTGTCTTGTTCCTCAGGCTCTGGTTCGGAACCGTTTTCTTGCTGGAATTTCTGTGATTCGGGGTGAGGCTCTATTGCTTCCTCTCCGAAGTCTATCTCAACTTCTTCCATCTCTGAAGTGAGCTCAGGTAGTTTGTCTTGTAGTTCTTCTCTGTGAGGAAAGATTGCTCCTGTAGGTGTCCCCGCGTTCTCATCTTCTGTGAAACGTGGGAATACTTGTATGTAGGCGTGAGGCATCATCTGTCCTCCGGCCTCTTTAATATTTATTGTTATTGAGGCGCCGTCAGCTCCTAAACCTTTCTCTGCTTTCTCTACTACTTCTCGGGCTAAACGCATTCCTTCATCCCATTCGCTTGGTGAGAACTCCATAACATTCTCTTTATGTTCTTTAGGCACGACCATTGCATGGCCTTTAGCTCTTGGCTGTACTTCTAGCCAGGCGTAGAAGTTTTCTGTCTCTCCAACCAGGTTTAACTGTTCTGGCTGAGATATTAACTGGCAGAATACACATTGGTCTCCTTGAGGCGGCATAGTTTAAGAACCGGTTTCGTAGTTTTTTAACCCCTTGCGTAGTTTCTGTACGTGTTTTCACTACCCGGGTTGAACTACAATTCCGAACTCTAAGATTCCGGACAGTTTATAAAGTTTGTACAGGATTACAAGTATTACCATATAAGGTGCTTATGTAATGTCAGATAATTTCGATTCTCAGTTCGACGACGAAGATTTTGAAGAAGAAAACCAAGAAGAGTTCGAAGATGACTTCGAACAGGAAGATGACTTTGAAGACGATTTTGAACAGGACGACGACTTCGAGCAAGACGATGAAAGCTTCGAAGAAGACAACCAAGATTCAGACGACGAAGATTTCGACAAGCCTGTAGATGAAGGAGACATCGTAGAAGTAGAGATTGAAGATCTAGGAAGCAAAGGAGATGGAATCGCAAGAATTGACGGTTTCGTAATCTTTGTACCAGGAGCAGAAGTAGATCAAACTTACGAAGTAGAAGTCACATCTGTCGGACGGAAGTTCGCATTTGCTGAGATCGAGGAATAAGTATCCTCGACTACTTCTCCAAAAACTTTTACTCTAACAACTTTCTTTTTACTTATTCTACAACGGTAAGAATGAACACGGTAATAGTACGTTACGGCGAGATAGGAACCAAGTCAGGACATGTAAGAAACAAAATGACTCACGTACTTCTACAAAGAATACAAGACATCCTAAACTACAAGGAGCTAGAATATACTAAGGTCTCCTCGAAATACGGAAGAATCTTTATAGATACTAAAGAAGCAGTAAAAGCTGCAAAACTGGTTTCAAAAGTTCCTGGTGTTTCTACAGCCTCACCAGCTTACAGGACGGAACCCTCTATAGACAGTCTTAAACAGAAGTCGGAAGAGCTTGAAGTAGGAGAAACCTTTGGCGTAGACACCAACAACGCAGGCAAACACAGTTTCGGAAGCCAGGAAGTAAACATCCAGCTAGGATCTCATATAGAACAGGTTAAAGGCGCAGAAGCAGATCTCGACAACCCGGACACTCTTGTAGAAGTAGATATAAGAGAAGAAAGCGCCTACATTTTCACCCAGAGATTTCAGGGACCGGACGGATATCCTGTAGGTACACAAGGAGATTACGCGGCGCTTATAAGCGGGGGAATAGATTCTCCTGTAGCAGCATACCGGTTAATGACTAGAGGCGCAGATATAGTACCAATATATTTCTACAACAAGCCTATAGCTGCAGAAGACCATTTTTTACGGTTCAAAGCCTCGATAAACCATTTGAAAAAGTATAATCCTTCTAAAGATTGGTACGGCTACAGAGTAGATATAGAAGAAGTAAACAAACAGCTTATGGATGTGGATAGGGGTAGAATGGTTCTACATAGGAAGATAATGTTTAGAACTGCTGAAAAGATAGCTGAGAAAGAAGGACTAAAAGGGATTCTAACCGGGGAATCTTTAGGACAGAAATCCTCTCAGACTTCCTCAAACCTAGAAAAAACAAGTTCAAGTATTTCGAAACCTGTTTTAAGGCCTTTACTTACTTCTCCTAAGAAAAATATTGTACAACAGGCACGGAAGATAGGGACGTTCGAAGAGGCAAGCATAGATTCGGCTTGCCGTACTATGTCGCCGGAAAGCCCTGCTACATCTATAAAAGAAGAGGATTTACGGAGTCTTGAGAAAACTGTAGACCTTGATAAACAGGTTGAAAAGGCTTTAGACGCCACTGAAAAAGTGGAACTGTAATAAATAAAATTTTTGTCACCATAAAGGTTAAATATACTTGCCGTTTGGTGAATGGTTATGAGTTTGAAAGAGCGTAAAGAAGAAGCTGAAGCAGTACTCGACTCCGCAGAAATGGTTCTAGATACTATTCCTGAGCCTCGAACAGGTAAAGCTAAAGAGCTGGAAGTAAAGTTATCAGAGCTTGAAAACCAGATACAGGATCCTGAGGATGCAAAAACATTAGAGAAACTGATTAAAGAAGTTAGAGAGCTAATGGATGAAGCTCAGGAAGATGCGATGCAGGAAGAACCTGGTTTAGGACCTGAAGACGAGATGGGTATGGGGCCGGGAGGAGCACCACCAGGACCTGAGGACGACGTACCTCCATTCTAAAAACTATTTTTTTCTTTCATATGTTTAATTCTCTCTTAGAACAGCCGTTTTTAACCATCGAAAATTTATAGAAGCGTGTCTGAATAAGTAATACGTATGCGGAAGAAAATCTTTCTCCTAATACTGGTTCTTTTCATAGGAACAGTTTCTGCATCAGAAGTAACCGTAGAAGAAGTAGATCGAACAGCAACCAATGATGAACCTGCAAAATTTCTGGTAAACGTTGAAAACACGTTTTCCGAACCAAGAACCTTCCGTATAAGTAGTATTAGAAGCCCTGCAGGATCATTCCGACACAACGGCTCAACCAGTATAGCTCCTGGAGAAACAGAAACATTCCCTTTAGAGGCGAGACCAAGACAGTACACTGTAAGAGGTAACTACAGATTTACTGTAAATGTTAGAGTAGGAAACGAACATATAGGATCTGACCGGAACTACTTCCGAGCAGACTCAGACTCAGATATACGTATAAGATCTCTAAACCTGGAAAATGAAAACATACTTCCGGGACAGGAGTTAGAAGCTGATTTAGGGCTTCTTAACATAGCTCCTAGAACTGTGGATTATGAAGTAAGAACCTCTCTCAAAAACGAGTCTACAACCCGAGAAGGAAGCTTATCGTCAGGAAACGAGAGATCATACCGTTTAAACCTGCCTGTAGATGAAGACTCTTCGCATGGCGAGGAAGAGCTTCAAATAGAAATATTTACTGACGGTGATAGAGAAAACATATTTACAAGAACAGTTAATATTGCAGAGGTCGAAGATTACGAAATCGAAACACAGAGATCTAGCCGTGTTTTAGAAGCCACTACCACAACCACACTTGTAAACACAGGTAACACAGATATACAGAAAGAGATTAACGAAACCGTTCCAAGATACTTAGAGCCTTTAACCACTTTTACAGATCCTTACAGTCACTATGAGGAACAAGGATCTAACAATATCTATTATTGGAATGTTACACTTGAACCTGGTCAAGAACACAATGTACAGTACACTGTACGTTACTGGCCGCCGCTAATAATACTTGGATTCGTATTTGCAGGGGTTTTAGGTCTAAAAAAGATTCAAACACCTGTAAAGTTCAGTAAAAAAGTAAAAGAAGCTGAAGATGGTTTGAAAATACATATCGAAATTGAGAACCATTCAAGCAGAGAATTAACTAGTTTAGAAGTAGCAGATTTTGTGCCTAACGTTGCAAACGTTAAAGACGAGTTTCCTATGGCTAAACCTGTACTGAGAAGAAAATCTAATGGTACAGAACTCAGCTGGAATCTAAAGAAGATGAAGCCCGGTGAAAAAAGAGTGCTTGAATACAGTATTAAACCGGTTGTAGAGGTAGAAGAAGGAATAAGGCTATCTGGAGCTGAACTAATTGAGGATGATGAGCTCTTAGCTAAGACAGAGGAGCTGGAAACCAGTTTTAAACCATGAAAACCAGAGTTCTATGAACAACTTTATACGTTTTAAAGATAATCCTCTAAAACAATTAACACGGTATTGACCCGGCTTAGCTCAGTCTGGCAGAGCGGTCGACTGTAGATCGACTTGTCCCAGGTTCAAATCCTGGAGCCGGGACTTCTGACACTTATCAACATACTCATGATTTTCGATAGTTACGGAGTTTTTGATCCAGAGATTAATTACGGAGATGTTATGCCTCAGGGAGATCCTGAAGTTTATGGGACAGCTCTAGATGTAAGCTATTAAGATGTATATGAAACAGACCGGGCTACAACTGAAGAGACAATCGAAATCTTGGCGGAGAAAGAGCGAAACATCGGACTTGAAGAAATGGGCTAAGAACAACTTCGGAGATATATTTCTATAACTACAGAGATCAGTTGTGAATACTGCTGCGACGTACCTGCTATAACACGCCCCGACGGAGATAAGGCCTGCGTATGTGAACACAGCTATGCAATGAGAGGTCTAGTAAATACTTGATAAGGGAGCACAGTAACGAATTCTCGGACGAAGAAGTCTTAGAAGAACTTCAAAATGGAAGATAAGATTCTTCCCAGACAGGCATATGCAGAAAACAGAAACACTTCAGGAAGAAGGCTAAGAAGTAAATTCTATCAACTTGGCATATAATGGATACAGAGGCATTTAAAGCCAGCAAGGAAATCAAGAGGAAATGGTTGGAAGCTGCTAAAAACCTCGAAGACTAATTAACAAATTACAGAGAAGATGAAGAAAACAGAACTCGAAATCAAGGGAATGCACTGTGCTTCATGTGTGTCCAGTATAGAAAGAGGGCTCAAAAAGATAGAAGGTATAGAGAAAGTAAATGTCAACTACGCTTCCGGAAAGGCTTCAATAAAGCATGAGGAATCAGTAAACTATTCTGAATTAGTCGAAGCAGTTGAGAATGAAGGATACAGAGTAAAAGAAGAAAAAAAGGAAAAAGACGAAGAAGATGAGGAAATAGATTACAAAGATTTAGCTGTAAAAGCTTGGATCTTGAACATTCCTATCCTAGTTTTGATGGTCGAAATGTGGACCTCTCTAAACTTTACAACTGAACTTCAGCTAAATATTCTGATGCTGGTATTTGCCACGCCAGTAGTATTCTATTATGGTAGACATACTCACTTTTCTTCTCTAAATGCTGTCAAGCACAGTAACTTCAACATGGACTCATTGATAACGCTTGGAACTGTGGCCGCATATCTAACCGGCGTTCTGGTTTTGTTCACAGATATTCAGAACTATGCTGGTCTCGGAGCCATGATAATGGCATCACACCTAGTAGGAACACATTTGGAAGAAAAGGCAAAAGGTAAAGCTAGTTCGGCAGTCCAAGATCTTCTCTCAATGCAAGCTAAAACCGCTATGATAATAGAAAACGGTGGAGAAAAAGAAGTTGGTATTGAAGAAGTGGAGAAAGGAGATATAATTGTTGTAAGGCCTGGAGAAAAGATACCGGTAGACGGCGAAGTAGTAGAAGGTGAAAGCTCAGTAGACGAATCCATGGCTACAGGCGAATCCCAACACGTCAACAAGTCGGTAGGAGATGAGGTCATAGGCGCTACGGTCAATCAGACAGGTCTGATCAAAATAGAAGCAACTAAAGTAGGGGAAGACACGTTCCTTTCACAAGTCGCAAACTTGGTAGAGGAAGCACAAGGAACTAAAGTACCGATTCAAGGCCTAGCAGATAGAGCGACGCATTACTTTGTGCCGACAGTTATAGGTCTTGCAACCCTCTCATTGTTAACCTGGTTTTTACTCCCTGATCAAATGATATCTCTAGCAGGACTGTTTGAGCCGTATCTTCCGTGGGTAGACTTGTCACATGAGCCGTTGACACTAGCAGTCTTTGCAGCTGTAGCAGTACTTGTGATTGCATGTCCATGTGCTTTGGGACTTGCAACACCTACAGCATTGATGGCAGGAACTGGAAAAGCCGCTCAAAACGGCATAATTTACAGAGACGGTGAAGCAATCCAGACGATGAAAGATATCGATACGTTAGTACTTGATAAGACAGGTACGATAACTAAGGGAGAGCCAGAAGTCACGGATATAGAAGGCGACGACAAAGCTCTAGAACTGGCTGCGTCAGTAGAGAAAGGTAGCGAACATCCACTAGGTCAATCAATAATAGAAAAGGCAGAGAAAGAAAGTCTTCAGCTTTCAGATCCTGAAAAGTTTGAAAGTTTTACAGGTAAAGGAGTGAAGGCAGTAATTAACGGAAGAGAAATCTTTGTAGGGAATATTAACTTAATGGAAGAAAGGAATATCTCGGTTAACTATAAGGAAGAGGCTTCAGAGTTTGAAAGACAAGGGAAGACTGCTATGTACGTTGCAGATCAAGAAAAAGTCTTAGGAGTTATAGCTGTAGCGGATACACTTAAGGAAGACTCAGTAAAATCTATCAAAAAACTGAAGGATAGAGAACTTGAGATCTGGATGCTGACAGGCGACAATGAGAAAACTGCAGAAGCAATCGCAGAAGAAGTCGGTATAGAAAATGTTATGGCAGAAGTCCTACCACAAGACAAGATAGCGAAAGTCAAAGAACTACAGAGGAAAGGAAGAAAGGTCGCGATGGTAGGCGACGGAATCAACGATGCACCTGCACTGAAACAAGCCAATATAGGTATCGCGATAGGAACTGGGACAGATATAGCAATTGAATCAAGTGACGTTAACCTGGTCCAAGGTAATCTTTCAAGCCTGGAAAAAGCCTTCAGACTTTCTGAAAAAATCTACATAAAAATCAAACACAACCTGTTTTGGGCATTCATCTATAACGTAGTCGCGATACCGGTAGCATTCATAGGTCTACTACACCCGTTAATCGCGGTAGCTGCAATGTTTACATCCAGTATTTCTGTGATAATGAACTCAGCTAGACTAAAATCCTTGCAGTTATAGAGCTTTGTATTTTTCTGAAGAATCTTGACGAAAGACAGTAAACAATATACGTTTCAGAGACTCTATATGGTGTTGGATCACGGTTTTGGTTAAAAACCCTCAGCTACTTTTCCTCTGTGAGGTGTAACAATAAATGGTTTCCTTAGTTAGGTTTGGACATTTCTCTCCGGATGCTCCTGCTGTAGATATACTGGTCGATGAGGAAGTGGTTTTTGAAAACCTGAGGTTTGAAGAGATAACAGAGTTCTTGGAGATGGAGGACGGGAACTATATGTTTGAGATCCGGCCTCATGGAGAGTCATCAAGCGTTATCCAGGAGCCTGTAGACTTGCTGGATGAGCTTTCACACACTGTAATTATATCGGGGCTTGTTGGAGAAGATGATATCGGTTTAGTTGTGATTGAGGATCCGGCGGTTTAGAACAGCTAGGCTCTATAAAACTCTTTTTTACTGTTTTCAGAGCTTGTTGGCTGAATTTGGGTCTGAGTTTGGACAGAGTTCGGAACACGCCTTTTAAAAAGAAGAAGTAATTTCTGGATAAGAGGTGAATATTGTTTTGAAGCCAGATCCCGCGCTTGCCATAGAAGAAGTAGAAAACCAAGACTCAGAAGAGTGTTTCATAGAACTACGTACAGAACACTTGAAGGAGAAGTACTCATTAACCGATAAACAAGTCCAGAGACTTGAAGAGATTGTCACCTACGAAGAATCTCTGGAAACTGCCTGGGAAGCGCTGGAGAATGCGCTTGCCGAGTACTCGGTGGAGAAAGGAGAGATTCATTCTGCGGAATTCCTTACAGTCGATCACGTCCCTCAAAGCTCGGCACCAAGATCTATTCCTGGATCTTAGAAAAAATCTCTTCTTTCTTCCCCCCTCTCTTATTTTTATCCAACCGGTACAAAAAAGGTGAGAAGTTAAGAGTATGTTCCAAGAAAGTTATAGTAAAGTCGGAGAATGCAGAATTTCGAAAAAGTACTTTGGTGGCTTATAGGAGGAACACGAGGAGGAAAGAACAGGCTACGGATAATCATGATGCTGAACGAAAAACCCTCCAACACCAACCAAATCTCTGAACAACTCGACTTAGACTACAAGACAGTCCAACATCACATAGACTTGATGAAGGAACATAATGTTGTAACGACAGCTGGAGAAGGCTACGGAAAAAACTACTTTTTAAGTAATCAAATGGAACAAAATCTTGAGAAGCTCGACGATATAGCAGAAAAAGCAGGTATAGAAAGATGATAGAACTTGAAAGAAGACAGTACTTCAAAATTATACTAGGTATCGCACTTACAGTAGGAACAATAACTGCCTATATGGCAAATAATATTTTCTTCGTTCAAACAGCCTTACTGGAAAATGTTTTAGTGGCTAAAGTATTCTTCACGTCCGTAAATATTGTATTACTAACCGCGCTAACCCATAACTACTTCCGGATATACCAGGAAGTACCTACTTCAATTTCAAGAGGACTAGCCATATTTAGCGGAGCCTTACTGCTTTACGCGCTGACTTCAAGCCCTATTCTACATGCTGCAGCAGGTTTTGAAACAATAAGGATCGGAATATTTACTTACGTGCCTGACATGTTTGTCTCAATTGCATCTACAATCATACTATATGAAAGCTACAAATAGACGGGTTAAACGATTAAAAAACAACAAGAAAATCGTATAATATGGATTTCAGAGAAAATTACTCAGACTTCTTCAACCAGTTAGAAGAGAAATACTTTGAAGAAGAACGTTTTGTACCCTCAGTAGGCAGTAAAGAGTCCAACTTCATCTTGATAGGTGAGGCGCCAGGAGCTAACGAAGTTAAAGAAGGAGAGCCCTTCGTAGGAAGAGCAGGTAAAAGACTTGATGAGATACTACATAAAATCGGTGTAGAACGAGAACAGTTATACATAACAAATCTAGTTAAGATAAGGCCGCCAGAAAACCGTGATCCTACAAAAGAAGAGATAGAGGCCTGGGCACCACTACTCAGAAAAGAGTTAGAAGAAATAGATCCTGAAGTAGTCATAACGTTAGGAAACTTTGCATCTAAAGAGATCCTAGATACTTCAAAAGGAATCAGTAAGATACACGGCGAGTTCTTCCAGAGAAACGGCTGGAGGGTTATGCCAGTATTCCATCCTGCAGCAACACTCTACGATAGAAGTAAGGGTCCCGAACTTGAACAGGACTTGAGAAAAGCCTTTGATAAAAAGGATTCAGGTCAGCAGAAACTTGACCTATAGAAAACTTGTCTTCCAAACAGTGTTTTTATGGAACGTTACAAACCGATTATAGACAACTGGAAACAGTTCAAACAAAGCTGCGAGAAACCGGTTACAACCGCTGTACGAAAAAACAGTATCAAAGCCGGAGAAGACTTTGAAAACCAGTTGGAAGACACTTTCGGTAAAGTGGAGAAAGCTGACTGGAACTCTGAAGTCTACAGGTTACCTAAGATAGAGTATCCTGGTAAGTCCCAACAGTTCTGGTTAGGAGACTACTATGTACAGGAAGAGTCAGCAGCTCTGCCTGTAGAAGTACTGGATCCTCGTAAAGGTGAAAAGATTCTTGATATGGCTGCGGCACCTGGAGGTAAAACCACCCAGATAGCCTCTAAGATAGATAACCAAGGCACTATTGTTGCAAACGATAAAAGTTCACGTAGAATGCAGAGTCTTCACGCCAATATCTACCGTACAGGCTCGGTATCTGTCGCAGCAACAAACTATGATGGGACACGGATACCTGAAGGTGAACAGTTTGACAGAATACTGGTTGATGCGCCGTGTAGTGGGGAAGGCGATAAAGCACGTAGAAACTTCAAATCAGCCAGTAAAAGCGAGATAGGAAGTCTTTCAAAACTCCAGAAACAGTTAATGGAGAAGGCTTCAAGACTTGTTAAAGAGAAAGGTGTAGTAGTCTACTCTACCTGTACTTTAGCGCCTGAAGAAAACGAGGAGGTAGTTAAACATGTATTAGAGAATACTGATCTGGAGCTGGAGAGGATAGAGACAGATATGCCTCATGTTAGAGGTGTAGAAAGCTTTGAAGAAGTAAACTTTGGAGAGGAGATGCGTAAAACGGTTAGAGTCTATCCTCATCATATTGATTCAGGGGTGATCTATGTTGCCAAGTTCAGAAAATGAAGAGGCATGGAACTACTTAGAAGATAGATTTGGGGTAAGCCAAGACAGCATATCTTACCAGGTTAGAAAAGTTTCAGATGACTACTGGCTGGTCTCAGAGCAGATGGAAACCATTTTAGAGGTTGAAACTTATGGTATACGTTTTCTTAGAACAACAGGTATGGGCCTGAAACCAACTACTTATGCATTACAAATCCTTCAGGAAGAACTAGAGAAAAATATTGTTAAAGTAAGCCGGGAGGAGCTACTTGATCTTCTTCACCGTAGAGAAATGATTCCTAGAGAGAGGGAAGAAAAAGGATACGTCGCTATAAAATACGAGGGAAGAGTGGTGGGCTGTGGTTTCTACATGGATGAAAAAGTCTCTTCACGTATACCCAAAGGCCGGAGCAAAGAGCTTGCAGCAACTCTAGAATCGCAGAAATAGGCGATAACTCTAATAATTTATGTCTAGCTATAAATAGAATCAGTCTTATTATCTGTTCTTTACAATTAACTATTTGTCTAGAAAAAATATGAAAGCTTTAAATCCTTCAATTCTGCCAAACACCTTTTAGCAAGCTTCAGGTGCTTGATAACGGTCTTTTTCCTTGTTTTTTAGAACTGTTTTTAAACCGGCGTATAGTTTATAAGAGTTGCACCTATATTACTCCTTACTGGCGGCCACAGCGAGGGGGCAACACCCGTACCCATCCCGAACACGGAAGTAAAGTCCCTCAGCGATTTGGTCGGTACTGCCTCGCGGCGGGGAAGCCAAGACGCTGCCAGACTATTTTTCCCTTATAATTTTACCTGAATGATGTTCTTAACAACGCTAATAGGTATTTATACCAATCTCTAGTTGTTTACCGGTGAATCAATAGAATGAAGAAGACGTTTATTGCCGGTATTTTAGCTCTTGGAGTAATGATATCCGTACCAGGAGCTGTGGCTGCAGATACGGTTCCTGCGTTCTTCCATGATGATGAACCAGAACCGGAACCAGAGCCAGAACCTGATGAGAATGAGACTGAGATACTTGAGGATGAACAGCAACTGGTAGAACAACAGGCTCAAGAACGTGAGGAGTTGATGGAGGAACATCGACAGCATATGCAGGAGCACATGGAAGAGCTGGAGCAGATGAGAGAGGATCATAGACAGGAAATGAACCAGTTAATGCATGAGCATATGCAGGAGAGAATGGAGTTCCAGATGCAGCAACTAGAGCAGGATGTAGAGACTCCTGAGGAAGAGGAAGATATAGAGTACGAGATTGAGGAAGAAAATGAGACTCAGAACAATGAATCTGACATCAATGTAACTCCAGGAGGACCTTAAACCAAGAGAGTAAAGGTTCCTCTTATTTCTTCTTTACTTTTTATTTCACAGCTATTCCTTGTTCTAAAACACGATAATATGTTTCTAAAGTGGTTCAAAACTAGTAAGTAGAGTGTGATTAGAATGAAAAAGACAGTTTCTCTAATCTTTATAACTTTATTAGCAGTCTTAATAGCTTCTCCTGTATTAGCACAAGAAGAATTAGAAGATTTGGAGGATATAGGGAGCAATAATTTCACTATTGAATGTACTGTCTTTGAAAATGAAACATTAGCCTTCTGCATGTTCTCTTTAGAAGATCTGATTGAAAATGAGGAGGAAGATAACGGAGAAGAAAGAGAGGAACTTATTGAACAGATAAGAGACTTCGTAGAGCAGACTCTTGAAGAAAACGAGAACGAAAACACAGACAACCAAACCAACGAAAGACCGCCGTGGGCAGATTAGCCTTATTAACTAGGTTAAAAAAGATTAGCAGACACTAGTTAAAGTATGGTAACTGTTTCAGGAGCCAAAGCCAACTTCAAGATACTGTCGATGCTGACAGTTCTAACAGGTATATTTGTAGCTGGAGGATACATGCTTGGAGGACAGGTAGGAATGGTTCTAGGACTTGTTTTTGCCGGAGCGATGAACTTCGGATCTTACTGGTTCTCAGACAAGATAGTCTTGAAGATGTATGATGCAGAACCTCTAGGCGAAGACGAGTATCCTGAGCTACACTCTGCACTTGAAAAACTTTCAGAAAACGCAGGTATACCTAAACCAAAGTTCTACAAGAACAGTATGCAGGTTCCTAACGCTTTCGCTACAGGTAGATCGCCGGAGAAAGGAGTAGTATGTATAACAGAAGGATTAATGAGAGATCTAAATCAGGAGGAGATAGAAGGAGTTATAGCACACGAACTTGCTCATATAAAGAATAGAGACTCGCTGGTTAACGCAGTTGTAGCAACTGTAGCAGGAGCTATAGCGGTGATAGCGGAAATGGCTTTCTGGAGCTCAATGTTCTCAGGTAACAGAGATAACGGAGAAATGATGTCTGCTATGGCATTCATGATTCTAATACCTATAATCTCGCTTATTATACGTACAGCGGTTTCAAGAACTATGGAGTACCGTGCTGATTCGCATGCAGTACAGATCCATGGACAGAAAGAAGGCTTATCCTCCGCATTACAGAAGATAAGTGCTGCAAACAAGAATAATGTGAAGAAGAAAGGTCAGCATACTTCAAAAGTTAAAGAGGCAGGAGCCAACCTGTTTATAGAAAACCCTTTCTCCTCAGATAAGATGACTAAGTACTTCTCAACCCATCCACCAATGGAGGAAAGACTTGAAAACATCCAGAAAACCAAGTTCTAAAGTATAATAAACTGGTTATTAATAGAAAAAAAAGTGATAATATGTCGATTCTATCAGCCGCAAACCATTCAAACACTCAAGACGTAGAAGACTATCTCGAACAGGTACCAGAGATAACAGGTTTAGAACCGGATTTTGACAGGATTGTTGAAGACCCAAGTCTTAGTACAGAAAACCCGGCAGCAACCCTACACACAACTTATGGTGGCTCTGGAACCACAACCGACTTCTTGAAGAATCCTTACTCTTTCCAGAAACTTGGTGAGAGAGAAGGATTAGTTGCGACAGTACATGAAGTCTTAGAAGAAAAACAGTTCAACGGCTTTATAGGGGATGAGCTTAAAGAAACGCATGGAATATCTGAAGAGTTCCGGGACTTTCTTAACTATGCTCAGGTAGAGTTCCCTAACTCTATAAGAGAAGGCATGACTCAAGCCTTGACAAACAAGCTTGTGCCTGAAGGAGACAGGATAGGTAAAAGGTTTTATCCGGAGGAGACAGATATCTTTGAGACACTTGTTGAAGGAATGGGTTTCGATCTGGAAGAAGAGCTGTTAGATGAAGAGATAGTTGATAATTACTCGAAAGAGGTTTTCCACAGCTCTCGAGGAGAAAACTTCTACTATGAAACCGGAGAGTTTGAAGGTGTAAAGTATGACTTCATGGCTATAGGAGATAACATGGGGGATTACGGTCCGGAAATTGCTGAAGACTATATTCCTAAAGCTTTAGAGACTGGTAAAGACTTGGATAGTGGTTATGTAGATGTTCTTGAAACCGGTTCAAGTTATGAGAATCCGGAGATGCCGGATTACGGTTTAGATGGTCTATACGGACCTGATGCCGGCTATGTTTAGAGAGTGGTGTGCTCTCCTATTATAGCATCGTTTAGGTCTGCGTCGATGATTTCAGAGTTCTGATCTACTAGAGAGTTTCTGATCTCTGACTCCTGGATATGTACTCCGGAGAAGACTATACTGTTTTCTATTGTAACGTTTTCTAGTCGGCATTCGTCCATTATGAAGACGTTTTCTCCTATGTTGCAGTTGTCGGTATCTCCTTTCACGATGTTTCCGTCAACAATGCTTTTCATTGCTTCTAGGTAGCCTTCAGGTGTTCCGATGTCGAACCAGTCGCCGTCGAACGAGTAGGCGTACATACTTGTCTGTTCATGGGCCCATTCGATCAGTCTTCCGGGCTCATCTAGGTACTGGTCCGCCGGTATCTCGGTTTCTTTGAAGTACTCTTCATATTCATGGAAAAGTGTCAGCTGTTTTCCTGGGAAGAAGTAGCAGGCTGTTGAGGCTAGTGTTGATGGAGGTTCTTCCGGTTTCTCAGTAAAGTTGGTTATCCGGTCTTCTTCAGTATCTACTATTCCGAAGCCTGTAGCCATTTCAAAATCTTTGACGTCGTATACTACGTTTGCTGGACCGTTCCTTTCTCTGCAGAACTCTACGAAGTCTGAGGTGTTGAAGCTGTAGTAGTTGTCGCCTCCTATTATTAGGAGATCTTCTTCTATATTTTCTTGGTCGATTAGGTTGATGATTGCGCCGATTGTTCCGGGTTTTTCGTCTTCGCTGTCCTGGTTCTCTATTATGACTCGTGTCTTGTCTCTTCCGTGTTCTTCAGTATATTTTTCGAAGTCTTCTCCGAACTTTTCGTTTGTAGATATTATGACTTCGTCTACTTCTTTCTCTAAGTCTTCGACAATGTAGTCGATTATTGGTTTGTCTCCGAGTGGTAGGAGTGGTTTAGCTCGGTCTTTTGTTACAGGCCATAGTCGGGTTGCGTGGCCTCCTGCCAGAACAATCGCTTTCATAATACAAAGTAATACATGCAGGTTTTTATTGGTTCTTTCAACCCTAAAGGTTCAGCCAGTCAGAGCCCTCCCCCGAAGCTTTCAAAGACCGGTTTACCAGCTCAAACCTGTCCTCTACATCATAGTCAAGATCAAACTCGAAATAGAATCCTTCCTTCTGTAGAAGCCTTACATGGTTACTACGTCTATAAAGAACTACTCGGCTACCCTGAGAATCGTACACCGGGCTTTTAAACTCAGAATTCCTCTCAAAAAGAGGATCGTCTTCAACTACATCATAAAGCTCTTCCATATCCTCATCGCTACCCCGGTAGAAATATCCGAATACCGTATCCTCCGACATAAAGAGTAGTTTGAACTCGTAGAGTTAAACCGGTTACTGGTCTATACTAGCTTCGTAATCGTGTTCGTCTGACTCTGTAGCAGCTTTCTTAATATCTTTCAGTAGCTGGCATTTACGACAGACCTTAGATGAACAAGGCTCTCCACACTCCTCACATTCACGTAGTTCGTTGTCGCTGTTGTCCCAGTCTATATCTTCGTCAACAAGCTCGGATATCCTTTGTCCCTGTGAAACTATAGAGTGTTTGGTTCCGGGCATCTGAGCCTCTAGTTTGTTGAGGAAAGACTTTACCATAGGACGCATCGTGCCTTCTTGGACGTGAGGACAACGGTCGATAACTCCAAGGTTGTGTAGTCTGGAGTAGAGAGCTATCTCCTTCTCAAGAATATCAATCAATGGCTTTATACGTGGAACAAACTTGTCATGGCTTACGGCATCTGTACGTGAACCTATACGGGCCAGTCTCTTCATATCTCCTTTGATATGATTCATCATGATTGCTTGTGCTTCGTCATCAAGGTTGTGGCCTATAGCCATTTTGTCTGCGTCAACCTTTCGACACATCTTGTTTAGAAGGTCTCTACGCATTATACCGCAGTAGGTGCAGTTTCCAAGCTCTCCTGCGTCAGCCACATCATCCATTTTCAGGTCGTAGTAGTCGCTGTAACGTCCTACCTCTAGGTTTACGCCGAGTTCATCACATAGTTCTTGTGCTGCGGAGATAGATTCGTCTCTGTACTCATCGATTCCTTCATGGATTGCTACAGCAACGATCTCTACGTCAGGTCTCTCTCCAAAGATTTCTACAAGCTGTTCTAGAAGTACTGCAGAGTCTTTACCTCCTGAAAGCCCTACGGCAACGGTGTCGCCGGACTCCACAAGGCTTCCTTCTCTTATGGTTTTCTTTACCTGTTTGTTGATAGCTATAGAGAAATGTTTTTTACAGAGTCCTCTTCCTTCGTACTCTCTGTATATTACGGCGTCTTCTCCGCATTTTGAACAGGTTTTGTCGGTCATAGTCTGGTGTTCGGCAACCAGTTTTTTATGGCTACGAGTTTTTGATTATTTTTTCGACTTGTTCAACTCTTGGTACTTGGTATTTAGGATCTGCTTTAGGATCGAAATCGTATGAATTTACGTGTATAGCATCTATACCTGCGTTTTTAGCTGCCAGTATATCTGCGGAGGTATCGCCTATCATCAAGGGATTGTTGAATTCTAGCTCTTCTATCACTTCTTTGAGCATGACTGGTTTCGGTTTCTTTCTTTTATAATAGAGTTTAGGGTTTTCTACTGATGTCGCATTTACTTTGGAGAAATGTTGTTCTATACCGAAGTATTCGAGTGTGAACTCTGTTACGTTTCTTGGCGCGTTACTTACAAGCGCTTTTTCCTGATCTATGTTTTCCAGAAGTGTTTTTACGTTTGGGAATAGTGTTATTATTCCGTACTTCATTAGTTCTTTTTTCTTGGATTGTACTTTTTCTTCTATATCTCTTAGTTCTTCCCAGGTCATTCCTTTGTCGTTTATCAGGTGTTCTACTTGTTCAGCTGATTCTGCGTGGACTAGTCTGTAAGAGTCTTCTGCAGTGAAGCTAAAACCTTTCTGTTTTGCTGCTTCAGTCCTTACTTGGTCCATCCATCTGAAGTTGTTTATACCTGAGTCGAGTAGAACTCCGTCTTTATCAAATATTATTCCGTCGTACATAGACTCCTCTACAACAGTAGTGGTTAACTAATATAAACTGTTCGGGGCTGAAACCCGGTTTTAAAAGACGTCTTGTAAACTATATATTCTGCGACCAACAAATATGATTTAACACGGGTGGTCTGTCTGAACAACGTCAATCTAGGTAAATGCGTGCTGTGCGGTAAAAGGGTAAAAACCGGTGAAAACTACATCACTTCCTCTGACGGCTATACACATAGAGGATGCATAACTGAAACACAGGTAACAGCCTAACAAAACAGAGTACGGGAAAAATAACTCTTACTCTCCTTTCTTTTTTCCTAAGACGGTTCGAATTAAAAAATTCTTTATCTACCAACTATCTTAGAAGCCAGCGTGGCGGAGCATGGTTGAACGCGGTAGATTCGAAATCTACTGGGCTGTGACGGCCCTCCTGAGTTCAAATCTCAGCGCTGGCGACTACTTTATGCGACAGCTTTTTGAGTTAACTAACCTAACTGGTCTATTAGAAGCTTCTAATGAATATCATCCACGAGATCGATCACAAAAAACTTACGTTGAAGATAGATGATCCTGAAAGAGCTTACAGCGAACTGAATAACTTACTCTCAGAAAGAATGTCTTACGACAAAGTAGTTGAAGTAAAACATTTCCAGGATGTAGACGAGGGAGTAATCAGAGCCAAGATAGAAGCCACAGAAGGCATGGACATGTATACTACTGAGGAGACCGAGATATTCCTAGTCTTAAAGCCTGATGAAATGGATATAGAGCTTAAAGTAGAGATGGTAACAAATTATGATGCTTCAGGTTGGAGAGACAATATACTTTACTACGGCTACCGAGCATTCTTCCACAAGTATCTCTACGCCGACAAAGCACACCACTTTGAACATTATATGGAAGACAAAGCCGACGAACTAGTCTCAAGAATGAAAGACTTGTTCGGCTAAGCTGAAAACTACTTTGAGCCGTACGTTAGGATACAGTTTATGTTACAGTAATAGTCTTCCTTTTCAGGCAGGTACAAGATGCTCTCGGGATCAAAAAGCTGTTCTAGCTTTCGCGTCTCCCTTTCAGTTATTCCTGCTTCAGGTCCTTTTTCTTTTACGGAGTCGCTGTAATCATTATTAAAAACATGTTTTACATAGTCTAGACATTCTTTGTCCATCTCGTTCTTAACATGTGTCGAGCAGAAAACTTTCTGTTCGGTTTTGAAATCTGCGTCGATAAGCCATTTCAGTGCTTTTTCAGGATGATCCGGTCCTTCCCACGGTCTTCCTTTCATATCTTCATGTATCAGTTCATACGCGACGTTGATTTTCTGTTCAAGCTTTGCGTAACCAGGCATAAGCATCTGTCTAAGCCAGTTGCCGTAGAAAACTGCTAGAACTCCGTTATCGGTCAACAACTCTTTAACTTCGTTCACAACCATCTCGGGCTGGTCTAAGTAACATGGACAGATAAGATCGGCAGCCCAGATAAGATCGTAAGGTCCTGACTCTGAAGGGGTATCTTGAGAAAGATCTTTCTTAACAAACTCAGTATCTATACTTAGGTCTTCAGATATCTTTTCTGCGTGTTCAAGATGAGGCTCTGAGATATCACATGCTACGACTTCTGCTTCTGGAAAAACCTGGTCAAACAAATGTAGATGACCTCCTGGACCACATCCAAGATCCAGTATACGTGGCTGTTCAGGCAGTTTTTCTTTCAGATGTTCTAAAGACTTTCTCACGCTTGGCTCTGTAAACTTGTTGTACAGTAGTTCCTCTTCCACATAGTTGTAGGTCTTGCCAGAGTAGTACTCTTTAACCACGGTCAGTCGCCTCTATGAAGTGTTAATCCGGCTTCACGCCAGAGTGTTAGACCTTCTTCAAGACTGTAGGCTTCTCTACCTTTTTTAGACTCCATAGCTGCGAAACGTTTCGACATCTCCCCTACTGGACAGACAAAGAGTACTTTGTTGCACTCTGCGAAGGGACTAGCGTTTCTGTAAAGTTCTGATAGATGGTCCTTAGGCATGTTGATTGAGTGAGGTATATGCATTGCTTTGAAAGCTCTAGGAGATCTAATATCCACTACTAAGGTATCTGGGTCTTCTATCATTTTTTCCGCTTTCTCTATGTTAACGGTAGGCGCATTTTCAATTTCTTCATCAGTTAAGGTCTGTAATCCTTTTTTCTCCTTCTTCTCTCCGAACAGTTCGCCTTTTCTCTCTCTTACATAGTCTGTGTATGGTTCGTAGCGGTCACATGCGAAGAATACTGCAGTTTTTTTCTCTTCTAGTTCTGGATCGATTTCTTGAAGTCTCTGGATAAGCGCATGGAAGTTAGCTCCTGTAGTAGGCCCTCCCATTATACCGGTTTTTTTAATCAATTTTACCATCGAGTCTAATGCTTCAATCGAGTCTACTTCTATGAAGTCGTTGTAGAGACTTCTTTTGAAAAGCCCTACCTCCCACATCTCGTTACTGCTTCTAATTCCGGGAATAAAGTCGCTAGGGTCGGATACAATGCCGTAAACCTTTATATCAGAGTTTTCTTCTTTGAGGGCTTGAGCTACGCCTTTTGTTGATCCTGAAGTTCCTAGACCTCCAAATAGAAAGTCTACTTTGTCTAAGTCCTCATTTATCTCTTTTCCTGTAGTCTCGTAATGCGCTTTGGTATTGTTCTCTGATGTGTACTGTCCGCTGTGGAAATACTTGTCAGGATTCTGCTGTACAAGTTTCTCTATCTGGCTTAAAGGATCGTCCGGATCTGTAGGGTCAGGACATTCACTTCCTCCTGGTATCTCCTCCATCTCTGTTCCTAGTACAAGTAAGGAGTCTTTAACGTTGTCGACCTTTATCCTGTTTGTAATTGTCTTGAAGTCAAGCCCATGTATCTCTGTAAGTGTCTTTATCGCTTTAGCTGTATTACCGCTTGAGGACTCTACAACCTTTTTGTCTTTTGCTTTAAGCTCTTCTAAATGATCTTTCAGTAAGTAGTGGCCGACCCGGTCTTTTATCGATCCGAAAGGGTTGTAGTACTCTAGTTTAGCATATACTTCTATGTTTTCAAGTCCTGTAACCTCGGGGTCAACCTTAACTAAAGGAGTATCGCCTATAAGCTCTGTTATATCGTTGTATTTAGCCATTATTCTGCCTCCGTAGTCTTAGAGTACTTGTCGTCTTTTACCCATTTGAAACCGTTCTCAACTGTAACTGCGACCTTTTCTGCGAGAGGTTTCTGGATTGTACGGGCCTCTCCGAAGTCCATATGGTATGCAGCAGTGTTCAAGAAAACAACTAGGTCATCTTCTTCAATACCTTTATCTAGGAAAGTTTTGTGGTTGTAGATCATATCGTTCTCTAGACAGAGGTTTCCTGTGAAGTAGACTCCGTCATCAAGCTCATCTCTTTCCTTACGGTTGATTACTACAGGATCAGTCATCAGCTCCCAATTGTTAGTATTAAGGTTTGTCATGTTCATGTCTAGTCCTACAAGTTTCTCTTCTTTAAGAGACTCTTTAACAAAGTTAACTTTTGCTAAAGTAACACCTGCTTGGTCATAGAGCGATCTACCTGGTTCTATGTATAGTTCTATCATGTACTGCCTTAGAAGTTCTGCTACTGTTTGTTGGCGTGAAGGAACCTCTTTTTTTAGAAGTTTGTCAAGATACTCTGTTTTTGCAGTTTCATTGTAGTAATCATATAGGTTAGGTGCGCCTACTACTTGGTCTCCATGAACTTTGTAACCAAATCCTTGACCGTTCCATGTTACAGGCTCTGCCTCACCTTTTAATGACTTCTTTATTCTCTGTTTGTATTCGCTCCATTCTTTAGAACTTTCTAGATAGTTTACTCTCTGACTGCCGCCTATGTTGAGTGATTTAGGTGTTATTTCTGCTTCTTGGAACTCTTCAAATATATCGAAAACGTTGTCTATTGCGGTAACTTTCTCTCGAATATTCGAAGAAACTAAGTGGAACGCTAAGCCTTCAAACTCTAGTATATCTTCTCTTGACTTAATCTCATCTATAAGACGGTCTTTTTTGTTGATAGGAATACCGAACTTGTTGTCTTTAACCAGCATATCTCTATCCTTAGGCATGAAACCAACCATTCTTACCTGGATTCTCACTTTGTTCTCTAGTCCTAACTGGTTATGAAGCCGTTCTATCTGTTCTAGCTCTGTAAAGTTATCTACGTGTATACTACACCCGTGTTTTAGTGCTAGTTCTAGGAATCTCTTGTTTTTAGGTCCTGTACATTCTATACGGTCGCCTGTGAAACCGTTGTTGAGAGCGTTCTCCAGCTCGTTTATTGAGGCTACATCAAGACAGATGCCTTGGTGCTCTGCCTCTCTTATCAGTGCTTCCGACTTATTGGCTTTGTGAGCAAGAAAAATCTTACCTGATATCCTATGGTTTTCATAGACTTCTTGATAGCCTTCTATGTTCTCTTCGATAGACTCCGGAAGCACAATGTTCAGAGGTGATCCTAAACCGTCTAAAAGCTCTACTAGCTTTTCTTCATTTTCCAGTAATTTTTCTGTTACCTTGTTTTTCCTTGCCGTAAGTTTCAGGTTATCAGTCATTTTTCTGTTGCCTTAACGTAGTCTACCATATCCTCAGTTTGTTTTGTCAAGTCTTCGCCATGAAAGTCGTTATACCAAGTCTGGCACTGTGCTTCATGAGCTACCTCTAGGTTGGACTGATACTGGTCCCAGTCTTTTTCTTGAGAAGCTAGTTTTTCCTTTATTTTGTCGAGTACTTCCTCGTTGTTGTCTATAAAGTTGTCGAAGCTCTCTGTTTTGCCTTGTTCATATCTCTTGATCTCTTTTGATCTCGGGATAAAACCGATAATCTTGTCTTCTACATTTTCTTGGATGAACTCTTTATCTAGATCATCTTCAACCTTGTTACCTATTACTACTAGTTCTTGATCTAAGTTCTCTGTAGCGCTCGTGAAATCTTTGTAGAACTCTATAGACTTCCTTGTAGGTTCTATAACAAGTACATTTAAGTCGTATGCAAAATACATAGAGGTTCCTAAATTGTCTGTTCCCGCTGTTACGTCAGCTACAACGAAATCCTCTTCTTCATCTAGTAAATGGTTTAGAAGCATTGAGACAGGTTCAAGCTTTCCGTGGAAACAACCAGATCCTAAATGATCTTCATTATTGAAGGATCCTGTTACTACGAGAGAGATATCTTCTTCCTGCAAAGCAAAGTTCTGTAAAAACTCATCTTCTTTATCTACAGATATAAAGTACTCTGAGTCTTTAGGAGGGGTAGTAGGTATAACAGGTGTTTCACGATCCTTCAAAAACTCTATGACTCCGGAATGCTTCTCTCCCAGATTCACTGGCTCACCTTCTATCTGTAAGGCTTCCTGCATATGCGCGTTTATATCTGCATCTATCGCTAATACGTGTTCCTCGGTTTTTGAAACATACTTCGTAAATGCGGCAGACATTGTTGTCTTACCGCTTCCTCCTTTTCCGTAAAATGCTATTCTCATTGTTTTTTACACCTCTTCAACCAGTTTCTCCCAGTCATTTGCTCTTCCAAGTTCACCGGTCTCTCTATAAGTACTGCTTAAGTGTTCAGCTACCCTATGTCTTTCAGATTCAGGTAATTCTGATGAACATTCTATAAACCATTCATGGTAGCCTTCAGCGTCGTCAAGACTCTCTAAGTATTCTACTTCTTCTTGTCCGAAGTTTGTAAGACTGTCCGCTAGTAACTCTGTGGAAGCTTCTACTTTTTGATCTGTGTATTCGCCGATTTCTGACCCGTATAGTACTTCACTGCTGTGTAAAGCAGAGTTAACATAGTCTTCAGCAGACTCGGATATCTCTGCAGCAGTGTAATGGTTTTCTATATATGTTTTAGCTGCTTCTGTTGTTAGATCTTCGCCAGTATGGTTTTTAAGCATCTCTGTATCCCAGCCAGGATAAGCGGTTATCTCGCCATGCAGTTTAATTAGTTCGTCTGAAGCTTGAAGGACAGGTATCTTGTTCTGCTGTTCGTATACCAGTTCAGGTTTCTCGTCTTCAGCTAGTGTAAGTAGTTCTTGGTAGTCTTCTGCAGCATCTTCTAATCTATGTCCTGGATCAAGATACATGTTTGACTCCGGCAGAATGGATTCTAACTGTTCCAACTGCTCTTCAGTAATACTATCTGATTCTTCTATAAGTGTTATACCCGGGTATCTTGGCTCTCCTTCAGTTGTTTTAGTATCTGGTTCTCCGTTAACCAGGTCAAATACTTTTCCTTCGGTGTCGAAACCTTTGATACGTACGTTAGAGTCTCCAAATATTTCTGATAGTTTGCCGTATATTTTTTGCGGCTCCGTATTGTTGTCAACGTTTAACATGTATTTCCGTCCATGACCGGTTTCCATTCCTCTAAAGGATAAGTAGCTGTCGTTCAAACCCGGCATATCTGGTGTTTCAGGTAGATTTTGTTCACTCCAGTCTGAGTAATTGTCGTTTAGTAGTTCCCAGTTTATGTCTGAGAATCTTTCTAAAGAGGTTTCTATACGATCATCGTTTGTTAGTTCTTGTACTTGGTCTTCGTTTGTTTCTTCAAATGTCAGGACTCCTATATTTGATGCTTCAAGATCTCTATAGTTTTGTACGCCTTTTTCTGCAGAAACCACTCTTACTGCATTTGTTAAGTCTATTCTTTCTAGTCCAGAAATATTTTCTATAGCTTCTATACCTCCTGCTTGCCCTGTACTTTCTATGAAAAAATGTTCGTTATCTCTTATTGTGTCCCAGTTCTTTTCTATTGTGGCTTCTAAATCTTCTACTCCGCATCCAATACATGTTCCTTCGATAGGGAAGGTTTCTCCAGGTATCTTAGAGGAGTCTGTGTCGAATCCTGTCTCATTAACGGCTGTTGAGTAGTTGAAATCTTCAGGAGTGTTTTTTAGTATTTTGGCTAAAGTTGTTGTTTTTCCGGTTCCTAGGCCGCCGGTTAGTAATGTTGTTTCGACTTTTTCAGTATCAGACATACAAAATTATTAAGATACCTAAGATTTATTAATAAGACGGATCTAATAATAGCAGCCTATTTAATAATCCTAGATGGTTTGAAGAATTAGTAAGGATGTCAGAAGAAAACAGGTTTTCAAAGGAGTCTATAGAGTTGAAGGAGCTTGAAATAGATCAACTCAATCCTCATGAAGAGACAATAGAGGAAAACCTGGAAACTGTTCTGAACTCGCTTAAAGAACAGAAAGTACTGAAAAACCCTATAATAGTGGATTTTAACACCAAGGTTATTCTGGATGGACACCACAGATACAAAGCATTTCAAAAACTAGATCAACAGAAAATTCTCTGTGTGCTCGTAGATTACTTCTCAGAAAATATTGAAGTAGAACCCTGGGACAGTAAAGAGATAACAAAACAAGATGTAATTAGTAAAGGAGTAAGTGAGGATCTATTCCCTCCGAAAACGTCTAAACATACTGTAAGAGGAAAGATGCCTAACAACGTAAGATATAAGCTCGATGAAAAATAATACGACTCAGCATCTACATATGTCTTCACAACACTTTTCTGTATCTTCCAAATACATGTTCGCTTCCTTGTAACGCTCTACAATATCTTCGACGTTCATACCAAGTCTCTGAGCTATCTCCTCCGCAACCACAGGGAAACGTTTTCTGTACTTGTAGATAAAACAGAATATAGCGTCGCCGTGTTTGACTTCAGGTCCTACAAGCAAAAGGTTATCGGTCTTAACCGACTCATCCTTACCGTTTATAGCTGGTGAGCCGTCCTCAATATCGAATAAGTGTTCAAGGTGTATGGCGGTTCCTTCGAAGCCTGTGGCCAGTATAGGCCGGTTTGAAACAGTTATCTCGTCTTCTTCAGCCAACAACACTTCATACCTTTCTCCATCTTTTCTAACCTTCTCTACTTCAGTATCTCCTAGAAGCGTTATTCTCTCATTCTCCCACTCTTCGAAAAGCCTCTGAGATGTTCTTGGTGATAAGGATCTGCTTGGATCAGGATGGTCGTTCCTCCACGGTTCTCCCTTATCTATCAATACTGTTCCATATCCTAGTTTTGAGAGGTTTATGGCAGTGTCTATACCGCTTTCATAGCCTCCTATAATTACAAAGGTCTGGTCTTTACCTTTTGAAAACTCTTCCCAGGAATCTGGTTCAATATTATGTATGCAGTGTTCGGAGCCCGGAAAACAGTTTTTTCTAGGTCGAGAGTATTCTCCTCCTGCCCAGACAACGAACTCTGATTTTATATCTTCTTCAGATGTCTCAATCTCGAAATAGTCTTCTTTTTTGACAATCTCCTTTACCTCAACACCCTCCTCTATAGGTAACTCAAAATGTTTTGCAACCTGTTTGAGATACTGGGCATACTCTTTTCCTGAAGGATGCTCTCTTTGGAGCGTATAGCCGGGAGAGGTTTCAAGTGTCACAGCGTTGAGATCTCTTAACCCAAACTGGTTTGACTGGAAACTAGGGGTCAGAAGCTCCATCTCTTCCGGCCAGTCTAGGAAGGAACTTCATATCTCATCCTTCTCAAGTATTACAAAGTCTTCTATACCGAAATGTCGGAAAGTTGATCCCAGGCCTACTCCTGCAGCTCCAGCACCAACAATTACAACAGGTTTCTTTATCACGGCTTCAAAAACCTCCTTTTCGGTTCCTCATAACTCTGAAGGATTCTAGTAGCACCCATCCTGGCTCCTGCTATATTACCTGCGAAAGGCCCTATGCTGGTTTCGGCCAGTTTACCGGAAACCCTTAGATCTGATTTCTCACCGTCTTCGTAAAACCATCTCAGGCTGTCGTCATCCAGAACTGGTAATTCTCTGTTATCAGTGGTTTGGAGATCTAGGTTCTCAATAGTTTCTTCCACGAAATCAAGTTTATGCGGAGGTTCGAAACCTGTAGCCAGAACGATACGTGCGTCTTCAAAACTTCTTCCCTTCTTAGTTTCTGCATCCAGTGAGCCGTCACAGTACTCAACCAACTCTATTTTGTCCTCGACAATTTCTAGAGTTTCTTGTTCCAGACACTCTTCGATATCATTCCATACATAATCAGGCATTGTACCATCGAACCTTTCTTCTCTTATCTTCTCGTAACGTTCCTCAGCTGTTTCGAGACTGTGGAGGTTGTTCTCTAGATAGCTGGAGTTCAACCATACAGGATCAGCTTCAATAAGCTCTATTTCTAGAGGACTTCTGGATAACATAGTTACATCACCTTCACAGTTTTCTCCAAGATATCCTGCGAGCTGTCCGGCAGTTATAGATCCGCCGACTACAACAGTCTCACCTTCATACTCTGCAGCTATCTGGGGATTAAAAGCCGGTTCGAAAACATGATTCAAGGGAGCTTTACTTGGGAGACTGTCTGCAAAATCAGGGTAGTTTGGTTTACCTTCTCCCAATGCAAATACAACATTTTCGGCAGTGTAAGTATCTTCCAAAGTTTCAAGAACAAGTTCTTCCTCTTCATAAAGTCTCTCAACGTAGCTTTCCACAAGCAGTTCGTCCATACTGTTTGACTTGACTACGTACTCCAGATGGTCGATGAATAGATCTGTAGATGGCCTATTAGGTTTCCCTTCTCTTGAAGTAAGCTCTTCTGTTCGGTTCTCTGATTGAGCATAGGTCTTCAGATCCCAAGGATCTTTTCCAACATGATGTACTTCAGGTGATCTTAAGTAATCGGTCTTACAGGAAGAAGTTCTGTTCTCGAAGACCTCTCCGTATCCTTCAGGATCGAAAATGACAACATCATCCTTTTCTAAACCGGTATCACGTAAAAGCTTGTTTGTTATATGTGTGCCGTGGATACCGGCGCCTACGATTGCGTAACTGAAGTCGGTCATTTCTCGATACCTATCTCTTCTTGCTCTTTACGTGTTTTGAACTCGGGGAAGGGATCTTCGAATTTGAGATCCTTTTCCATCTCTTTCTCTGTCAATACACACTTCTCAAGCTCTTCAACAACTTTTTCTTCGTCAAGCTCTGTACCTATGAAAACTAGCTGTGTGGCTTTGTCTCCGTGTTTCTTATGCCAGTCTTCTTTGAGATCAGGATACTTTTCGAAGTACTCTTCTTGTTGTTTTTCTGGTAGTGATGCGATCCAGTGGCCGCTCACACTGACTCTTATTGATTCTCCAGCCTGACTCAGCTCAAGCGCAAGTTTATCTCTTCCCGTAAGCCAGAATTCTCCCTTGGCTCTTAGAATATTATGGTCATTTTCGTTGAGCCAGTCTCCAAATCTTTCAGGATGGAAAGGTTTTTTGCTGTTAAAGTTAAACGAGCTTATTCCATGCTCTTCTTCGTGGTTCTTGTGAGGTTCTCTAAGCTCTTTGATCCATCCTGCAGAGTTCGCAGCTTCCTGTAGATTAAACTTTCCGGTCTTCAGAACTCTTTCAGGTTCTACCTCTCCGTCAACAGTTCTAATGATTTCTGCCTTTGGTTGGAGCTTTCTTATTGCTGCTTCAATCTCTTTTATCTCATCAGGAGTCACTAGGTCGCACTTATTCAATAGTAAAACGTCGTAGAACTCTATTTGATCTATTAGAAGCTCTGCTATAGGTTTGTCTGTGTCTCCGTCTTCTAGAACGTCTTCAGATTGGAAGGTTTGTTTAAAGCGATGTGCGTCTATAACTGTTACTGTTGTATCGAGTTGGTAGACTTCCTGAGGTTCGAAACCGGTTTCCTTGTGGAACTCTGTAGGATCTATACTGGTTTCTCCGAAGCCGAGAGTCAGGGTTTGCGCAACTGGAAGTGGTTCGGCTACACCAGTGGATTCTATGATTAGTTGATCGAAGTTTTTTTCTTTTGCCAAAGTTCCGATTGCATCAAGTAGGTCGCCTCTAAGCTCGCAGCAGATACATCCGTTTGAAAGCTCTATCATTTCCTTTTCTTCTTCAGAGATATTTGAAGTTTCTGCTACTTTCTCTGCGTCTATGTTTATTTCTCCCATGTCGTTCAAGATTACAGCGATATCTCTTTCATTTTCGGTGTTTAATATGTGGTTTAGGACTGTTGTTTTTCCGGCTCCTAGGTTGCCGCTTAGAAGTGTTACAGGTATTTTTTCTTTCATTTTAAATCGGACATTAGTTCAGACTGTTCTCTGTTTTCGGGGGAAGTTTGTAGTTTTGCAAGCTTGTTGCTAATTTCTGCTTCATAGAGTATGTTGTTTGGACACATCACAAGTTATTAAGAATTGACGTAGATTTTAATAACTCTGTTGGTGTGAGCGTTATCTCCGTAAGTTCGGATATTTTAAAAACTAGACTGACCAGTAACTAGTTATGTGCTATATATGTTACGAAGGCTCTAGAGTTGCAACTGAAACAGCGGAAGCAACAACTGCAGCAAGTTCTGAATCCTCTGAGGCAGCAACTGCTGGTGAATCCGGAGGAATTGAACTGTTTGCAGGTCTAACCGGTACAGGCTCCATGGCGTTACTAATGTTTGTAACCTTGTTCCTAACATTTTCCGTAGGACTTAACATAGCTGTTAGAAGCTTCAACAAGTTCTACCACTAGACTGTCTTTTTATTTTATATTTCAAGTTAAAATAAGAGAAAAAAGGGAAAGAGTAGAGATTTACTTACTCGGAATCTTCAAGCTCTGACTCTATACGGTCAACAATAGCGTCATAATCCGTATTTCTCACTAGCTCTCCGTTTATAACTACTGAAGGAGTGCTGTTCAGTCCGTGCTCACTTGCTACGTTCGCATCAGACTCGACCCTGTCTCTTGTGTCTTGATTGTCTACACATTCGGCGAACTCTTCATGGTCTATATCTGTGTTGTCTTCAGCTAAACGGACTAATTCGTCTTGTGTATGTGTAAGGCTGTCCATGTTTACGAATAGTTGAGAGTGGTATTCCCAGAACTCTTCTTGGTCCTGTTCTCCTACACATTCTGCCGCTGCAGCTGTGTTAATAGAGTTCACTCTGTCTCCGATAACCGGTAGATGTACGTAGTAGAAGTTCAGATCTCCGTCATCAAAGTAGCCATCTTCTTCAAGCTGGTTCTTAACGCTGAACTCGAAGCTTCTACATGCCGGACAGAGATAGTCTCCGAACTCAATCATAGTAACTTCGGCATCACGTTCACCCATAACAGGTCTCTCATCCAGATCTAATCCCTCTACATCGATAGTCTGTCCTGCAGGAGAGTACTGTACTACTTGTATACCTATAACCGCTATCAAAGCTAGGCCTATTGCGGCTCCAAGTCCGTAACCGGCTTTCTTCTTTCTCTTAGCTATTTTTTCCTTTTTCTTCTCTTCTTTTCTTCTCTCTGCTTTCTTAACTTTCTCTTTTTGATGTGAGTTCAACTCGTCCCAGTGATCTCGCCAGTGGAGATGCATCTCTTCTTCCGAGTCGTACTCTTTATCATCGAACGGACATTTTACCATAATAATTAGTCTAGTATTCTTGTAGCTTTAGAAAACTATGCTTACCTAGATGTTACCCGTTTTACCAAAACCGTTTTGAATATGGTAGAAATAGAGTATAGTATATGAGTCTGGTAATCGAAGCTTTAGCCCATCTCACGCTTCTTCTGAATATCGCTATTTTAGGAGGTTTAACGGTTTTAGGTCTTGAAAGATTTACAAGCCTAAATATTAGAGAGTTTTTAAGGCTTCAACAGATAGAAGACAAGCTTCAAATATACTACAGGGAAACAGCTTTTGTCCTAGCTCTTACAGCTACTTCAGGAAGTCTCTACATGTCAGAGATAATGGAGTGGACTCCTTGCAGACTCTGCTGGTACCAGAGAATCTTCATGTATCCTTTAACGTTTATTACTGCGACAGCACTGGTTACAGACAAACACGATGTAAGCGACTACGTACTACCGCTTTCAATGATAGGCTCGAGTATAGCTATCTACCATTATATGATTGAGAGAATCGACCAGTTTGATTCGGCAGGATGCTCAATCTATGAAGTATCTTGTTCGACCACGCACACATTCCATTTCGGTTATATAACCGTGTCGTTTATGGCATTTACAGCGTTTATCGCCATAACACTTCTAATGTGGCGATACTCTAAGAACTAACAACGTTTTTTCTCTCTTCTATATTTTCCAAAGTCTGTTCAGTAATTCTCTCTAAAGCCTCAACACTGTTGAACGCGTTATGAGGTGTTATGAGAACGTCTTCACGGTCTAGAAGCATATGGCCTTTCAAAACTGTTTCTGTACTACATTCTTCTAGGTTGGAGAGATACTCTACATCGTCTTCAATGTAACATTCTTCTTCCAACACATCTAGTCCTGCAGCTTTTACCCAATCTTCTTCTAAAGCAGTGAGCAAGGCTTCCGTATCTACTAGCTCTCCTCTAGCAGTATTTACTAATACTGTTTCGCTCATTTCTTCAAACTCTTCATTAGACAGGAGATGGTGGTTGTTTCCGGTTAAAGGACAGTGAAGAGAGATAATATCTGACTTTTTTAGAAGATCATCTATGGTTACATACATGAAGCCGAGCTCTTTCTCAGCATCTCTATCTGGGAAAGGATCGTATGCGATAACATCCATTTCAAAGCCTTTAGCAATTTTGATAACTTTCTTACCTATAGAGCCTGTACCTATAATCCCTAGCTTCTTTCCTTTAAGGTCAAAACCTCTCAAGCCTGAGTGGCTGAAACTACCTTCCTCAACCTTTCTAATAGCTGAGTAAATCTTCCGAGACAACGCGATAATAAGGCCGAAAGTATGTTCAGCAACAGTATCGGAACCATACTCAGGTACGTTACAGACATCGATTCTTTTCTCTGAAGCTTTCTCTAGATTTATGTGGTCGTAGCCTGTGGATCTACACGCAACAAGATCTGCCTCTATCTTCTCTAAAACCTCGTTATCAAGTGTTGAGGAGACAAAGACTGATACGGCGTCAAAGCCTTTTGCTTTACCAACAGTATCTTGGTTCAAGGATTCTTCGAAAAAGGTTATATCTAGACCGTGATCCTTACTCTGTAAGTACTGCCGTTCTTTACTGTCTGTGTCGAACCATGCTACTTTCATTTTTCAGCCTAATAAGTATTTGAGCCATGGATACTTTTCAACTAGGCTGTGTTCTTCAAGTTTCCGGTCGAGACCGTAAAGTCTTCCGGCACCGAGTGCTCCGAGCCCGAACAGTAGTAATGCGTATACTAATACATCGTTCACGAGGTATCCGTGTTCTACAGGTAGTCCTTGTGTTATTCCTCCTTCAAACGAGGCTAGCCAGAATAGAAGCATCTGCAGTGCTCCGGCTAATGCTGTGAATCTGAAGAAGACTCCTAGGATTAGTGCTAGTCCAATGAGTACTTGTCCGTATATTACTAGAGGGTCTATTACAGCTGTGTTTCCTGCGAACCAGGTGAATAGTTCTATGAATGGGTTGGCTTCAGGTACTCCTCCGAGAAATCCTCCTGCAGACCAGTCTGGGTCTAGCAGTTTGCTGAGACCTGCTTGCAGAAACACCCATCCTATTACCAGTCTTAGGGATAGTATGGAGTATCCTAATGTTTTTTCTGAGTATTTTATGTGTTGTTCTTTGTTGAATATCTCCAAGTTTAGTTTTTGGTGGCTCATATAATTTGAATTCCGCGGATTCCTACTTATTAAGTTTAGGGTACAGGTTTTCTGTTTCTGAGGTCTATTGAGGGTATTTAACTCTTTTACTTCAATTATTTGTCTAACTGGTGCAGGTTTTCGAGGGTTAGGGTCAGAACATTTAAACGATTATTTGTCGTAACTATTGCCTAATAACATATGTGTGTGGTTTACCGCAATATTTATTCGTTGTAATCTGATTAAACTCATTCTGAAACAGTGAAAGCTGTTAAAAAATGTTCGGAACCGAATTTTATCCCGAAATGTATTAAAAGTAACTACCACATTAGGGGTTATAGGTGTTTTGAAACCATGGAATTCTCAATAAGAAGTATGAAAGGACTAATCAGAGAAAACACACAAAAAAGAGTAAGCGAAGAATCAGCAGAAGGCTTAGGAAGCTTCCTAAACAACTGGAGCGAAGACGTGGCAAAAGATGCTGTAGAAATAGCTTCAGAAGACAACAGAAAAACTGTGAGAGCAGAAGACGTTAGAAAAGCCCTGAACAGAAGAAAAAGCAGAAGCGTAGAGGAAAAAATAACTATCTAACTTTTTTCCCAACACTTTTACCCGTTAAATTTTTCTCCCAGTCCGCTTTATTTACTTTTTAAAACCGTTAACTAAAATCTGAAGTTAAACTTACAAAAAGAAGCCTCAACAACTATTCTAAGAGAGGATCACAAAAAATGAGCTTAATCGAATTCTACGGAGACGGATGCACACACTGTAAAGAAATGGAGCCAAAAGTAGAAAGACTAGAAGACGAAGAAGACGTTGAAGTAGAAAAACTTGAAGTCTGGAACAACGAAGACAACCAAGAAAAATACTACGAAGTCGACGGAGACGAAAAATGTGGGGGAGTACCATTCTTCTACAATGAAGAATCAGGAGAATCAATCTGCGGCGCCGCGGACTACGAAACACTAAAAGCCTGGGCAAACGGAGAAGAAGTAGAATAAAAAAGAGGAGGTGAAAAAACAATGAGCAACGATGAAGACGAACAAAAAGTCTGCAAAACATGCGGAACAGACCTAACAGCAAAAACAGACAAAGACAACGACGAAGACGACGAATAATGGAAGAATACGACCTAATAGTTATAGGTGCTGGTTCAGGACTGGACGTCGCCTCAGCATACAACGCAAGAGGAGACAAAGTAGCTTTAATAGAACCAGGGCCACTAGGAGGAACATGCCTAAACCGAGGCTGCATACCTTCCAAAATGCTTATACACCGTGCAGAAATAGCTTCCACAATAAAAGAAGCTGAAAAATTCGGTATAAACGCCGAAATAAATCAGATCAACTTCTCAGATATAACTAAAGAAGTCAGTGAAGCAGTATCAAACGATTCAGAAGCCATAGAATCAGGAGTAAAAAACGCTGACAACTACGATCTCTACCGTTCAGAAGCAAAGTTTGTAGAAGACAAAGTAGTAGAAGTTGACGGAGAGAAACTCAAAGCTGAAAAAATAGTTATAGCAGCAGGCACAAGACCGTTCATACCGCCAATAAACGGTTTAGAAGAAACAGACTACCTGACAAGTAAAGATGCTTTAGAACTTGAAGACAAGCCAGATTCAATGGTGATTGTTGGTGGAGGCTACATCGCTGCAGAACTAGCATTCTTCTACAGCGAAATGGGTGTAGAGATAACTATTGTTGAAAGAGGAGACGCATTACTCAAACGTATGGACAGAGAACTTTCCGAAAAATTTACAGAACTAGCTCAGGAAAGATACAACGTAGTTCTGGAAGCCTCTGCCCAAAAACTTGAACAGAAAGAAGACAAGAAGGTGGCGGTGCTCGACAACGGTGAAGAAGTTGAAGCAGATCAAGTACTGATGGCAACAGGTAGAAGACCGAATACAGACAAGCTTCAGCTGGAAGAGAACACTTCTATAGAGCTTGATGACCGAGGATTCGTTGAGACAGACGAACATCTCGAAACAAATGTCGAAAACGTCTACGCACTAGGAGATATCGCCGGTAACTTCATGTTCAAACACTCCGCCAACCTTGAAGCAGAGTACGTATACAAGAACTCTCTTGGAATAGAGGAAGAGGCGGACTTTACGGCAATGCCTTACGCCGTATTCACGAAACCTCAGATGGCGGGAGTAGGAAAGACTGAACAAGAGCTTGAAGAAAACAGTACTGAATACAACAAATCTGTTTACAAGTACGAAAACACTGGTATGGGAATGGCTTTGAAAGAGGAAAACGGTTTTGTCAAAGTACTGGCCTCAGAAAACGGAGAGATCCTAGGCGTCCATATAATTGGTCCGGAGGCTTCAACACTGATACATGAGGTTCTACCGGTTATGAGGAAAAACGGTAAGGTCGAAGATATCAAGAGAACGATTCATATCCATCCTGCTTTAACCGAGGTTATGGGAAGAGCTTTCGACCAGCTCTAAAAAATTCTCTTTCTTATTTCTCTTCTAAATACTTATTTAATTCTCTTATTTTGTTGTGAGCTCCTAAACCACTGTATTCAGTTCTGACATCGTTTTCGTTATTCACCGTCTTTATTATTCCGAGCTCTGAAAGAAAATCTAGTACTTCATCCGTATTTGAAGACTCTAGAGTTGAACATACCTGTTTTGAGGTAAAGTAAGAGTTTTCGTGTGTATAAGCGGCTAACTCCTCTGAAAGCTCTTGGAACTCTGTATGGATTTCTGAGTACTCTTTAACTATCTCGGTGTTGAAACTGTAGCTCATGAGAGGTCGGTGTTTATTGATTGGTCTTGTCTGAGCCGTTTATTATTTTCCGGGCTTGTTCTAACTCATAGTCTGTTATGCCGTGGAAAGATCCTTCGAAAACATGTTTCTCAACCTTTGCTTCCATATCTTTGAAGACTTGTTCGGTTTGATTAACTCTTTCTAAAGGTATATGCGGATCATTGTCACTACAGCCTATAAATACCGGAGTACGCTCCATACGGCCTTCATAATCTTTTACTGTTTCTCCTATAACTCCTCCGCTGAGAACTATTAATCCTCCGTACTTTCCAGGATTACGTGCTACATACTCTGATGCTAGACAGGCTCCTTGTGAGAAACCTAGTAAGAAAATATTCTCCTGTTCAAATCCTTTCTCTCTCAGTTCTTCTACCAGAGAATGAACCTTCTTTAATGCGAAGTCAAGATGCGGCTGATTATCTTCTACAGGGTTCATGAAGCTTCTGGGATACCAGGTATTGTTGGCTGCTTGAGGTGCATAGTACAGGGCTTTAGGAAGTTTTTTCTCAAGCTGTAGGATGCTGTGAGCTGTAGCGCCACGACCATGTATCATTATAACTGCTTTCTCAAAGTTTTCAGTATCTCCCGACTTTAGTACCTCCTGTCCTTCATGTAACTGCATACTGTTTAACTGTTCCAGTTAACTTATTACTTTATGACTGAAAGACCTGTTAACCATAAGAAGCCGGACAGCCCTTTCCAAACCAGTGGAACCGACCATATCACTATATGGGGAAGTAATGAAGAAGATACGGTAGAGTTCTACCAAGATATACTGGGTATGCCTCTAGTTTTGAGACAGCCTAACCTTGATGATCCAAGGCAGACACATCTATTCTTCGATACCGGAGACGGCAGAATCCTCACATTCTTTGTTAACGATGGCCGTGACTCTGTAAACCGGCAGAGAGGAGGAGTCGGCTCAGTACACCACTTAGCTTTCAAGGTAGAGCCAGAACAGTTTGAAGACGCGATGAAAGCACTGAAAGAAGATGGTAGAGGCTACAACATGTTTGATCGAGGAATCTTCCACTCATTATACACACAAGACAACAACGGACTAGTAATTGAACTATCAACCGATAAGTACGAGATACCAGACGGAAGAAGAGGAGAGATACTAGCCAAAGCCCAGGAAATCCGTGAAGAAGATGGAGCAAAGTATGCAGAAGACAAACACTTGAGACAAGCCTTAGAGGAGCTTGGCATAGAGGTCACAGAGAACGATTTACCTGATGCAGGACACGGTGTAGGAAGCCTATAAACCAAGAAATTTATTTTCTTATCTCTATTTTATAGCCGAAATCCTCCCATGAATTTCTTTTGGTGTTTAATGGCCTTCAACATCATCTTGCTTTTATCTTCCAGCTCTTAAACTATAACTTCTATGTGGGAGAGAAATGGAAAACTTGGTTCGAACGCTGAAGACTGGGCTCCTATAATATCAGAGTTAAAACCGAGTGAGGCAGTTGAATGGTTAGAAAGAGCAGGGCTAAGTACAGAACTTGAAGATAGAAGAGACGTTAACAGCGATATAGAATATGTTATTTACGGTAAAGAAGATTGTGAAAAACTAGGTGAAGAGTACAGTAAAAGTTCTGAACACATAACTGTAAGACTGGAGTACAGGGAAGACACCGTCAAAATAGGGAAGACACTTTCGTATCCCACACAGTTCGGATATGGAAACAAAACTTCTCAAAAGAAGATACATGACAAAGAGTCTTTCAAAAATCCGAGAACATTTCCAAGACTTTAAACAAAAGTTCTGTTTAATAGAATAAGTTGGCAGGACCCGGATTTGAACCGGGGTCTAGGCGTCCCAAACGCCCAATGATAGTCCACTACACCATCCCGCCTTTCTCAGTATTATTCAACTCCGTGTTAAGGCTTTTAAAGTAATTTCTTTGACAGGTTTCTCGACGCAGAGTCTTTTTAATAAACCGTTTACGAATCTAAAATATGGCCAAGCAGGTAGTTATTGCAGGAGCAGGTTTTGCCGGTTTAAGTACGGCTTTGAAGTTAGCAGCTAAAGACTTCGACGTTAAGTTAATTGATCAGGAAAGTTTCCATTTGTTTAAACCTGGTTTAGTACCTTTACTAAGTAATAGTATTTCAGAAGATAAAATCAAACTGGACCTGAACAGTTTTCTTGGAGGGACTGGTGTAGAGTTTTCAAGAGAGAAAATTCTAGGTATAGATCCTGAGAGAGAGGTTGTTGAAACTAATAGTGGATCTCACAACTATGACTATCTCGTACTGGCTTTAGGAAGCGAGGCCAACTCTCATGGAGTTGATATTAGCGAAGCACACATGAGCTATAGTCTAAGCCAGACTAAGAAGCTTAAAGATAAATTAGAGGATGCTGAAAAAGTATCTATCGTAGGTTCGGGACATACAGGAGTTGAAATAGCTTCAGAAATCAATAAAACAGGTAAAAAAACTACAGTTATAAGTACAAGCACTCGTCCGACACCAAGATCTGATTTCAAAGTATCTGAAAAAGTTTTAGAAAACTTCAACAGTAAAGACATTAGTTTCCGTGGCGGAACATGGGTAAAAAACGTTGAAAAAAACAGTATAGAGACAGGTGAAGGCCAAAAAATAGAACACGATCTAGTTGTCTGGGCAGGAGGAATAAAGGCTGCAGAAGTAGTCAGAGAATCTTTCGACGTTGGTGCAGAAGGACTTCCTGTAAATCCTGGGCTCTGCTCTAAGAAACACGAAAATGTTTTTGCAGCAGGAGACTCAGCAGACCATGGCGCCATAAAAACAGCTAAAAATGCTTGGGAACAAGCAGAAACCGTGGCAGAAAATATTGCTAAAACGGAGACAGAAGCATTAGAACATTTTGATAAAAAAGATACTCCTATAGTCATATCATTAGGGGAAACAGCTATACTGGAAAACAACGGTAAGATCTACAGCTCAAAACTAATTAGATATTTAGAAACCGTTATCCGTTTAAGATACTTCTACAGTCTCAAACTACAGAGGCTCAAAGTTAAGCTAATGTAATGTTCCTTCTCTTTTATCTACGTCGTAAGCAAAAAGGGCATAACCAACCTCTGTAGCAGTATATCCGGTTTCTTCTGCAATGTCACGAATAGGCTCAATCATTTCCACATAGTCAAATGCGTCAAAACTTTCCTTACGGCCTTCAATATAATCTAATCGCTCAAGTGACGTCCATACGCGGGTATCAACAACAGCATGTTCCTCAGGGTTTAAAGCTGCTAAGATACATGAGGCTGTAGGAGCCTTAAATCCTTTTAAACAGGTTAAAAGCCCGATCTTTGAGAAATCGTCATCCATAGATAGAACGTTTTCTGTGACCTCCTGACAGATATCCTCAGGATTGTTTTTTACATGGTGTGCGCTACGAGTAGAAGATTCGTAAGCAATCTCGTAAAGCTCTTCTTGTGTTAGAAAACCTTTCTCTCTATAGTTCTCTCCGAACTGTTCAAGTCTTTCAGGTAGAACTCCTTGGGTCTGACTGTAAAACTCTAAGTACTCTTCTATAAGTTCTTTCATAGATATCGGCCTAAAACATTGCTGTAGTCTTTTAAGACGTTTTCTGCGGGCTCTCTAACTTTTTCTCTGTGTTTTTCAGGTGTATAGACTTTTACTGACACGGTACGCCATTCTGCTTGTGTAAGAGATTTAGGTATTGGGGAGATCTCTGAGAAACTTTTTACCTCTCCACCTTTCTTAATCTTGACATCTATATTCTTTATTGAAGGTGTCTGGGGTTTGTCAAGTATTACTTCCTCAGGTTTTACGCCTGCTTCCTCCGCAATCTTTTCTTCTACTTTTCTAGGATTTTCAATTCTTTTTTCAAGGCTTTCAAGTGCTTCACGAGAGATCTTATCTTCGTCCCATACAAGTGATCTCTTGTAAAGCTCTCTGTCAGTGATTCTTCTGTAAAGTCTTTCTGAAGGACCCTCAGAGTTCAGTAACTGGCAGTGTGCTTCGTAGTCGTCTAGAGACATTAACTCTTGTACGGTTCTTTCTTCTAGGAAGTTTTCTAAACTTCTTTGAAGCATTTTTTCTGCTATGGTCGCTGCATGGTGTTTGTAAAGTGATTTTATCATATGGAAGCGTGCTGTGAAAAGAGCTTCTAATGACTGTACAGCTTTATGGTTGAATACTAGTCTACGGGAGTCTATCTGGGCTAGCCGTATTATGGTTTCTATATCTATGTTTCCGTGTTGAAGCCCTGAGCTGTGTGCGTCTCTTAGAAGATAGTCCATCCTGTCTGCATCAATATCTCCTGCAACGACCTGTCCTATCTCTAACTCGCCTTTTATTATCTTTTTAATCCGTTCAGAGTCTGCTGAGTAACAGTCTTCTAACTTTTCTACTACTTTACAGGATAGCTCTTCGTGGGATATACCTTGTTTTTCGGCTACTAGTTCGCTGGCATGTGAGAAAGGACCGTGTCCTGAATCGTGCAGTAGACCGGCTATTCTTAGCTCTCTAGTTCTTTTTTCATCTATTTCTAGGCTTTCTGCGAACTGTCCTGCTATATACATTACGCCTAGTGAGTGCTGGAAACGTGTATGGGTGGCGCTAGGATATACAAGTGAGGATAGTCCGAGCTGTCTGATTCTTCTAAGTCTCTGCATCTCATGACTGTCGAGTATATTTTTTTCTTCTTTATTCAACTCTATATATCCGTGTAGAGAATCTCTTATCGGTGTCACATTCTAGATTTGGTACACAAACTTTATTGAGCTTTTAACTCGTTGCCTGCAAGATTATGGTTTAAGGCGTTTTTTTGTCGAATTAACTTTCCCAAGTTCTCCTAAAAAAGGAGAATTTAGTACCTGGATCTCTAAGCTTCAGGCAAAGCAGAGATGAAGTAACTGGGAAATCATATCACAGTCAAAAGACCTTTCCTCTTTCAGCTATTCGGTTAAAAAATATAAATCGTTAAAGAGATCGTGTAAACCGTTGAAACTACCAATGCATGTGTTAATATTTTGTTAGCTTTCTTATCGTCTTTTTCAACATCTTCTTGGTCTTTTACTCTGCCTTCTGACTCTGTCTTAAATGTCTGGCTTTTTGCGTGAGCTACACAAAAGTTTTCCCTGCCTTGTAGAACTCCTGTCATAGCTGCAAATCCTGTCAACCATACTACTGCTAAAGACAAGATTGAGAAACTTCTGAAAACCAAGATAGTAAAGAAAGCCATAGGAACCAACATTTTAAGGCCTATAAGCGTTCTCTTTCTTGATTCCTTTTGATTAATATTGCAGACGCCTGCTTGATAACTATCCATAACTGTTTGTTTTACAACCTCTATTTATGACTTTTTGTCAGGTTAGAAACATCTTCCGTTATAAAAATAAGATTTTGTTGGGAGATATGTTACTCCTCTTCGTCGTCCTCTACGACCCAGATCTTAACTTTTCCAGGAGGAGCGTCCCAAGGTCTTTTACCCATTCTAATATTTTCATCTAAATCTAGCTGTGACTTAATCTCTTTGAACTCATCTTCAGTAACTACTTCTCCATCCAGCTCTTTAGGATGGCCTTTATCAAACTCCAAGTCGTTGGTCTCAGTCATAGACTAGGATTGGAACTCAATCTTTATCATACCTTTACCAAGAGAAAAACAGTTTAATCCAAAAAGAGGTCACGGTCTATACTGTTCTCGATACCAGTTTTGTTTATTAGGCGGTGTCGACAGCTGTATCTATGGTCGAGAATTTCTCACACACGGTTATGACGGATGGAGGCTCTGAAAAACCAGGTATCAAAGATAAGCCTGTAGAGGTGTCTGAACAGGAAGAAAAGGTTCTAAGAGGTATTGAACAGGATTTCCAGGAATGGAGTAAATCTCGAGAAGAACATGAAGCAACGATACAGAAACGTAAAGAGTACTACGAAAAGGATTTAGCTAAGAAAGCTAAATCTATAGAGAAAAAACTGGGAGAAGCTGAAAAATCGGCTGAGAAAGAACACGAAGAGTATACGAAAAACCCTGAAAGAGGTTCACACAGCTTCCAAGAGTACAACGATTTAGGACTATCAAGTTTTCTTGAAGAACTGTCTGAAGATGTGGAGGGTGCCTACAGAAACTATCAGGCCAGAGGAAATAAGATAATAGAGCTTAAAGACCAGCTAGACGAACTAGACAAGGCAGATATGAGAGAAACACTTGAAAGACCTGAAAACAAAAATCTTTCTATCTCAGATGTCATAAAAGGTCACTTATCCCGTTTTACAAGTATCAGAACTGATGAAGATCGTGAAGAGGACTGGCAAAACCTTCTGTCAGAAAGAAGATCTGAGAAGAAGAGAGAAGTTGAGGAAAATATAGATAGACATATAGAAAACTCTAAGGAAGACCACGAAATCTTTGTAGAGCACTTTGATGAGGTAGAGCAAACGTACGACAGCTATATTTCGGAGGTAGAAAACTATCTAGACCGAGCTATCCCTGAGTTTAAAACCACAACGCGGATGATTGAAACATTGTCTCAAGTAGATATGCCGAGCCTAGAAGAAGAGTACGGAGATAACTCAGAAACCGTTACCGACTATGAACGTATAGTGGAAGACAATGAACAAGAAATACGACAGAAGTACAAAGACACGGTCCTTTCTCTCGAGGAAAAAGCACTAAACCAGTACAGAGATATAGAGAATGCGCTGACCGAAGTAGAAGAGGTTGAAAGTAGTATGAGCGACCAACATTTCAAAGACTTGAAGAGATCTGATGAACTCCAACAAGAAGTAAATAATCTTTCAGAGAAAGAGCCTTACAAGAGACATATAGAAAGGCTTGTAGAACGTTCCTCAGACGGAAAGCCTGTTTAGGGAAAAGAGGAACGTATCTCTTTTTTATCTTTCTATGACCTCACTAGACCAGATAATACTGAAGTCAAAACTATCGTAGACCTCAATCCTCTCTAACTCTACCATCTCTTCCTCAGTTACTTCATAAATCACTATGTTGCCATCTTGTGTTATCAAAAGCTCTTCTTCACTGTTGCCGGTATAATCAAATGATGTGGCTGAGTAAAACTCTTCAAAGCCTTGTGAAAAGCTTTCTGTGTATAGATGTTCCATAGTCTCTGCGTTGACTACAACCGCTTGACTGTCTGAAGACAGTCCTACAACTAAGTTGCCTTCACTTCGTTCAACTAGGAACGGGTAAAGATTTCTTAGGGGATCTTCAAACACGGTCTCGTTCTTCTCTACAAGTTCTCCGTCTTCATAACCATACTTGATAAGTGAGGCATCCCTGGTGTAAGGAGAGTCTCTCTGTGCGGCACCGCCTATGATAGAGTTGTCTTCTGAGTTAAGCACAACTTTTCTGATATGGCTTCTTTCCAGTTCATCAGTTTCAATAGTGTTCCAGTCGCCGTTAGAGTAGCTAAACATTTTTATAACGCCTTTCTGTTCATCTTCCCAGGTATTAGGTTCTGAAGGGGTTGCAACTATCTCTTTCTTCCCATCACCTGTTATATCGCCGGCTTTAACCTCGTGGCTGTAAGTATCGCCTTTTCCATAATGTTCTTTGTCTATAACTGTTTCCTCCCAGTCGTTCTGAGGGGAATAAACCGCAGTAATACCATCGTAATGGGTTGTAACCAGCAGTTCTTCTTCCCCGTTATCGGTTACGTCAGCTATATCTAACTCTCTTACCCTGTCATCAAGCTCAGCTATAGTCTCATAACTGAAAGAGCCGTCGTCTTCAAAGCTGCCGCCGATCAAGACGCCGTTATCATATGTACCTGCGTAAAAGTCGTACTCAGATTCAGTACCTGCCTCCTGTATAACGTGTACGATCAGTTCGTCCTCGACATGTGTGGAGCTAATCTCTCCGTCACTTAGCTGAACTATCTTTCCCTCGGAGATATCTGAACCAATCAAACCTAGATATACTCGTTCCAAGTTATCCCAGACCAAGTCATGACTTACCAAAGGCAGATTCTCGGCTGTAGATATTAATTTACTGAAGACTCCTTCGCCGGAGTCATCTCCCGTCTTTGACTGTAGAAGTCGGGATTCGCCGATTAGAAACGTGAGATTTTCATTTTCAGAGTTGAGATTGTAAGAGTCATGTAGAACAGGTTCTGAATCATCTCCTCCTGTAAAAACTACAAGTCCTAAAACCGAGAGAGCTAGTAAAACTGTAACCGGAACTGCTACCGCCTTTTTATCCATAAACTACTCTTCGGATCTTCTAACTTTAAATCTTGGAGGTCTAAAAAACGGAAAGAAACTATTGTAAGGCAGCACAGTTTCAAGTAAAAAGCCTCATATAGAGATAGAAAACACTGAGGTGAAAATAGAGAAATGCTTCTAGATGATGTACTGGACTTGCTGTCAAACGAATACAGAAGAAACATAATGTACTTTATGACAGAAGAAGACAGGAACGAGTTCACTTACAACGAGATAACACAGGCCTTGGTAGACAGTGATTACTTGGACGGAGAGGACCAGGAAAGATTCGGTATCCAGATGGAGCATATCCATCTAGGTAAGATGGAGGAAAGCGGGCTTATAGACCGAGAAGAAGAGACAGAAACAATACGTTATCTTCCTCGTGAAGAGGTAGAAGACTTGGTAGATACTATTAAAGAGTATGAAGGCTCAAGGTTCTAACTCTTTCATAGCTTTCTCCCAGGTCTCAAACATTATCTCTTCGAACTCTTCCTTATTCACTCCTTCTAAACGGTATACGTCTACATAACCGCAGTCTCTATACCGGTCTACTGCTTCAACTACTACGGTAGGAGTGCCGTCCAGATAAGTCTTTCCAACCTCGATAAAAGGACTCTCTATACCGAGTTCATCTAGTTTGCTCTGGAAGTCTTGAGAGTGTTCATAAGCTGTGTAGTCGAGATTCAGAAGTTTCTCGTAACTTTTATCGTCCAAACCCATAGAGTGGGGCCGTGACAGCACACTTTAAATACCGGAATATTCGGTGAAAACTGTCCTCAGAATAAAAAGATTTCCAAGCCCCCGGAGGGA
>LFCJ01000110.1_pt1 | contig 43978 bp, 67 predicted proteins | sample 643141 | NCBI WGS metagenome assembly LFCJ01 (sample SAMN03766243, study PRJNA286221) | soda lake metagenome | biome: soda lake; feature: Kulunda steppe; material: water; isolation source: sample B1-Br-g2 brine of Lake Bitter-1 | place: Russia: Kulunda steppe | collected 2010-07
GAGTATCGTGGGTTTGGCCCCGAAGATTTTGAACCGGTTAGTGGGTTTGATGCAGAAGTGTATGAATATCCTGACCCGGTTGATAGTGATAGACCGGTAAACGCGCACGATGTGTGGTGTTTGCAGTATGCTATGCGTGTGAATAGTCGGTTAGAGCGAAAGCGAACTGCGCGTCGAAATCCGACTGAACGAATGATTGAGTTGGTGTTAGATGCGTGGGATGACCCGGATGAGATTCCGTTTAATGACCCGGAAGCGTTGCAGGAAGTTCGTGGGATTGGCCCGGCGTCTGCTGGTCGGTTGGTTGGTGCGGCGGTTGCTAATCGCTTAATTTCTCGACCAGTCACACCGGCAGAAGATTAAGACTGGTGACTGATTTTTGAACCAGATGTTTAATAGTTGAGCGTTGAGTATGTTACACTAAGACATTGAATGACTCGTCATAAGAGAACAAATCATGGTGATGAACCAGTTATTCCATGTTACGTTGTGTTAGTTCCGGCTGATGTTGATTTTGTTGATGCGATAGACGTAAAACGAGTGGAGATTGATATTCCACGTTCGATTCGGTTTGAACAACCTGAACAAGATAATTATATTCGTAATGAGATTATTCGTCAAAGATTAATTGATAGGTATATTTTGTATAAGTACTGGGAGATTGATAGGGTATGGAGGAAAGATGCACCTGTTCCTCAAGGATATGATGAACGATTCACTGATGAGCAGGGTTGAGTTGTACGATTACTGATTCATAGCCCATTCAGCACGTTGTTCAAGGTCTTCAATGGTGTCGACTTGACGTGACACGGTACTTGGGTTAACATTGAACCGGTCAGCAATGTTTTGTTGTGTAAGATGGGGTTCTTGTTCACGCACTGCTTTGACACACGCAGTTGCGGGTTTGTTTTTGAACAAGCCAAGGTGTTGATGTTCAGCCGCACGAATCATCCATGGTTCACTGTTAAGTGAATACTCCAGTGACAATGACAGCCAATTAGTAGGCCCATCAACATCATTATTACCCGTCAATTCACGCATGAATTCTTGACGGTCAATATCAAGTTGCTCTAACGAAGACGAGCCACCGTCAAAGCGTCCATTTTGCCAAGCCATGCGTGTGTATTTATGCAGGGAGAAACCAAAGTCGAATCCCGTTTCAGACACGTTATCTATTTTTAATTGCTTGAAAACGTGGTCATCGAGTTGTTTGTTGATGACTCGCTCTACTTGTTCAAGCATGTATTCTTTGTTGTCATGCTTGATGATACCAAGATTACGCTTCGTCATCATTGAAACAGGGCCTTGTTCGTACTTGGTTTCATTTTCTACGAACGGGGACTGTTTGAACGATACAGTAATAGTTCCCATGTCGTGAATCGTGGTGTTCACGGTTTTGGTATCAGTTGCCGGGTCGTATTCGCGGGTTTCACGGAGAAGTGCGAGTAATGACCCGTGTGAATTGCTGAGGTCTGAAACATAGTATAATGCGTACTCTGCTTCATCGTCGTGATTGTATGTTTCACCAAGGCACTTGCAAGTATTCTTGATGAAAGTAGCGTCTAATTCGGTGTTTACTCTATCCGACTGTTTCCCTTGTTGTAATGATTGGGGCATTGCACTTACAAGTACAACATCTACACATTTAAAATGTTGTGTTCAGTGTTTCATGGGGGGTTGCATATTCACTAATAAAGTCGTTGAGTGTGTAGTCGCCCATGTTATCATCCTTGTACATATTCACAATTGTGATTGTGTCACTATCATGAATAATGACTTCTCTATATGCATTGACGAACGGTGTTCCAGAGAAATTGCATGGTGGTAGTTCAGTTGCAAGTAGTTGTGGGAGACGGTCAAGTTGTGTATGTACGTTTTCTGTTTTTGCGTGTTGAAGCGCGTTCGCAACGTGGTTGTATATTCTGTGGCCTTGTTTGGGCAAGTAAATGTACACATCTTCCGTAGGGAATCGAATTTGTGCTGGTGTTGGCATAGTACACGTATTGTTTAGTTTACGAGACTAAATATCTCCGTGTTGAGTATCCCGATTATTACGTTTTCATACTTATTTAATGGTTATTATTAGCACTAATAACAAATATTAGAATGTCATTTTTATGATTAGTACCAGAAAGGTTTAGTATCGTGTCCATGAATTGTGTTGTATGGTACAAGAACAGAAACCTGAGTGGTTAGCGGATACCGGAGAGTTTTTGGATGGTGGTGAGTTGTCAGATGTTCGGCGCGATGGTCGTGAAGCATTAATCCGGTTTGTCAAAGATGAGTTAGAAGCGCGGTCTGATGAAGACTTTGAAACAGAACGAGAAGCTGGTATGAAAGCACGCACTATTGTTGATTCGTTCACAGAAGACGAGTATTGTGATATTCGTGTTGATGTGATGCATGAACGAGAGAATGGTTCTGAACATCGTGATGGACATACGGAACACTTAGCGTACCGAATGGTTGAAGAATTTAGTGGCGAGTAACGCGGTCGGCGCAGTGATTAATTTGTTATGTGTTGTTAGAGTGGATACGTGTTACATACGTGTGTAAGAACGTTTTTGAGTCCGGTTGAGGTTCCATCGTATGGGATTCGTTGTACTTGTTTTGTGTCTCTGTCATGCTCATATTCAACCGTGATAGTTTCACTCATTTCTGAAATAATCATAAGAAACCCGTTGGGTTCCATTACGTCATAATCATCGTGGTAAATGAATAATCGGTTCTCGTCAATCTCTATTGTTCCATCATAAAACCAGTCACTTGGTAGTTCAAAATCTGTGTTGGTAAATAACGTACCAATACTGGTTGGTTTTCGTGGGACGTATTCACGGTACACCGTGTTACACGCGTCATTATACCATTCAACAAGTTCTTTAATATCGCTCACGGTTTCACAATCGTAATACTTACTGAGTAAATCTACCGTGATGTTCGCAATTTGTTCATAGTATTCTTGTTGTTCTTGTTCGTTCAATTCTTTTTGAATGATAAATCCAAGCGGTGACGTGACTGTGATATTTCCAGTATTAACGTGTTCTTCGTTTTGAATAGCTCCAAATCGTTGTTTTGCGACTCCTTCAAACACGTGTTGAATAATCGTGAAGCGTAGTTCTTCAGGCGTGTTTGCTGACATAGTAAGCGTATTCCCAATTTGTTCCATTCCACTTCGCGAGCAATGAACATAATATTCGTCATTGACAAGCCATATTTTGTCACTTCCACGACGGCGTTCAATGTTTGTAGCGAGTAATTCCCAGTTTGATGTGTACGCGTTTAACCCGTTTTCAACGTGTTCATGTTTGTGAGCGCGGTTTCCACTTGATGGGACGATGTTAATGATTTTGTATTTGTAATCATCTCCAAAAACAGTGTCAAAAACATAATGCTCTTCAAACATTCTAAATTTCATTGTTTGTTCATACCCGAAACAGGTTTATAAAACTTATGATTTGGGTGTTGTGTATCTTTTTGTTTGTGTGTACAGTATTCATACGCATGCTCTCAAAAATTCAAGGGAAAATGGTCAACACAGTATTTTTGATTCTTGTTGTGGGGATTGTGGTGTGCTTTTTGTATGGTGCATTATTATTAGTACCACCGTCGTACACCGCGCCTCATGAAGCAACTAATAATGATGAGTTGACTGTTGAGTACTCAATTCAGGAAGTATCACCAGACTCAGTTCGTGGTGACTATGTTAATTATGCCTCACTAACGACAAGTGAACAAGAGCTTGTTGATGAAGTTATTAACACTGGTGAAGTAACAGTAGAAGATGGGTCAGACCTTCCGTCAACATCACACACGCAAACAATCAATCATAATGGTGATTCTTACGTGTTAACTGCTGAGGTTGTGCATGAAGATAGACCAGATGATGTGGCACGTGGGTTTTATTTGTTACTGGTTACTGGTGGGTTGTACCTTGTTGCGAGATTCATATTTATTAGGCAAGTCGCGGTAGAGTGAAGCAACAAACCGAGTTACTTGTTAAGCACAACGTTGTTTAGTACTTCAATCGTGTCTTGAATAAATGGGTTATCCATTTCTTCTATGGGAACCCATTCTGTTTCTCCTTCTTCATTTGTAAACCCGATTTGATTAATATGAGTTTCTTCTTTGTTAACACTAAAGTATTCAACACCGCGCGTAACATCATCGAAATGGCCGGGTGAGCATGTTACACACAAATCATGTGTTTCGTATCGTGGGTCTTCATACGCATTGTCAGACGGATACACGAGGGTTGCAGGTGGACGGTGAAGGCCGTGGGTACTGGCTTTACAGTTTGAACATTCTGTGATACGAGCAGTTTTTGGTTCACGTGGTTCAATCCTATCAAACGTTGTTTGAGGGTCGGGTTCTCCAATAAGCTCGTCTTCGTTGTAATGCAGTTTAATGTGTGTTCCACCCACTGACCCACTAAACTCTATTTCTGTTGGTGGATGGTCTTCACAAACACGCGTAAGTGTCTGAAACGGGTTGTCAAAATCGGATAAGTGTCCTTCCAGAACGAATACGTGATTGTCACGCGAACTTCGGACGTAGTACACGTTCAGACTTGTCCCTTTGACGAACTCGTAGAGTTGTGCATACACGTCATTCGCGTGTGAAGAATCGTCACTGCTCATACTTGCATATCACGGCGTAAAATAATAAAGGTTATGATTTAGTAGTCAAAATGTGTTTCTGTTTCAGTATAACACGTCTGAATTTCGGTCACGTCATCAGGGGCAATGTTATGATTTTCAAGAATTTCTTCGATGTATTCCTGATTGATTGTTGGTGGAGATGCATTCGTGTGGTCTGTTGGAACCGTATCACTTACTGCAAAGAATTTGTCCTTCGTTATTTTAACAGTCACACCGCGCCCGTTATTGTATTCTCCAACGATTTCGCACTTGATAATGTCACTATCGTTAATAATAGCTTCTTCCATGAGTGCCATTTCTAACGCTTTTTCGTCAGGGATGTCATCACGATTGTCCCATGGAAGGTTCACAGTTTCTTCAACCGTTTTAGCGTACAGTCCGTACACGTGTGTAACAAAGAGTGTGACTGATGGAGGCTGTATTTCGACTTCACCGATGTGCATTGTCTCTTCGGTGGTTGGTATTTCCATGTGATAGTATTCTCACCACAAGAATATAAAACTAATGGTACCTAATGTTTTTATACTTGTTTGTGTTATAGTTGGGTATGGGATTTAATTGCCCGGAGTGCGGAACTGAAGGAAGCGTGAAGTACATGGATGCGAATAATAGCAAGTGTGAAGTGTGTGACCATATTGTGCCGAATGCTCACTTGTTTATGCACGCTTGAGGCGCAGGTCAAGCCGTTGTTTTGGTTGGTGGTTCAATAAGTTTTCTGACAGGGTGATACGCGTTTTTGAGTGGTGTGTTTGAGAACACAGTAGCGTCAATCTCAACATTTTTGCAGTTGAAGTGTTTATCAACCGTGTCTGTTTTCCATGAATCATAGAACCCAGTGTCACGAATGGTAAGTCCCATTGCGTCGGCAAACGTCGCGGTTCGTAGTTCATCGTTTACAAGTTCTGGAATACGTATTCCTTGCATTTGTTCTAAGAATTGGCGTGGGAGTGTTGTTCCGGGGAATAAACATGTTCGTTGATTTGTTACTGTTCCCCACGTGTTTTCTGCAAAGTCTTTAATTATTTCAGCGTGGTGCGCTCGGTATCCAGTTATTGCTGACCATCCTTGTTCTTTAGCTGTTGTAACAGGCACGACACCAGTTAAGTACACGGTTTCAGTATCTATATCTGGATAGAGCGTGGGAAGGGGTTTTGTGAGTACTAAATCCCATTCAATGAGGTGTAGAACGTCAAAATCAATATTGTGTCCGTGGTTGTCGAACCAGTGTTGGATTGCAAGGTCGCCGTTTAACCATTTCCATCGGTTTGGTTTTGTTGTAATTACGTGGAGGGTTTCCATACCGGCGTCAAATAGTTTGTCGATGTCGTCAATTTGTTCTCCGATTCCGTGAATTGGAATGTTTGGGTTTTGTTGTTTTAATCGTTTAATGCGTGACGCACACACGGTGGCGTTTTTGTGGAATCTGAATAAAATGATTCGGTTTGTCATACGTGTATTCTGTGAGGGGTGGGGATTATGTGTCTGGTTGGGTTTGTGTGTCGGGTTGTTGTTTCATTTCTTTTGCTTCGTTAATCACGCTTGGGATGAGTTGTGGTTTGAATCGTGCGAGTGCGAGCGACACCGCTAATTTTTAGTTTTGTTAGTGATGGTTTTTCGTTGTCATCGCAGTCTTTCCACATATAGTTTGACAAACGGGTTAATCCACGAACCCATACGAACATGATTGCTCCAATGATTGCGAGAGTGGCGATTATAAGCAGCACGCTCATTGCGAGGAGGACGAGTAATTGTCCGATTAGTTCGTATGGTAGTCCGTTTGGTGTGATGTTTTCAATCATGCTGAGTTACGTGTGTTTAAACGAGTGATTATTGTGTGTGCGTGTTTGGCTTTGTCAACTGTTCTATCGTCCACGTTTTCTGGTGTTTGAACGTTTTGAACCGTCACATCAATATCAAGGTCGTACACGTATTCTGGAACGTCACTGTATTCTCCTTTTCGGCCAGTGGCGATTCGTTCAGCGGCGCGTTGTGATGGCGCAAACACGGTTTCCATTGCGCTTCCATCGTATGGGAGTGTGCGCACTTCTACTTCATACCCGTTATAATCTTGTTCAAACGTGTCTTTGGCGTCTTCTTTGGATTGCGCCGTGATACAAACGTGACTCGTGAACAAGCGTTGTTTTGTATCAGTGATTGTTAGAATGTACGTGTTCATGTGTTGTATCATATTATCGAGTGGAGATAGTTAATACTTGAGTGTGTTTTGTGGGGCAAACTTCTATTGTATTGCGTTGTGTATGAGCAGGTAAAGAGAACGTGTGAGTATGGAGGGGGAGAGTGTTTGTGTGGATTCGTTTGTCCGTGGGGATGAGGAGCGAGTTATAGAGTTATGGAAGAAGAGGTTTGGCGCACCCGATTCACACATTTCAGAATGGGTTGAAGCCGTGTATTCGTCGTCTCAAACAACAGGGTTTGTTGTTCGGATTGATGAGTGTGTAATGGGGTTTATTATTGTGACAGTAAGTACGGAGGAATGGGTGAATTATGAGTATATTGGGAAGAAGAGTTTGTTTGTTGATGCGTGGGAGAACACGGGTATTGTACATATGATTTGTGTTGATGAGGATGTTGAAGGAGAGGGGTTAGGGTCGTTGTTAATGCATCGTGGTATTGAATGGTTTGAATCGATGAATATTGATGGGGTGGTGGCTGTTGCGTGGGTTCGTGATGAGCATTATGGGAGTGTTCCATTGTTTGAGAAGTTTGGGTTAGAAATCGTGGCGTTTGATGCTGATTTTTACGCAGGATTGGATGAAAGTGTGTACTGTTCGGTGTGTGATTATGGGTGTGAGTGTGGGTCAGCCGTGTTACAAGCAGAGTGGTGATACGAGAACCGTGTTCTTCGTGTTAGTCAACGGGGTCTACAAACCATTCATATTCTGGTTCGACATTGTTTCGTTTGTAGAACACCATTTTTCCAACAAGTGTTCCGTCTTCGTATGCTGACGCTGGATATGTTTCGTTTGGGTATTCGTTATTTATCCACCACCCATCAACATTGATTCGTTTCCAGTCACGTTGTGAGTACGTGTCTGCGGGTTGGAATGATATTTCTGTACTTGGTTTAATCCCACCACCGCTAATCATGTCGACCACGAGTGTTGGTGTTTGTTCGACAATCACATCATCAAGCGAGTGGATGTGTTTTTCTTGTGTGGTGTTATCCGTATGTGTGAGGGTCATTGTACTATCAACATCAATGATTGAGCCAAGAAGGAGGGAGATAGTAACCGTTTCAATAGTTGTTTCTGGTTGTGTTTCTGTGATGTGTATTTCAAACCGTTCGGGCGTGTTAGTATCAGGTTGTTCTTTGTATTTTTGTCCACCCGTCACGGTTCCTTTAATTGTGAACGAGGAATGGGTTTCGTCACGAATAGTGATTGTAACAGTGTTTCCTTTCACACAATTCGTAAGAAGGTTTGCTGGTGGTTCGTGATTCGTGTCAAGCACGCGCTTTCGGGTTTGGTTTGTGTTCGTCTCAGGTGTGTTCGACGTTGAAAGTGTTGTTTGTTTAGTCATGATTAGCAAGTATCGTGTTGGTTGACCAAGTATTGTTATTCTATTGGGAAAAGAGTATGGTTTGATTGTGAAGAGTCCGCGTTATAATGAGTTAATGATTGTTTTGATTTCTTTTTTGTCTAACATTTCTGTTTCACGTCTGTGTTCAGTTCCATTTTTCATGAATATTGTTGTAGGGTTTGACCGAACATTGTACGAATCGACAATATCTGGTTGTTTTTCTGTGTCAACTCGAAGGATTGGGGTTTGAAACTCTGGGTCATCTGCTAACTCTTCAAAAAATAATTCCATGGTGATGCATGGTGGACACCAATCAGCGTGAAAATTAATGATTGCTGTGTCGTGAGTGTCGATGTGTGTTTGTAAGTCGTTTTCCGAGTTGATGTCAGTAATAGTTTCCATGGTGTGTTAGTATTGTTGTGGTGCGTGTATATATTATGCGAGGATTTTAGCCGTGTGTCTATGTATGGTGATACATGGAACAATATAGTGATAATGGGTATGTGTTAGCTGAGTATGTGCGTCCGAACGGGATGAAAGAGAGGATTATACGGCGTACTGATGGTACTTTTAAGGGTTGGTTGTATATTGAGGTTCAAACCAGTATGGGTGAGTGGCAATTGAAACGGCGATTAGGAAAAGAAGAAGATTTCTCTCTGTGTTCACGTGTTCAAAACGGAGAAAAATAGGTTGGTTGTTAGTCGCTTGTTACTCGTATTTGTTTGTGTGATGGTGGTTGTACGTGTGTGTTTGTATGAACGTATTTTTGTTTCCACTCGTGTTCATTGTCGTATCCACTTGCAAATTCTTGTGGGTATTTATCGGCTAATCGTTGTGTTGCTCGGATACCACACACGCACCAGTGGGAGGGCCTACGAGCGGCTTTGTATTCGTCGGTTTCTGTTTCGATAACTGGTTTGTGGCATTCTTTACATCGGGTCATGTATTCTTCACCTCAAGTGTCCGCATACATGGGCGTTGTTTTTATCACGGTTTATATACTATTCTTTCCTCTATTACTATACACGTTTTGGTAACATTACTCATGGTTACTAATTACACTAACGAATGTGATTATGTCAATCAATAAACTTGTTTAATCAGTCAGAACGTTTCCATGTTCATCAATTTCATTGTTTCTAATTCGTGTACTCGAAATGCGTTTCCCGTCATCGGCCAGCACAGGGTCAATAACTGTGAGTTGTAATGGTTGCATCCCGTTTTCTAATCGTTCTTGGTTAATTTTTTCACCGCGTGTAAACGTTTCTGGTGAGACGACCAGATGCGTAATGTTTGACTCGTCTGTTACAATACCAGTTGGTGAGTGTAGTTTTTCAATCGTGTACTCTCTATCGTAAATTGATGAAATCCGTTCTAACTCGTTGTATAAGGCTTTCTTTCGTTGAATGAACGGGGTCACGTCGTCATTTGATGACCGTTTTTTCGAGGCCATTTCGTTACTGGTAAGGCCGACAGTCACGTCTCCAATTTCAAATGATTGGTGGAATATTTGTCTATGTCCATCGTGAATAGGGTCAAACGTTCCCCCGAACGCAACTTGTTTGTTTCCAGTTGGGTGGTCAATACTAATCGTGTTAGTAAACTCGCCATGAGTATAACTAATCATTTTTGTTTGGGTTGGGGAGACTTCTAACACGGCGTATGACCCGTTCACACCCGTATTATCAATTGTTTCATTTGTCATTGCGTTCACAGTGAAAAACGGTGTGTCATGGTACATTGAATGGTTTTCTTGGTGGGTGTGACCATTACACGCCGCTATCACGTTTTGGTACTCGTCAAGCAATGGTGTGAGTTGGTACTTGTCACTTGCAAATGCACACTCAGGGTGTTCAGAGAAGTAATTCGTTTCATCTAATTCGTAATAGTATAATGGGTGGTGAGAGAATAGAACCGCGTATTCTGTGTTGGAGAGTTCTGTTTCGAGCTTGGTAATCGTTTGTTCTCCAAGTTTTCCTCTTGCGTCCGGGTATTCGGATGCTGACGTGTCAAGCATAATTCCTGTAATTCGGTCTGTAATTGAGAATGTTTGCACAGGGCTTGAAACGTGGTGTGGACTCGAAGTGTAGAATTGTTCTGTGGACGTGTTTATAACGTCATGATTACCGGGTATGTCATACACTGGAACATCAATCAAGTTGTATAGTTCTCTGACTGTGTTCAAGCGTTCGAGAGACTCTGCTGTTGTGTCTCCTTCCATGATTAAATCACCAAGAATAATCACAGAATCAACATTTGATGCAGTGAATTGTTCCAATGCGTTTTTCACGGATTGTTCTACTTCGTCCGTGTTATCTGGTTCAATGTGTAAATCAGCCAGCAATCCAATTCGTGATGAGTGGGTTGACTGCATATCAGCGTTCGAGACAGGCATTGTATACCCGTATATTATCGCACGAATAAATAAAACACAAGGTTACTTACACCCTCGAACAGAATAGCATAGTATGGCATCATATCTTGAAGAATTAGCAACAATTCATTATGAACGCAGATATGAAAACACGTCTACTACTCAAGATGCGTACCGAATTGATTTTCCGTTGTATGAGTGGCAACCAGTTGAGTGGAGTCAGAACGAAATCGCGTTGATTAATCCATATGCTCCGATTGTTATTGTCGCGTCACAAAAACGCCGATTAGAAATTGAGTATCGTGAGTATTCACTATTTTCGTTTGAACAATGGGTGTTTGTCGTGATGGCTGCTGATGAGCATGGAAATAAGCATATTGTTGCGAAAGAGAATCGGTTTAGTCGAGAACAAGTTGTGAGCCTTGTTGAGAAATTTGTTGCTGAAAACACGCTTCATGGACGATGACTTTTCATGACTAACTGGGTTGTTGTGTGTAAGTATTAGTAACGCGGTTGCCGTAAGTTGTTACCCAAACTTATCTGTGATTGATGAGAACAACCCACCACCACTCTTTTTATTACTTGATTTTGATTCTGATTGCGTGTTTGTTTGTCCAAACAATGGTGATGTTGGTTCGGTTTCAATTGCTTGTTTTACAGCGTCGTAATCGTGTTCTGCCACGATAAGAATAATGTTTTCTAATTCGTTTCGTGGGTCAGCACGAGCTTTTGGCCATGTTCCGTTATCAATACTCTCATTTCGTTCATCAAGCGTGTTACCAATGTGGTACAGTTTTTCGACGTGTTCAATCACGGTTTCTGGTTCTTCATCCGCGATTTGTTGTAATGCTCGACACGCAGGTTTGAACGATTTGGCGTCGTACTCAGAATCAACACTTTTTTCAATAATATCCATAAGAACACGGACGTGTTGCGATGCTTCGGTTGGGTTGACACGTGCGTAATTATGGATGATAGTCGCAATTGAAATTGGTTGTGGTGTTTTGGCGTGGTATTGTAGGAGTCCCTTAAGTTGGGCACCAACAGCGGTTGGGTACTCATCAGAGAGTACGTCTAATCGCATGAACACTTCATCGAGTCCTGTTTTGTGGCCCGGCAATTGTTTATTATCGAGTTTAATTCGAGTTTCACCGGGGTTGACCTGACGGAGTTTGTTAATATTTTCAACAATGTCTTTTTTCGACCGCAGGGTTTCTGTTTCAGGGTTGAACGATGAATCAACAGTATGAATTAGTTGTTTTAATTCGTTAATGTCAACCATGTAGTCAGATTTTAGTGTCTCGATTTGTTCTCCAATGAAGTCGGTTTCTGGCGCGTGTTCTGGATGTTCACTCTCTAATTCCACAATGAATTTTGCCAGTTTTAACCCGTTCGGTGAGTCATTAATAGCGTTCACAATCGCGGTGATTGTTTGTGGGAATTTTTCTGGGTGCTTGAGAATGATTTCACCCATAATACTCTGCGTGTCAATTTCTCTGTGAGCGTACCCCATGTTGATGATTGTACTATACTCGTCATCAGCGGTGAGTATTCCATCATCATAATCGGTTCTAAATGGGTACTTCTCACTGTATGCTTGCGCTGTTTCAGTAATAGCTTTTCCAATGCTTGAACGGTCAGTGTTCCCGTTTTCAAGACTTTGAATAATACTATGAATAATGTTTTCAACAGGAATAGGTGGGGTGTCTTTAACATCTCGGTATGTCCGAACATAGTTAATAAGTACACCCATTCCAATGTGTTCTTGTCTGCCACCACGTGTTTTGAACGTGTTTTTGGTTTCTGAAAACCCAAGAATAATGCTTGGTGTTTGCTCTACGGCGCTAATATCGAACGCAGATGAGGTGAGGTATTCTGCGAGTGTGAGTGCCTCGTTTGTATCATCATTTGATTCAAGCAGGTTGATGATTTCTTCTTCGTATGAGGTGATGGCGTCAGACGATGCTTGAACATCGTCTAACAACGTGTTACGTGTGACAATTTTTGTTTTACCATCACGCCGAATAACAACGTTATCTCCTTCGCTAAACTCTTCATATTCAATCTGTAAATTTTCCGTTCGGATTTCTACGTCCGAGAATTGATGGGAAACACCGAATGCAACTGTTTCCTCATCTATTTGTGTAACGTGTGCCCACATACTCATGTCTACTAAATGGGGATACATAAGTTATTCCACTTTTACCCCGTTTAAATAGTTGTTTGTTTTTCAATAATGATTGTTTGATTTGTGTGTTATTATCTTCAAAACAAACATTTTAAATACTTGTGGTGTTAATGAAGTGATATGGAAAACAGTAATATCGAGATTGATTGGCGGTCGCGCATGCTCATTGACCTTGAACGGTTGTACGAAGAAAAAGGACAAGTACCATCAGTAACCGATATTAATAAAGAGGGGTCGTTTACTGGTGATGAGTATATCGAAGAGTTCGGGTCTATCTGTAACGCGTTTGAAGAAGCTGACATTCCGTATCGTCGGCATGGGATTGAAACGGATGAATTGTTGCGTGCAATTGAGCGGTTGAAAGAGAAACTTGGGGGTGTTCCAACTCGGTCTGACATGGCTCAGTTTGGTGATTACAGTGGTATTGTGTATGATTTCAGATTTGGGTCGTTTGAAGCCGCCCTCAACGAGCTTGATTATGAACTACCAGATGAGCGAGCGGCAGATTATAATCTCCGCTCTGTTCAGCGAGGGAATCGTGTGATTGATTCTCTGTGTGAAAAGTTCGAGGTGAGTGACACGGTTGGAGAACGTTCAAAAGAAGTATTCCTCGACGCCGCAAAGAACGATGTTCTTCTTGGCAATTCGGTCACATCCGTTGCCGGTGGGTCGTTTGTTGTTGGGTGTTATGATAACGATGTCGGTGTTCCCTCTCCCATTATTAACGAGTATCTTGAAGTTGACAACGTAACTCGTCAGTACCGGCGTCTTGCCCACCAACTGAGTTTAATGGTTCTTCCACCAGACGCATCACGATACGTGGACACGATTGCAAGCTTGGTTGGGATTTCTGATGGAAAAACCGAACTTGTCCGTACTGCTGTTGAAGAATTTATTGACGACAACCCAAACCATGGAAAAAGCCCAATCACGATTGTTTCGTCTGCAATTTATTGCCTTGAAACGTGCGGTAATAAGGATTACTCGCAAATTTTCATTGGCGACAAATCGGGTGTGAGTGAAGTATCTATTCGGAACAATTACGACAGGTTCCGACCGTACTTTAGTGAGGAAGAAGTTACTGCAGTTGTCAACGAAACCTAAATCATAAGCTTTAAGTATTAGCGGGCCGAATATGGGAGTATGGAAGACGAACCAATCATGATTGGTGATGCAGAAGTCGTGGACGCACACGTTGACTGGCACATCACACACGCAAACACCCCAACGTTTAGACTCATTCTTGATGGGCATGTTGGGTATGACGGGTTCACCCCACTTAGTGAAGACATGCTTGTTGATGACGTGTACGTCATGGAACATAACGGCGTATTCCGAAGTTTTCGTCCAATTGAACACGGAATTGGAAATCTCCGCCGAAGAGAAGTCGAACACGAAAACGGTGAACTAATAGAAGGGGCGTGGGACTACCAGCATAACACGTCCAAGCGCGTTAACAAACACATTATTGACTCGGATGATAAAGCCATTACAGTCTCAGCGTCTTCGACACGGTATGCGATACGTGCATCTAAAATGCACGAAATAATGGAGACGTTCATTAATGGGACTCGTGGAAGTGATACTGTATCGTATTGGTACTGGTATCGTGACGTGAATCACAAATGGGCACGGGCCACTACTTCACGTGATGATTATGAAGGGTACGTCAGTCCAACCGTTGTGATGTGTGAAGACACTATTTACACGTACAAACCGGTTCGTGAAGACGACGTAACAGATGAAGACACTGTTTACACGCCGAGGTGAACACTCATTCTTTGACTCATTCTTTGACTCATTCGTTTTAGGAAAACGGGTTTCTATTGTATGAAGAATTAAATCCAAACGCTGGTGAGTCTGGTGGGTTGTCTTTATACGGGTCATTCATTAGTAATGCGTAATGCATCATATTTAATCCGTGAGAGAACCGAGCCGCGTTTCCAAGTGGTTCAAACACGTACCCTTTGGCGTTTGTTGTTTCCCAATTAACAACCGGGAATGTTTCTGTAAGCTCGAATAATGCTTGGACAGTTTCAAAAAACTCTTTTGTTGCATCTTGACTCAGTCCCCATTCACCAATATAGATGAGTGATTGGGATGGGTTCATATACCATAATAAATCAACTGTCCATACAAACCCCGGCGGGTGACACAACAACACGTCACGCTCATCGTACTCTTGAACGTCTTGATGTGTTCCTTGAGTAATATCACACCAATAGTACAATCGTGATTGCGTGTCAATGTCGGTTGGAATAATGTCACCACCGTGTTTATTAATCACATGTGCCCAGTATCCATGTCCTGCCCCGATTTCAACAAGTGGCCCGTGTGAGGCTAATGTTTCTATCGCGGTGTCAGTTGGAATGTATTCTGGAACGCATGATATTGGTGTTGTATCACTTGTTGGTGTCCACCCGTTTTCTGTCCATTCATGCGTAGCCAAGTACACATCAATCGCGGGGTTATAACACGCACCAGTATCAGGTGGAACACTCATACGTGTTACAATCCTCGTTCAACACGAACACTGTTCTCTGTAAACGTGTATCGTGTTCTGTCTCCAACCGCTCCAACACTCATCACAATCGTACTTCCAGTTTCAACAAACGGTGCAATCCGTTCAAACAGTACGTGTTCATCACCAGTTTTCTCACCCCAAAACTCAATATCAACAACATTCCCTTCCTCATCAGTTTCAATCGGGAATCGCCATGCTTGCATCGCGTCTTCTAACCTGTCCCATGACTCAGGATACGCTCTACTCATATACGCAAAATCATATGACGACCCTGATTGGTTTTCACTCATCAATTCAACAATTGCATGAAACGCGTCACTCGTATCATCCGCTGGAATATAAAAATCTGCGCTCCGAAGTGATTGAATAACTCCCATACTACGTTATACTTCACGACCCACCAACTTATAGATTGACCTAACATACTTATTCGGGAGTCGTGTACAGTATCATACGAATGTTAAACACGATTTTCTCTTCATGGATTCTACTCGTGTTAATCGCTATTATTTTCCGCCTTGGTGTGTTCACCGCACAAAAATACTGGTCAGAACGGTTAGACGAAGGGGTTGTTATTGTTATGGTTTCAGGAGGAGCGACACTTGCACTCTTGCCGGTTAGTCTCGTTATTCTCAACACAACACCAGTCACGTTCACACAATCAGGACTTGCATGGTTACTCGTATCAAGCACCGCAAACGCTATCGCTATTATTGCACTCATTCTCGCGTTAGACACTGGAGATTTATCGATTGTTGGGCCACTCACATCTCTTGGCCCACTTATCACCGCGATTGTTGAACCACTTGTTAGAGCAATCGTCCTCCCACTCAACGTGTTATTAGGAGCCGTGGTTACAGTTATTGGTGCCATTGTTCTATCCTCAGACACTAACACAACACAAAACATTAAACAATCACTCAAACAAAAAAGCGCCGTGTTATCACTCCTTGTAAGCTTCTTGTACGGGATTTCAAGCATGGCTGACGCCGCTGGAACACAACACATTCACCCAGTTATTTTTTCCAACCTCATCCTTGTCACAATGACAATTGGAGGACTCATATTCATGCAATACAAACACGACTCGATGATTGAACCATGGAAAACAATCACTCCACGAACGATTCTCACAGCCGGGTCAATCCTTGGCATATTCCAAGCCGCGAAAATGTACTGGTTATTCTACGGGTTTTCAATCGCTCCATCAGGAACACACGTCACTATTCTCTTACAACTCGCCAATATTGGTATTGTCATTATTGGATGGGTCATGTTCAACGAAAAACACTTACTCAGACGAATTATTGGAACACTCATCATCTTATCCGGCGTATGGATAGCGATTTGAAACGGGATTGTTTAAAAATTATTTCGTATGCACAGCAAGGTACAGTCCAAGGAACCCACCAATGAATAGTGCGACAGGGGCAACTAACACAACCATTACAGGGTCAACACTTGTTGTACTACTCACAACACCACTCACAGTAAAATCAGTGTCAATGCCAGTGTTGATGTCTGGCATAACACCAAACGACTCTAACACTCCTTCACGAACTAACCCGTTGTACACTGGTGTCAGTGCAATCACAAACCCACTAATAACGAACAGTCCAGAAATTAGTTTCGAGTACATGTTCCCACTTGATGTGTTATGTGTCACGTCACTCTCTTCAAACAATGGTTCACTAAATAGTAATTGCCATACACCATGTACAATACCACTTTTATGAGTGGCCCATACAACCAACGAGAATAACAACAACATTCCCCCACTAATAACTGGGTCTGATTCATCACGATTTTCAACACCGTATGAAAAATCGTTCACAGTCAACAAAACAATGATTAACCCCGGAACAACAGCAAACGCCACGCCCGTCCAAATGTTAAATATCATCCCGCCAGTTCCCCCAATACCAAGGTGCAAATTAAGAAACGCGAAGGCAAAACTAAGAAGAATCATGTTACTCGCATCAGTCGAAATGTTACTCAACGATTGCTTCTTATTCCACCGTTCAAGAATTGGAATGGCAGTTTGTGTAACGAATGACTGGTTCGACTGTAACCAATCATGCTCCAACGCATACGAGTAAGAAGTTGTTCGTGAAGTATATAATGAATTACTACGCTCAACGTTTGACATAGAAGACACTCATACATACGTATTATTAAAAGACATACTCAACCAATCACTACGAAACTATGTTGGTCAATTGGTCAGAACACAGCGACACCAAACACGATTGCATTATACAACGCATGAACAAAAATCGGCACAGCTAAATTCTTCGTTCTGTAGTACAACGCACCAAGGAGCATTCCTGCACTAAACACGACAAGTAATGAAATACCAAGATTTGCGTTAATTCCTTGTGTTGCATACGCTGGAATGTGAATAAGCGCGAAAATAATGTTTGGAATAAGGATTGCCATGATAGCACGATAATCTGTTTCCAGTATTCGCTGCATCACTCCACGGTACAAGAATTCTTCAAACACACCAGCCATTATTCCAAGAATAATCGCTCCGACAACCAGACTTGGGTCTGCTTGGACTTGTTCAATCGTTCCGTGGGTCGCACCACCATCAGTGTCGAATAATCGTGCTAATTGGGTCACAAGAATCGCTATCCCAAACAGCATCACGGTTCCACCAAACATCCATCCAATATCTTTGAGTGAGGGAAATTTTAACCGCACATATGTAACTGATAGTTTGTTTGTCGCGTATAAATACGCAACACCAACACCGCCCATTCCAATTATTTGTAACCCAATCGCTTGGGCGATTAATGCACTGTTTGGTGTTTGACCAAACAGGAGTAAAAGTGGAATCGTAATGATAAAACCAATCAGTATCGAGCCAACCCCAAGAGCAATATTATGGGCGATTGGTGTGAGTTTCATAACAAGTTAAATAAGAATTATGAGTGTACTGAGTTAAGCATTGGGTGTGAGTATGAGAGTTGTACCCACATGTTTTAGTCACCGCGTTATGTATTATAGTGTATGAAAGAAACATCGGAAGTAAAAATTGTCAAAACGGTTCGTGTTCAACATGATGAAGATGTGGATGATGAAGAAATTATTAATGAAGCAATTCACAAACTACAAACAGGAAGAGGTGTGATTGAAACCGCACAAGTTGAAAGTAGAAACCCAATACGAAGACCGGACAAAAAATAATGAACACTGTTCTCACTCTTGACACGGTTTCACGTGAGCAAACAAACGAACAAGTATCCTATTTAGTGTCACATAACATTCCAGCAGTATTATTTTGCCAACCACAAAACGACGAACAAAAAGACGTATTGACGAACGCTGTTAAGAATGGGATTGAGCTTGGAAATCGTTTAAGTACTGAAACAGTACACGAGGGAATGACAGTGACAGAGTTTGATGAACAGTTACGTGAAACACACGAATGGATTCAATCAATTTATAATGCCGCGAATGTTGCGTGGGATGAACGTTATGTTCGGTTTCCTCCAAGTACGTATCGTAGTGTAAGTGAACACGAAAAAGCAGAAATTCGGGCCATTCTTCGTGAGTATGGGTACGTCGGTGTTGATACACGAACCGTTCCTGATTCATACACGGAAACGTGTGACAGTATTAATTGGGGATGGACGTTCAATGTGAGAGAGCATTCGTTTCGTGATGAAGTATCACTCACAAGTCGCATAATGAGTCATGAGTACTCGTTGGACAAAATAGAGGTTATTGTTCTGCACGGGTATGAAACTGCAAATCAAGATGAGTTTCGCACGCTAATGATGGTGTTTCACGCAATGGGTATTGATTTTGTTCAACCAGAACGAATAACGTGACTCAAACAGTGTTACACACTATCTATTTCTTCTAATAGTTTGAGGCCGAAATCATTGACTAATTCTTCTGGTTCAATATGACCACGTTTGTACTGTTTGATTTCTTCCATTCCGACCACGTCTCCATATGAAAGTGATGCAGCAAGGTCGGCAGAAAAGTCTAATTGTTGTGCGAATGAAACAGCCATATCACTTCCGAGTTTTTCAATCAGGCGTGGTGCGTCATTATCAAGAATTTGTGATGATACGCTCCGGGCTTCACTTGGTTTGAAATACTTATTCGTGGTAAACTCGGTTGTTCCTGTTGGTGAGAATTGTACCCACACACCGTAATAATCAGGTGTCGCAATGACACGAACCAAAACAGTTACACGCGTTTCTTCGTGTACTGGCGTGTCAAAATGTGTAGATTCACTCACTGGGAATGATTGCTCAATCGTTGGGTCTTCACTCGTCATTAGTACATGGTTCTGTTCACGTTACACACGTGTAAAGGATTGGTTTTAAACCGAGACTACGTGTTGTACATCGTATTGTTACAGAATAATTTCTTCCACACTTTGTTCAACGTGTCTTGGTGTCACCGGTTCAAAACTGTTCTCAACAACATTATACATGTACAAATCAACCATGCTATTCGCACAGTACGCGTGAACCAATACCGGGTCAGCATTGTTCCTGTACATATCATCCACGGTCGTCCATCCATGACGTTCAGTTGATGAAATAACACGGAATGGTTCTGTTGCACGTGAAATAGCTGACCAGAAACACACAAAGTCTTCCCATCCGTCAATTGCTGGCCCATCATCGTACACACCAGTAGTGTATTCTTTCGGAGCAATGTCTTCATCAAACCCGTGGAGAACCTTCCACACAGTAGGTGGGTACTCACCAACAGATTCCTCACGAACTACTGCGCTATCTAACCGGTGCGCCACTTCATGAACCTTATCAAGTTCGTCCCACTCTGCTTTGTTAATAATACGGGGTGAGCGGTCATGCAACGTGTATGAACGGTCACACAACACGTTGTCATTTGAATCACACGGAACGTCACCCTCACTATTATTGAACACGTTTTCAATCGCTGTTAGTTGATAATGCTTCGTCATTCAGCACTCACACGTTCTCTCCGTTCATGAATCATGTTAATCATTTCGGCTACCATGTCTTGTTTATTAATGAGTTGTAAGTCATGCGTTGTTGCAAGATGTACTAACTCGTCTGCAACCGCGCCTGAAACAAACTCAACCTGTTCCAGATTAATCACACCACACTCATTTTCACGCGCGGCTTCAATCTCATTAGAGACAAAATTGCGCGTGCTTAACGACTCTCTTTCAATAACCCATTCGTTAGTATCCATACGTAACACGTACACAGTTTAAATATTTAAAAGCAATGATTTTAGAAGGTTTTATGGTGTTTGACGGCGTACCCATTCATACGAATGAAAGGACTGTACATTGCCAAAATGTGGCTTCCCCGTCCGATTAATATCAGAGCGATTTATGAAGAGGACAAGATTGATGAAATCCCTGCTGCTTACGACGAGTACGAACTGAATAACGATACTGACATGGTTATTAACTGGATGGGGCAAAACACCCTTATTCATTCTTCACTTGGCCCACTTACTGATGCGCGAAAAGTAAAAGTGTTCTATGACCACCCACGAACAGAAACCCTTCAAGGAAAACAGAAACGTTCGATTGAAGACGGACTCGGTGATTTATTCATTGAACAATTATTCCGGGGCCATTTAGGGTTGGAATATGATTACACGATTGATTCGTGGGATGAAGAAGTTGTTCTAAAAAGTGGTACCACCGAACAATCGTGGAGTCCGGGCGATTCTTTCACCCGACCCAATGGCGAGGAAATCGTGTTCATTGGTGTTGAAAATGGTTCGACACTCGTGTTTGAAACGAAAGAGATTCTTGACGGGAAGCCCATTGAAGAAGTAGACGCATACATGTGTTCGATTAAAGCATCACCAAATCTCATGGCCGCTGAATTTGCTATGAAAGACAGTGACAACGAGTTGTTTACTGACAACACTGCGTAACGAACACATCTGATTTTAACAACCCGTATATCGACACGACACGGATATTAGTCAAGTGACAACGTTTCCCGCAAACAAACCAATTCATACGCTTGTGACCGGATATTGACCGCCTCATCACGCGTCACACCAAGCGTTTCACTAATCACATCAGTACGTGTAAGCGATATTTGTTTGATACTTGTAATACGATTCGTGTGAGCTAATCGTCGCACGTCTTCAACAGTCAATGCTGGAATATCACTCATACGTGGTTCATAATGTTTTTGTTCAACATCAACCGCGTACTCTTCGACCATTTCTTCACTAATCAACCCATCTATTTCACCACTCATCAAAAACCGAATGATGTTCTTACGCTTCATTCGTTTGCTCATCAGTTTCAACGTAGAATGGGTCTTCATGAGCGTACACGGGTTTTGGATAGGAAACATCAATCGTGTCTGGTTGAATATGCGTGAACGAGTGTGAACGTAAATGCTTGTCAACCCAGTCACGAAGAGGAACCGTTTCATCCATCATTGGTGTCCTTTTATTTTCCATATACATATCAATCGCCACACATGCTTCTTTAAACCCAATTAAACCCCGTGTTAAGCGCCCTTCATAGAAAATACCATCACCATCGTATATCATGAACGCGGCCCATCCACCATGTGTTCGAGAACCAAGCCATTTCACTTGGAGAACCATACCGGTTCTATACTTCCATTCAACTTTGTCTGCGCTTGTGTGTTGAGTGTAGTAAAATGATTCTGGTGGCTTGAATGTTTGAACTAATCGGCGGGGTAGTGATGATACGTGTGTTGTTACCATGATTGTAATTAGTTATTGATTCGGTCAGAACAAGTATAAAGATTAACTGTGTGTATTTCCTAATATGTAGTGTACGTGATTATATGAGTGATATTAATGAGATTAACCCGTATTTAGAGAAAGCATGGGAGATTCATGATGGTAAAGCATTAACGCATGAATCAGGCCAAGCAATGAAGCGTGATGCTGAATTATTTGAAGAGGTACAACGTGCGACTGGTGTTGTTGGTGAGCCAGAAGATGTTGTATGGCACCCGTTTCAAAAAATCCGGCACGTTCCTGAGAAAAACACGTATGAGCTTGTTGACCGTGTTGTAGCTACAATTCCTGAGTATGACGAACCAAACACAACAACATGGGAAGACATGAACACAGAAACATTGTTTTGGTACATGGCAAATAGAATGGCGTTTGTTGAGCGTTCAAGTGATGCTGAGTTTGATATTATGGACACGATTATTGTTCCGATTTTAGAAGAGTTAGAACAGCGCGGGGTTGAATTGGAGTCAGTACAAACATTGTGGGACGTTCGGCGTGAATTGGTTAACAAGAATCTGGTGTCGTGGGAACCAGTTGAACACCCGTATGATTCGTGTTAATGTTTAACTGGTTAGTGCGTTGTGGCAATTGACATATCAAACGATGGGTATCGTTTCTGTGTTGTTTGTAACGCTATTGGATGTGTCACAAAGAAATCGTGCTTATCAACAAACACGCGCAACGATTCCCATTGTTTTTTCAAATACACAGTGTTAAATTCGTGGTCTGGGGACATGTACGTGTCAGCGATATATATAGCCCCATCAAATGGTAGTTTGGTTGTTGTTTCTAACACGTGTTTGTTTGTGTGTGACGTGATTTTGACCGCCCATGTTTCGTGGTTTCGATTCCAGTACACAGTGACTCGTTCGCTACCACGTTCCCATACGAAATAATCACCGTTCATCACAACAGTTTTCCATCTCACCCTGTGGTACGTGCGACGAAGTGATTTGGCGTACTTTTTGGTTGTTGAGTTGAGGACTCGTGATGCGAATTTGTGTAAATAGTGACGCATGGTTACGCGTGTTTGGTGTGTTCGTTCTCATCGATACACATGTTACAGGCATGGACAGTTTTTCCAAGTGCATCAGTGACTAATTGATTCCCATGTCCAATACGTGTCGTGAGTGGCACTGGGCAATACTTACAGGTTTGTGTTGCATCGTACCCAATACGTCGTATTTCTCTCCACATTGCACGTTGGACGGCATGAGAGCCTGTTTCTGTTGAGGACAGTACTAATGGTTCATACTCTCGTTTGGTGGTTCCGTTTTTACTCACACGAACACTGGTTTCATTTTCGTCGGTATGACGAGACACGAGCCATGTATCAGTTTCAGTTTCCGTACCAGTTTCAGTTTTAATTGTACACGTGGCTGATTGAATATCTCCATCATCAGTTTCCGTAATTGACCAGTCTTCTTCAAACAAGAGAGCTTGTGGGTACTCTGCTGCTAACATGCGTGTATTGTACTCACACTACCTAATTAAAACCTTGTTTCCACAATCAACACGTTTTCATGGAAAACACGTTTCGTTCGTATTTAGTTATTCTGTGTGAGTATCTTCTTGTGGCATATCATCTTCAATCTCATCAATCATTTCATGAATCAGTTCAACCTCGTCTTCCATTCTATCAATCGCTGTGTCAAACGACCGTTCTAATGATTTGAGTGACCCGCGCAAACTATTGAAATCGTCTTGTTCAAACCGGTGTAACAGGTTCTCAGCACGAACTAATCGTTCAATTTGTTCATCACTAATTGGCGGCCATACACTTAACCCACTATCACGAAGTTTGTCGAAACTGTCTGCTTTATCTTGTAACCGTTGTAATTCTCTATCACTTTTGCGCTCAATCCCTTCATCAAGTGCTTTTTGATACCCGCGCGATTCTGCTTCCCGAATATCACTCATGCTAAACTCTCCGCTTTCTCCCATTGCTTTTCGCATGAACTTCGCGTAAAATCGACGGTCAAGTGGGCGGTTCTGCATTTCGTTCAGGTCAGAATCAACAAGTTTGTACAATCGACCGCTTGGTTTTAATTCTAACAATCCCCATCCATCAGGCAACTCACTTTCTTTCACAATATTCCGTCGACCAGCAACCACGTACCACTCATCACACAACTCAACAAAATAATCACTCTTTTCTGGGTGTTTCTTTTCTGCTAACCAATCATTTCGACTGGCTTTAAATTCAAACCCGATAAGTTTGAAGTTTCGTGAAGCAGACGTGTTTAACGCTAAACAATCAGCACGCTTTCCATGCCTATTTTCAAACTCAAACACCATCACCCACATCGGAAAATCAAACCGTCGCTTTACAGAGAGTTTTGTTTTACTCGTGACTTCACTATCACTCAACTCATCTTCTGATTTCTCGCTTAAGGATTTAATCTGTTCTAACTCAGCTTCTGATAACCGTTCATCACCATTCCCATGTGAAAACTCATCATCAGAACCCGTTATATCACTCATACTTTTGGTTGAGTGACCCAATCATGTAATAGTTATTGTTATTTTACGCAATGAGTGTCACGACAACGATGAGTGAGTTGTATAATCCGTGAAGAATGCTTACAATCCAAATGTTTTGTGTGTATTCGTACATCAGGCCGAAAATAATAGATAGTGACCCGATAATTCCGAGTGAAACTATCACGCCGATGAGTGGTGTTCCTGTTGTGAGTTGGACAGGAATGTGAACAAGTGTGAAGAAAATCGTGGCAATAATAATAGCGGTGATTGGTGGTGATATTTCACGAATGTATGATTGAATCACGCCACGAAACAAAATTTCTTCTGCCGGGCCAACAATGAAGATAAACGTTGGGATAACAACAAAGAAAATGGTTTGTGTGTCCATGTTAGCGATTGGTTGTTCAGGGCTGGTGTTTGTAATCGTGAAAAACGCGGTGGCGATTGTACCAGCAAGAACAAGTCCAAAAATACCGTATAATAAGTATGAAACATCTTCTCTTGTTGGTTTGTGGAACCCGATAAAATTGATAATGTCTCGGTCTAACCAGTACACGAATCCAATTCCGATGCCAATCATTCCAACGAGTTGAATCCCAATTGACTGGAGAACAAACTCGTCTATTCGTGATGCAAGAAACGTCGTGTCTAACAAAACATTAGCAATCCCACTACCAATTCCAAGCGCAGCAATCGCTAATAATAAACTCCCAACAAGCCGACGTATAAAGACTTTGATAGGGATAGATGAGTAAGTAAGGCTAAGATTTGTAGTATCCATTCAGTACTGGTTATGTTTCAATGATGTTGACGACTTCATTAATCGCACTATCAATGTTTCCGTCTGCGTTGACAACTCTTGAAACGGGCGCACGAGTGTGGACACTCATGCTTGATACCATGTTTTGTGCAATCCCCTGTTGTTCAGTTAGCTTCTCAACCGGAATTGTGTCTCGTTGTCGTGAATCATCACTTTCACGACGGTCATAAATATCAGATGGAATAGCCGTGATAAACACAAATTTGTGTGGGTTCAAATGGTCAAGGTCGCTAAATGTGAGGCCCGGTCGGTACCCAATTGGCGTGTCGAGAGTTGCGTGCGTGTCAAGAAACACGGTGTCAGCAGTGGACATTCGTACTTCATTAGCGATTTCTTTCGCGGTTTCTGCTTGGAGCGTGTCGTACTCCTCGCGAGGAATATCGGTAATCTGGTCACGATGTTCAACAAGACCAAGAGATTTAGCCGTTTCTAACAGTTTACTACCGTGATTAATCACCTGAACCGTGTTTTCAGAACGCTTTTCAACACCAGTAATAACGCTTGATTTACCAACACCAGTTAACCCAACCACGATTACGAGTTCAGTCATGTACAATACAAACTTGCTACCACACTATTATAATACTTTACGTTACGACCATGTTTGTTGTGAAGGTGTACTATTAAGATGGTACAACGAGTAATCAAACGTAACAATGGTTCGCCGTAAGTATACCACTCGACTACCTGAGAAAGCAATTATTAATGGGGGTGAACATAATTTTCAACGGCATAAAAAACAATGCGTCGTACCGTTTGATGAAGAAATAGCATATGACGCGTTTCGTTCATTAGAACGGGCAGTACGGGCAACAGCAAGTTTTGGAACTGGGGAGGATGATGACGACCACCAATCAACATTTGTGTACACGTATCGGCGGTTACAGTCTGTGTTTAACACGGTGTATGAAGATGTTGATAAAGACCATCGCTTACCAATTCAAGGTGAGATTCTTCACGATATGGGGTTTAACATTTTACATGATAAGATTGGAGATAGAACTGTTACGGTTGAAAAGACTCGTGACGAACTCCGTTTAACATACCAGCACGGGTTCAAAGCAAAAGACGAAACCATTAGTGTTCCACGATATGAATCAGATAAATCACTCACACGCAGAATACGGGCGTGTGGAAAAGGAATTGGTGGACACCACGCGCCATACAACCCATCGATTGGTGAGAAATGGCGACGAACAACCCCAAGTAAAGTATCGTTCTCTATTGGAGTAAGGGATGATGTGATACGACTTGGGATTGCAAACACTGAACCTGCCCAACCAACGTTTTGGTATTCATGGTATGATTTATTCACACAGTTAGACGGCCCATACGCAAATGTGACGTTTTCAATGGACGACCAAACATCAGTCGTCCAGTTTGTGAATGAGAACAATACGAATAATGAGTAATGCGTGTGAGACAGAACAAAGAGTTTTACTTATTGGTTCACAAAGAGTTTGTATGGGAGGCAATCAACGCGATTTTGGGCGACAACAGCGACAAAAGAAGAAAGAACGAAAACGCGAAGAAATGGAAACAAGTGATTCGTGGAAACACGTTTCTATTCCAGTACTGTTTGAAGACGAGAAACGCATTTGGGTGAAAACACAGGAAACCGAAGACGTTGTTGAAACGTTTATTTGTGAAGAGTATGGGATGAAATCATGGTTTAAAAAAGCGTCAGCAGTAGCAGTTGAGAAAACTGTGTATCACTTATTAGATGACCAACCGTGGATTGATGAGGTACGGTGGAATAAGCCGTAACGAACAGTAACTCGTATTACTTAGTCGTCGGAACCAAGAAACGCGTCAATCAATAGTTCGTTACTCTCACGAAGCTTGTCACGGCGGTTCCGTCGAATCTCACGAAACCCGGAGAGAACATTGAACACTTTCGTATCAATCTCATCAACATCTTTTGAAACCGGGTCGCCAAATCCACTCATTGCTTCACGAAGCTCTTCATCACGCTCATCAAGCGTCTGGTAAATTCCGTGAAGGTTCTTGTGCGCTTCTTCAAGCCGTTCTATGGCAAGTTCAAGACAATCATTAATGAACTGAGCGAATAATGCGTTAAAGCGCGTATCATCAAACTGTGCAGTTGACTGACGAAGAGCTTCATACCCATCACCAAACATGTTAGCCACAAGAAGCACGTTTTCACGCGCCGTAACAAACTGTCGACTAAGGTGACTCGTGTCGATGTCTGTGTATTTAACTTGCCGGTTAATTTGACTCTCAATATAGTCAAACTCTTCGTCAATCCGCTCAAGTCCCACCGTTTGCATTCGAAGTTCGGATTCTGCTTTATGGTACAGTTGTTCCATACACCCATGTTCGAGCCGTTCAAACATAAACCTTATGGTTTGAAATGGGACTTGTAGAAAGTTATAAGTACCTCTATACACAAATACAGAGCATGTCATTTAGCATCGAAGAATACATTTCCGAGTCTAACGCAATCGAGCGCGTGTACGCTGATTCCGCAATTGATGAGTCCATGGAAGCATGGAACTATTTAGTCGAACAAGACGAGTTGACCGCTGAAGTAGTAAAAACCGCGCACGAATACATTCTTCAAAACAGACAGCCACACATTGCTGGTGAATATCGAACCGTAAGAGTCCGTGTTGGGAATGATGTTCCACCCGCCCCCGAAGTAGTCGAGCCTAAAATGGAAGAACTACTTGATTCTCAACCTGAGAACACGGTTGAGGCAATCGAGTGGCATGTTGATTTTGAAAAGATACACCCATTCCAAGATGGGAACGGTAGAATCGGTCGGCTACTCTACGCGTGGCACTGTTATCAACTGAATGAAGTCCCAATCATGTGGCGCGAAGAAGATAAGAAAGGCTACTACTCGCTATTTCAATCGAAATAGTCATAACTGTTTATTGGGTTGAAATAGAACATACACGCATGATTAACGAGGTCGGATTATTAGAAGCACATGAGCATTCATATGACACGTACCATGTTGTACTTGTTCCAAAAAACACCCCAATAAACGAAGCAAACGAAACACGAAGACTAACACTCACACTTGAAGAAAACGTTTCTAAACACGACCAGTGCGTGTTTAATAGGATTGTAGAAACATGCGACATTGATAGAATAACACTCAAGAATCATTGGACTATTCATACGGTTTGGCCAGTAAGTTTGTTCCCAAAACCATTAGCCGTCACACAATAAGTCAAATTTCACTTTTTGAGTGGTGGTTGAATAACATGAGGCTAACCCAAGCCGCAATTCATATTTTTCGGTGTTTAGTTGAATAGCGTCAGGTTAATCAGTTTGTATTTCACTTTTTTCGGTGTTTAGTTGAATGGTGAGTTTCCAACAAGTAGCACACAAAATATCATTTTGTTATTAATTACCAGTATTTGTGCAATTGTATTGTTGTTGATATGTTACTACTGCTTATAAATAAGACATATTTTATAGTACAAATATTTATAATACTATACTACAAATGGTATGGTATGGAAGAAGTTATTGATTCGACAGAGGAGAAAATTCAACAATCAGGCGGTAGCGTGAGCGTGTATATTCCTGCTCGTTGGAAGAAAGAGTATGATTTATCACAGGGAGACACCGTTAACGTTTCTTTGGTGAATAATGATGGACGTATTGAAATTCGTGTGGACGAGTTAGGTGGGTTCAGTATTGAAGAGTTTCAAGAAATGGCAGAAGAAGAGGGATGGAAGTGTACGGATTCGTTTGAAATGGATGGTGAATGGTCATACACGTACATGAATAATGAGGTGACTATTGAGATTGATAGTACGATGTCTGTGAATGATACGGTTGTTAATAACGTGTTTGTTCGAGGGGCACAAATCCCGTTTGATGGTCACTCACCAGATGAGTATATCGAGTTTTGTGATAAACTGAACGCGTTTAAACCGGAAGTTCGTGATTCGCTTGTCATTGATTTTAACGATTCTAAAGGGCTATACCAACGACTTGTTGCAAGTGATGATTCTACGGTTGAACCAGATTGCCTTCCAAGTGCAGAAACAATGGGCGCGTTAATTGAAAACACAGAGTATGTGACTGCGCAGTTTAAGTGGTCTGGGTCTTCGTTGGTAAACTCGTTAGATGAGATTAAGACGCACGCGGAACATGTAAGACAAATTTGCCGTGAGATGAATAATCAGTAAATAACAATCCCTTAGTCCCTTTTAAAAGCATAAACTATAAGTTATTGAAGCGTGTACGTAGAGACAGACGTACCAATATGTCTGTACCACAACAGCGTGAAACAAGTGAGACAGTACAGTGTGGTGAGTATGAAGTTCCTGAAGAATTTCACGAGATTGCTGGTTGGGAAATTGAACCACATGATTACGTAATGGAAAATGTGAGTACTTTGTGGGGGCGCAATAGTGAAACTGTTCACGCGATTGTTCCATGGCGTGCAGAGCGGTTTGGAAGGCCGATTGAATCAGTTGCGCTTGTACTGGTTGAACGACTCACGCGTGATGAACCGGAATGGCAAATTCATCGAGAGATTACGCTGGCTACTCAGTCGCGTCGTGTGAAAGAACACCCAAACGTTGGGAAGTTCTTTAGTACACCTGATTTTGAGTGGGGGCTTGAAATTGCGAAGGAGTGGCTTGAAGCGAATCCTGCTCGAACGGCAAGTTCGATGTTTGTTCCACCAAACCCTGATACGAATAGTATCACTGAACGATTCCCGTATTTCGTGAGTGAAACGCGTGAGTGTGAATGGGGAGTTGTGTCTGATGATGAGTATTGTGCTGTCGTGCCAAACAAAAACGTTGGGTTTCCACAGAACGAGTCGTTTAACGATTTTGTTGAGCCTGATACGGTTGAAGTAACTGAACGGTTCATCAACACAACTGTTGATACGAAGAGTATATCCTTCGCTCGAAGTAAGTTTAGAGTGTACAAACCGTTGATTAATGTAGACCTGAGTACTGATGAGTCGATTCCTATTGGTGAACGGTTACGTGTTTCCCCTGAAAGTGGAAATGCGATTTTATCTTGTCCAAATATGGACGGGTTTTACTTGGTCGCACCGCTTAATGATGTCGTGAATTAATAGGATAATAATATGTTTTAACAATAATATTATCTTACCCGTAACCTTTTTATACTTTAGAGTACGAAGATGGTAGTATGTTTAACAAAGACGAGAAGATGACGATGGGAGAATGGCAACAGAAACTCATGAACGGTAAGCGACACACGTTCAACGACAAGAAAAAACCTCTCAGCGAAGAATAACACGTTTTACACTTGTTTTAGCACTCGAACAGAGTCTTGACTGTATCTCCAGTTTGGAATAGCGTGTTTTTCAACCACACGCCAATTCGCGTGCATTTCTTCAAAAAACTCGTTTGAACCGTTTACAAACGTGTCTTTTTCGTGTGGTTGCACGTACCATTTACCAGCGTAAATAATATGTTCTGGGTCAATTTCATGAACCGCGTTAATTGCCATTGGTGAGTTTGCCGGGGGCCAGCACAAGAGTAGTGTGTCACAATGCTTGTGTTCTGGAATTGTTTCTGGGGTTCCTTTGTGTACAGTTGTCCAGTGCGTATTCCAATCGTCTGGTTGTTTGTCGTAACACGTTACGATACCACCAGATTGTTCAATTTCCCATGCCCAGTATCCACTACCAGAACCAATCTCAATGATTGGTGAGTACGATGCTATCACATCAGCCACTTCACGCGTGAGTATTCCCCACGAATACTTGTTTGTGAGTGGTTTTCGTTTACTCCACTTTGCCAGTTTGTTCGCTTCTATTTGAGCGGACGGTGTGCGAGACAGTACTTGTTTGTATGCTTCATAATACTCGGTTTCAGTCGTCATGTGTGTTTACTTATTCATCAGTTATTCGGTACTGGTTCTCAATTTCTTTCCAATGCCGGTCAGAGATTTTGTGGTTGAATAGTGATTCTTGTGTGGGTGCATACACAGGTTCACGATTCCATACGATAACGTATAGTTCACGGGCACACATCTTAACGAGTTTATTGAATTGGAGCCAGATTGCCAGAAACCCAAAAATCCCTCCAAAAAGTAACAGCAATAAATACACAGTAGAAAAATATGTGTTCAACACTGTTGTCGGGGCAAGATAAAACGAAGACACCATTCCACTAATCACATACGTGTACAGTGTAAGGGCTGGGAGCGTCAGTACGGATGCAACAAACATTCTCGCGTAATCTTGTCCATTAAATGTTAGTGCAACCACGCCAAACACGGTCATTACTGTAGCCCATACAAGTGGTTCACCAGTTAAGTGAACCACATTGTTTTCTCCTTTAACACTGAATAGTTCATAAAAGAACGAACCGGACATAATAACGAACACGAGCGTCCACACGGTTTCGTATCGAATGTCCCGCGCGTCATTTTGTACTATGTCTTCACGACGAAGTGACGTGTTTAGTGTTGTTTCCATTTCCTTTGGATGAGTACTCGTTACATCCGGGTCAAATAGTGGGTGTGGAATAACTCGGTGTGCGAATCGCTGTACAGCGTTCGTTTTGGTGCCGGTAGATGACATGCTCTATGTTACTCACGTGAATAACATAAAGATTATGGTTTAGATTAATGCTTTTTTATTTGTTCAAGAGCCGCACTATGCATAAACGCAGGGCCAAGCACTTCAACATCTGCATGGCCACAAATATTCATCCATTCCTCTTGTTCATCATTCCACCGAACACCGTTTAAATGGATTTCACTCACATACCACACACCGTTTGTGTCCATCACAAAATCTACAGACAATGAACGGTCTGTAAACTCGTTCGCCACGACTTGAACATCTTCATGTGGCGGAGATGCATCACTCAATACACTATCCAAATACGAGTACTGAGCCGCGCACACATGTTCACGCGCGTTGAACACGTGCGGCGTGTAATACATCACATCACCATTTTCAATGAAGTACCGCACTTCGGGGTGACACATTACGTGTTTCTTCATACAAAACCGCAGGTCAAGCAACTCTCGAATGACCAACACGTTACCGTGTGGAATGTTTGCTTGGACGTGTTGTGAGAGTAATTCACGAATCGTCTGCTTTACACTATTTCTGTTTCGAGACGTGATGATTGACCCATCATGAATACGGATTGGAGCCGCTTTGTAGCCTGAGCGAATGAATACGCGTGTATAATCATGTTGTTTCATCCATGCAAGTATTGATTCAACAACATTATCACTCACACGCGTGTCTGCCACCGGGTCGATTGGACAAATAAGCGTGGTTGGGGTGTTTACTGGAAGTTGCTCTAATCGCTCCCAGTACGTATCGAACCGATGACGCTCATCATGTAACTCTCCAATCTCTAACCATGAAGGGGCTTCCATTATTCTATATGTACTTATTAGTCTCCCAACTACTTGTATTTAGCCCCTTTACAAACCATAAACTATAAGTACCCACGGGATAAATATAATAAACACTATGGTGACACAACAAATCAACACCATGTATGAATATGGCGTGTCCACGTACAGTGTCGAAGACTGTATGTACGTCGCCATGCTTGGTGTCCCACTAACGGTTGTAAGCTACCAGCTTGCGGCGGCATGGGTACTTGCATGGTTGTTCGTCATTCCCTACACGCTCATTCGTCTATTTGACGAGTGAAACGTAGGAGTTTTCACATTACTATTACTTACCATAATCTTTAAGTACTTTAAAGTCTAACTGTATCACATAATGGTTCGCGTTATAGACACGCTCGCTGCAATCGGTGTTTGGCTCATCTCTGCAGGAATAGGGATTGTTCTTGGGAGTGTTATCTTTGGTGTGATTGGTGGGATTGCTGGTTTCATGCTCTGGCCTGCATTCTTTTACACATTCATTCGCATCAAAGATTTTTTGTCCCGCGAGACAGACACAACCCCGACCATATCAACCGTTAAAGAATCATAACCACCCCATTTGACCACGCGCCAAATCAACCAGTGACTCACTCAGTTAATAGTAAAACAAACCATTTTTAAACAGTAGAAGCGTGTAGGTACGTGTAATGAGTGATAATCAACCATCTGTTTCATACATCACAACAACCGAAACAGAACTTACTATTTTTCCTCCCGATGAAACAGTCACAATCGAAACAATCGAAGAGTATCTTGATGATACAAACACGTGGTCATTCAATCATAACATCCACACTGCTGAAACGCAACTCCCATTAGATATTGACAGTGAAACCAGTCGAATGGGAACAATTCGTGTGGATGCAAAAGAAAATGTTATTCAAATAAATTCGTTTGAACCGGTTGATTCACGATTATTATATCAGCGTGTTAAAGACGTGTTTGGTGGGTTATATGATATTGATTCTGCGAATGTTACATCTGTGTATAAATGTGATTTTTCACACCCGTTAGTATCGTTTGAAACGATTCGTGATGTTGGGAACTGGGAGAATGATAGTGAGACAAGTAGTGTTAAGTACGTTGACGTTCCGTTCACACATCCTGACATAGAAAACGATGAGACGTGTTCGGTACGCTTGTATGAAACTGGTGATATGGTCGTGTTTGGAGCGTCAGCGATTGATGTTGCGAACGAAGCGTTGCACGTGTTGAATGATACGTTTCGGAGTGAATTACCGAGTGTTCCAGATTCACTTCAAGTAAACGAATTACAATCGGACTGGGCGTCTATCTTGTTACATTCGTACCCTGTTTCTGTGATTGAAACAATTGTTTGGGATTGGGACACTATTGGAACCGCTCTTCATGAAGATACAAATCGTGCGTTGTTACTGATTGACCAGTCTGAGTGGACACAAACCACGTTGTCGCTCTGTCTTGTTGAAACAATGCTCACAGTATTGCACGCGGTTTCAACAATCACTAACGAACAACGTGAAGCGTTTTATGAGGCGTACACGCAGAGTGATGAAACTGGAAGTATTTTTGTTGATGTAGTAAAACCAGAACACAATGCAGAAATTGACAAAGAATCATTCGTGAATAACGTGTTTGTTACAATGGAAAGTGTCACGAGCATGTTGCAAGAAACCCGTACAATGCTTGACCGAGTGTTACGAATTACACAATCATACGCAGAGTTTGATATGACACGAGTAGAATCAGGGACAACATGGCGTATCAATATCAAGCAGTATGATGACCCTGTTACAATCACACTCACACACAAAGACACGGTTTCTGAAATTGATTTTCCACACAATCCTGTGTGGTGGGCCAGAATCACAAACGCAAACAATGATACAATGGGAAAAGAAGTCATGTTTAACCCACAAAGTATTACAAACGAGTGATTGTTGAAAAGCATAACTCATTTACTAATCAGTGTATAAGTAGTACACATGGCATCAAAACTCCAAAATTTTCTTCTTGTTGCTCGGCGGAAATTGACGCGGTTAGGATTTAGTGAGTACGCATACGAGATTCATCATGTTGATTTACAACTTCATATCCCACCAATGGTTGAGGAAGGGATTCATTATGATGTGAATGTTGCTGTTGATATTAATAGTGAGAAAGATGTTGACGATATTCTTCGTGAAGCGTTTGATTATGTCAAGCGGCATAATCCACAAGCAGTTGGCGAAGAAGTTACTGGGCACGATTTTGTGAAGTATGCTACTGTGTCCGCAATGAATGAGAAAACACCAGATGTTGTACTGGTAAATGGGGATGTGTATGAGCCGAAACACGAACCAGTAGATTATGATGCGCTTGCAACGATAAACCAGCCTGATACTGATGAAGAGGAAAGTGATGAGAGTGGGGATGACGAACAAGATGCTGTAACAAGTGATGCGACAGAAGAAACAGAAGAAGGAGATAAAACAGAAGAAGACCTTGTTGATGAAGAACAAGAAGAATCAAAAGGGAACGATGAACAAGAAGAGGTGGTAGAAGAATCAGATGAAAACAACGCAGAAGAAACAGATGAGAATAATGGCGCAGAGAAAGGCGACGATGTTGTTGACGAGGTAAAGACCGAAGAAGCAGACAACGAAGAAAACACTTCTGGTGAGAGTGATGAAAGTGGGGATGACGAAGAAAGTGATGAAAGTGGGGATGACGAAGAAAGTGATGAAAGTGACGAGACAGAGAGCGACAATAATGACGACGAAGAAGATGAAGACGACGGGTTAAGTGAACTAAAACAAATGAAAGAAGAAATCGAAGAACAAAATGAAGAAATTAAAAAAGAGCAAGACTTTGATTTTGACGAGGACGAACAATCAGTAGATGATAGTGAGGACGAACAAAACGATTGAAACACTTCCAATTCATAAGTTTTAAATACTAATGGTTCGTATATACAGGTAGAGCAATGACAGTTCCAGACACGGAAACTGACACGCGCACCGGTCATGTAAAAATTCACACCACGGAGCCTGATGTTTCGCTTTGGGCGTCGTGTGATTTACAGAGTGGTGAAAGAATGGCTATTCTTGAACAGGCTGATAGAGTGCTTGATATGGATAGTATTCCTGTAAACACCACGATTGGACAGGTAACGATTGAGCGCGGTGATGTTGAGTTTGAGGCTGATGAGTTGATTCTTGAGGATTACTCGTGGGAAGCGAGTGGTTCAAATGAGTGAAACGGGCAAGAAGTCGTTTAACACGTACACGGTTCCAGCTTCTCAGGTCGGGCCAGACACAGAATCGTGTGATTTGGAGTATTGTAATGGGTGTGGCTCATCGGGCGACCCTGCAAACATGGGGTATTAGGTTGATTCAGAAGATATAGGACGTGATGCTCGTGGAGGGACTGCTGAAGTGTTTCGGCTTGACGTGGAAGAACAACTTGGCAAGAAGTGGATTGGGTTTCGGGAAGAAGATATTGGGTATTGGTGTGAATCATGTAGTTGGGACGTACAACGTAAGCGGTCAACTAATCCAACTTAACACTCATTGGTTCTGTTCTTGGAGCGGTGTTTTGTCACGCTAAATTATATTTGTGTGGACTGAGTACGTAAGGGTGTATGATTGAGCAATTGGCGGCTGTTGAAGCTGAGGAAAATGGGCCACGGTTGACGGGTGAGGCGAAAGAGTCTGCGGATGAGTTGTTTGACCAGTTAGACTCGATGCGTCAAGAGTTGCGACGTGCGTGTGCTGATTCGTCGTTGGAGCCGGATGAACGGCGACTTGCTGCACGAACCATGAAGGCTGTTGAAGAACAGCAACAAGAGTTGTGTGGGACGTTAGAATGGAATGAGTTGGTTGCGGAGAAAGCGTCAGCATAGTTTGGCGTTGGTTGTGTGATTATTCTCGTGATGCTTTTAACCTGATAGTGTGTTGTGTAGTGTATGAAGTACACACCGTTTACTCAGGGACACCGTTCACAAGTTCGGTTTGAGCCAGAGACAAAGATTAATTTTGATGTGTTTGTTGAGCGATTGGGTGAAGAACGTGTGTTTTTTGATACAGGGAAAGAAGACGCTGTCTGGTATGTTTCTGATGAGTTACACACTGACGTGTTATTAGAGTATCATCCGTTTGAAAACGCTGTGATTGCATCTGTTCCGTTTGCAGTGTGTGGTGCTATGCGGTTGAAAGAGTTGCTTGAAAAGCCAATGGCGTTAGCGTTCCAAGCTTCATACCGGTTTACGTTTGAGTACTCGGTTCGCACGCATCCGTTGCTTGACTTTCATGATGTGATGCGTATTCTTGACGTTGAGTTAGATGATTCTGGGTCGATGGACATGGTGTTTGGTGTGTTTGATATGAACGGGATGAGATTGAAGTGGTTTAGTGATAATGTCGTACAAAAAAGTACGGAAAAGAACACGTTTTCTCGGAACACGGTTGTCGCGTTGTGTGAGCGTGTGAATCAATCGTTACGCACACATATTGGGCGTCCAAACAAAGCGTTACAATCACCCGGATTACCATATGATTGGTCGTTACCATTATTGTATCGGTACGATGAAGACTTGTTGGTACAGATTGTTGAGGCGTACCGTGATATTGGTGTTAATGTATCCTCACACCCAGAAATTATTGAGATGGTGTTAGACACGCACGAGTTTGATATGGACGAGTCTGCCGAGTTTTACATGGCACACGCACATGTGGACTTGTTACACGTGTTATTGTACATGCTTCGGTCTGTAGTAACCGAAGCCAACAGAAAAGAATTTTATGAGGCACACAAGCATAGTGACGAATCATTATTTGGGTTTGTAATTCCGTTTGTTGTGTCAGATGCGCGGCGTGTAGAGAAGACTATTGAGAGTGACGACGTAACGTTTGACATGTTTTCAAGTGCATGTGACGTTATTATGCACCAGTTTGAAGAGAAGAAAGCACGGTTAGGATACGTTGAAGACTTGTTGTTCAATTATTCACAGTCAGAAGTGATTGAAACGATTGAAACGGGAGATATTTGGACAGTAACAGCACCAGATAGTGATGATGTTGTGTTTGCTGTTCAAATACTGCACCGAGACACAATAGAAAATATTGATTCAGTATCATTCAAACCGTGGGTTGGACGTGTCGTATGGAGACATGGGGTTCACGGACGAATCCCATCAACGTTCAGTACTGGTGATGAAATCGTTATTGAACCACATTTACTCCGTGAATTATTGTTTGAAAACACGAGTGTTGACGCTTCAACAACAGAAATTGCACATGAGTACTATTATGATGAGTGAGTGTGCAATAATTGCGTGAAATGATAAATACTTAACCGCTGCGAAATCGAACGTGGTATTATGGAAACTGATAGTATTATTCGTGTTCCACGGTTGTTGTGGGGCAGAAACGATTTTCAGCAAGTCATTCGGGTGTTAAACCAAGAAGAAGACGTTGACTTTTACGAGGTTGATACGAACGAGAATCATCGTATTGGGATTGCACCATCATTACCAGAGAAATGGGACTGGGTTGTGGTTGATACGTCGTTAGATAGTGGACTGCGGGAGTTTGAAGTTGTCCTTCATCGTGTTGACGGCGATTCACGTGTGTACAAGTATAATTCAGAACGTGAACAAGTAGTTCGGAGTCGAGAATAGATTATTGTTGTTCTGCGTATGTCGATAACATTTTGATGAGTCGTTTTCTTGCGCGTTGACGTGAAAATGTGTAATCAGCATAAATAATTGTGTTGTCTGTTGTGTGCTTTACGATGGTTTTCCAAATAGAAATGTGTGTAGTTCTGATTACGGGTGGGTCATCCCATACTAACACGATGGGTTCGGTTGTTCCGATAACATCCAAGTCATGATGCTCGTAACAAATTCGTGTTAGGCGTTCTTGTTTTCGCATCCAATTACCGGATGGTGAATCAACCACGTTCCCACTCATTACACACATGTTTCACGATAGCAGGAATAAAGATTCCTTATCTCATGGAAACGGATGATTCTATTGTTCTTGGGTTGAGTAGACAAGTATGAAAAAGTTTCAACAACCTCTAAAGTCCTATAAAGAACCATAATACTTATTACGGTGTAAGACTTATAGTTAGGTAGAACATGACGAACATGTATTCGGATTTCATGATTCAGCACATGGAACAGGCTGACCGCCCAGACAGTGTTACGGATGAGGATGTTATTGCAATTCTCAACATTGTCGACACGCTCCTTGTGAACAGGAATAATACTTACACCCCGATGCATCAGGCAAAAGGAAAACTCACGAAGTACGATGATGATTTCACCGGGCCATCAGACCTTGTAGTTCACGTTGATTTCCCGCGTGACGAGGTTCTTGGTGGTCATCGTGCAAATAACTCTGATGAGATTGAAACGTGTGAATTCCGGCGGTTCCACTCGTATGTTAACCACGAGGAACACGACAAAAACACGACCCACGTGTTCCGCGTCAAAAGCTACGTGACACAGAAAACCTATTCAATCTGGATTAGCCTCGGTGTTGAAGCTGTTCGAGAAACACGACGCACTACTCGTCTTCACTAACGTCCGCAATCGGACGGGCTTCTACTCGAATTACAAACTCATGCATACCTTCATGAGCTTCTTCAGGAATTAAATCACGCAAATACAACCCTTCATCAAACGCTTCTAACCCGTCTGGTCGCCGGTTTTCTGGAAACAATAATCCACACTCATGGTCGCCGGTCAAAATCCCATCAATACGCGTTGTTTTCGTGTGTGATTGGTCATTATCTGCCATTATTCTAATAAAAAGTGTTACACACGTTTATAATTTACAACAAAAACACACGACGACACAAAACAGGTTACGTCGTTACCCGAAAAACACGTTGATTTTGTCCGTAGTGGACAAATCGTCGTCAACAAACGCTTCGTACACATCATCACCAAGACGCTTCCGAGCAACATTTTCATCTTCCCACCCATTAGTAGAAGCCTCTGCAACAATTCGAGCAGAAGCAAATTCTTCCCATTCATCGTCACTCAGTTCAGGCATCCCTTGGAAGAACGTACTAACATTGATTTCATCAAGCCGGTTTTCGTTCGGATACGATGGGTAGAACACACCGTGCCAAACCGTCCACATTGCTTCTTGAACGGACGAAGAAAACTCCTGAAATTCAGACGGCAGAGAAATGTAATTTGGTAGTGCATCATCTATTTCTTCGATTGAAAGCGTTGCTAATGAAACATCGGGTCGATACTCGTAATACACTGTGCTGTTTGACCGGGGAAGAACTTCACTCGCCGCCATGTACTTGACACGAATCCACCCATTCTTTTGGTGGATGTACACGTACCCACCTTCGGTTGTCTCTCCATAAAACGACGGACTAACAATCCCCTCGCTTGAACTTAACTGAGAAACAGTGATTTTCATTGTTGAACTACTACATGATAACAGTTATTAATATTTAAAAGTTATGTGTCAATGGTATCAATTCCCATTACTCGAAATCGTTGTGAACGGATAGCCTGTCAAATCTATTCGTCCATAATCACCAATCTTCGCACGGCCATCATGCATCACAACATTTTCCTCGGCAATCTCTATTTTACTAATAGCAGTACACGAATCAAGGTCTTGCTTTAATTGTTCGATTCTGTGTTCAATCTCGTCTTCATCTGCAAACGCGTCACTAATGGGAACACCATACTCCATCATACACCATTTATACGTTGCTCCCCACGACTGTAATGGAACAACTGGGTATGTAGTGTGTTCGTTTCGTTCGCGCAACATGTTCCACAACTGCGCTTCACTCTTCGTTTGGAACATTCCAATTTCAATCGGTGTTGAGCCAAAACGCCCGATTTTGATGACATATTCATACCACTCGCTTGTTTCAGGAAATCGTAACACAATACGAGCAATGCCACTCCCAACAATTTCAAACCCACGCTCAAGAAGTGGTTCTAATGCTTCTTTCTCGTCTTCTTGTATCGAGTAATAATCAGCCCCATCACTCATTCGTGACTGTGCATACCACATTTGGTTAGCACTCTCATAAATGGGTAGTTGATATTCTTCAGGGAGAAACGTATCATCCATATATGATTATACTAACGTGATGAACCTACAAATATTATTGTGTCGTGTAAAAATATTCTTACATAGTGTACGCTTCACCCATCGGGTTCTCTTCTGGCGGGCCATACTGTGCATACGTTTCACGAGCCGTACCAGCACGCATACTCATCATTACATCCGTGATGAATGTTACAGTATGTCGGTCATCACTTGCTACGTTAGAATGCCAGTACGAAAGCCCATGCGAGTACGCAACCTCAGCTACCATGTTATGAACTGTTTTCGTGTTAAACACAACTGAAACAGACTCGAAATACCCGTTATCCGTTGTGATACGAATCTCATCAACCCGTTCCATTTCACTGAGTTGCCGAACAAGTTCATCAACATCAACGTCATCAGCATCTTCCTCATGTTCGACTCGCGTGTGACCGCTCACAATCGTTCCATTCTTCTCCGTCTTATCTGCGAAGTGTTCGCTCATGTTACACCCACATATTGTTCCCATTACTACTTATAGTTTATGGTTTGTAAAAGGACTTTTCGGACTATTTTCGGAGGCCAAACGCAATACGAATCTTCCCCCACACTTTTTTCAGGAACACCATCACCGGGAAGAGGAGTAAGATTAAGAACCATGTAATTAACACCACAAAAAAATACGCAACAATCGATATTAACACACCAATTGATAAATACGCAACAAACTCGGGATTCAAATACGTACCTAACTCTGTGAGGCTCCCCATTTCACCTGTTTTAATAAGTCCACCAACAATCGGTGACACTACTAACATAAACAACAGGCCAAAATACATCACAAAAACCCGTTTTTGACTCTTCTCACTCATACATATACTACACCATTTACTACCAATACAAACCGCTTAGTGTTTGCCTATTTTAACAGACCGCGAAAACATACGAGTCTTATTCACACTCACGAATACTTAGTTGGTTACAAGAATCGTGTTCCGTAACTCTTTGATTTCTTCATTAATTTTCTCCACGCTTTCATCAGACACGTGCGTGTCAAACGCTGAAAAACCTAACGATGTATGAATCTCTGTTTCTAACAGCGAAATCATTTGTTCATACACATCAGTATCTTCAGGACGAACCTCAACTGTTTTTTGCGTGGTTCCTACTGGACTTCGCAATTGTCTGTGCAATCCATTGAGAATGATTTTTATCTCGGTTTCATTCCGTCCAACAAGCATTGTTTCAGTATTCCGTCCCATTAACGCGTTCTTGTACACGGTAACTGCATCAAGCAAATACTCACGTTGCGTGTTCGTCAGAATAATTTCTCGAATTTCTTGTTCTTCTTGCGTTTCACGCCTTTCTTGTGAAGCCATGCATACACATTAACCCAATAAATACTTAATACCTATGATTCGGGGCCAGATGGTTTTCCCATTAAAAACTCTCTAACCGCGTTTTCAACAACTTCACGTTGTTTTGCCCCGCGAGTATCAAAATGCTCATCAGGGTCAATTTCTGGCTCACTCTTATACATATCAAACACAACACAACCAGCAGAGTCAGTATGCCCACCACCATCAAACAGTTCAGCAATCTCATTACTAAACGGAGCGGTTGTTATATCTGACCGAATACTCATTCTCCCATTTGGTTTCAGTAGTAGCACAATATCACACCCATGTTCTTGTTTAAGAACCTCAGCGGGCCTATCAGGGTGCGAGTTTCCATATAAAAACCCAACACGATACCCATTAATAATAATCTCATCCATTGTTTCTAACACAATATCTTCTTGTGTTCGCATCATATCTCGATACGTTTCAAAATAGTCTCGATATGTTTCACTTGTTAAGAAATCAATCCCATGTTCTTTCGCGTGTTCAACATACACAGCAAATGATAACGCTCTGGATGCAACACGCAAACTGGGCACATACTCATCAAAATGTGGACTCTCAGGAATATGAATGTCTTGCACGTTCGTAATTGCTGCTAATTCTATCATGTCTCGCGACGGGTTTGAAACGTCCTCACGCAACACAATCATCGTGGCACACACGGATGGGTCTAACACGTACTCAACATTGTCCATGTCATCAAACGCGTCATAAATCACGTCCACACGCTCGTGATGGTCACGAAACCGAACAGGGTTTGATTCTTGAATCTCATCAATCACACGAATCCACTCATCAGCCATTTCTTCGTTCGGGCCAATATCACAAATATACACAGTCATCCCCGGCGGTAAATACGGGGATAACTTTGTCAGTGCTTCTAATGGTTCAATTCCATACCGATATGATGCAGGGAACGGTAAAATCGAATCACCATGTTCATACTCTAATAACGCGGCCACACCCTTCCCATCAGGGTCAGTATCAGTCAACACAATAGAATCATACTGCGGGTCGTCACGGTTCGTATCACGGAGTAATTGTTGGACACGACCCCAAAAAATGTTTTTCGAGGAGTCATGAAACGTGTCATGGTTAGGGATTTTATGCACGATTTTTTCACCACGATACACACTCCGCTCAATATCATCATGAGTCAACTCGTTCGTTTCACGATTACGACTCACTGAGTGTTTATCACGGTCAAACGAGTTTGCAGTGATAAAAACAGGGTCATCAGCACTCTCATCAGAACGCGTCTCACCCACGTTCTCATCATCACGTTCACGCGTCCCAGACGAAGAATTTTGTAATGGGATGTGCGGCACGGACTCATCATCACCATTCTCAGTGTTCTTATCACTATTCATTTATCAGCATAGAAGAACACACGACATAAAATCGTTTCCCCATTCTTTTTACACTTAAACACTCAACAAACCCCATTCAAAACCATAAAGTATAAATAGTCAGGGGTATAATGTACACGTACAACAATGGGAGGATTCCTACACAAAGTCGGACTATACATTGGTCTGGCATTCTGGGCAGTAATGGCACTACAATACGGCTGGCAGGAAGCAACCGTGCTTCTCATTATCGGCGGAATACCAGCGTACATGGTGTTCCGTGGACTTGGCCTCGCACGGTAGCACTACTCCAGTTTTACAAACCTGAACAACAACCATTAGTTTCAACCATTAGTTTCAACCATTAGTTTCAACCATTAGTTTCAACCATTAGTTTCAACCATTAGTTTCAACCATTAGTTTCAACCATTAGTTTCAACCATCA
>LFCJ01000111.1_pt1 | contig 43968 bp, 30 predicted proteins | sample 643141 | NCBI WGS metagenome assembly LFCJ01 (sample SAMN03766243, study PRJNA286221) | soda lake metagenome | biome: soda lake; feature: Kulunda steppe; material: water; isolation source: sample B1-Br-g2 brine of Lake Bitter-1 | place: Russia: Kulunda steppe | collected 2010-07
AGTTCCACCGCCGGATACCGACGATTACGGGTTGGTGATCTAGTCCGGTTATGATACCTCCTTCACACGGAGGAAGTCGGCAGTTCAAATCTGCCCCAACCCATACGAACTACGTACGGTCTGTAACCCCGTCGTTTTTCGCATTCTCAGTACTTCTACCGGCCGAATAGTGATTTTCATCGGTCGATTTCGAGTCACGATATTTCGTGAACCCATGCAGTTGTTTCACGCGAGTCGCCTCCCTCTGGGAATCCGGGTAATTGAACGGCTATTACACATAAATAAGTAGTGGTGGAATTCACTCACAACCGTGCAGCAGTTGTAGGAATTACGTTTGGGTGATCTTGGTAGATCACCCCGTGAACCAGATCTCTTCGTGGTTTAGAGGTGTCTTCGAAATAATCTCCCACTCTCGCTCCTCGGCGACAACTCGTGGTCCATCACGTTGATCTTCCTCATTTTCTCACCACAAGCGTTGAGCCCCCGGGAATGACCCAGTTCCTACTTCAGTAAAGCCCTCTTTGTGACTTTCCACCTTGATCTTCAATACTTTCTCCTATAAGTTCATGTCCTTCACTGAAACTGATAATTTGTGTCAGTCTACAACACAGATCGATCAAACGGAAAGGGAATGAGAAAAAGTTCTACTATGAAGTTATCACCCTGTCTAATCCCCAGATGTAAACGGCCTCGTGATATCCTCACTTGTTTATAATAGGGGTTTGAAATCTAACACTGTGTCTGAGTGTACGACTCGAGAAATATTGGAGGGACTAGACTACCCCGAACTGAACGCATTACGCCGGAGGGCTGAATGGTGTGATATTGATTGGACGCCGAGTCACGACGAACTGCTTGAAAAAATGAATAGTTCGGTTACTGGTGCGATCACTCATGGAGACCTGACCACACCACGGTTAATTGAAGAAATCAAAGAGCAGGTCGTCTATCCAGGTCCAAAGAAGACCGATACGCAAATTCGGGAAATCCTCCGTGAGACAGTGATAACAAATTCTGCAAACGGAAGTTCCCAACCGGAAGAATTCGGATGCGCCCATCTCACCGGGGTTTTGCAGGGGCAGTTGGGATCTCAGTTTAAGATAGTACAAGAAAAGGTGATAGGTGGGAATAAAGAACTTGATATTCATTTGGAAGACCTCAATACCGGAGAGGAATATCTTATCGAGGCAAAGGTTGAAAACCGATTCACAGTAGCGAGGTTGGAAAATCAATTAAGGAAATATCATAGCCTGCTCAACGATCGGAAAAAGACCTATGTAGTGTTTCTGCTATTCAAAGACGATCATTGGGAACTCTATGATAAGAAGCACCAAGATCAACTAATCTCATTTCTGGGGGAAGACGTGTTAGAGAATATTGAGTCAATTGATGAGAACGTAGAAGCAGTGCTAAATTTGAATCCGCCGTGACTACTACTTCAAATAGCGTCTAAACGACCATCTGCAGCTACCCTTACGTATCGAGAAATTAATGGTAAACGGAAGGGACGTCGCTCTCCAGCACAGTTCACTCGATACTCTCCTCATGTTGTCAACACTAATCAACCTACAAAGACTCAAAATCGGTTAAATCCGATTGGTCAGTCCACCCTCGCAAGTGAGCATACGCTTCCGGATTGTAAGGTAGGCCCTCGGTGTTCAGAAGCAAATCAGGATATAGTTCCCAAGCCAGCGCTATGAGTTGATCTTCGAGCTCCTCGAGATACGGAGAAGTACCTGTGTCTAGTGTATACGGGCCCACATCATCGATTTCCCAAGATTTCATCCACAGATAGACGTCCTGTTTGAGACGTCTGGACTTCGGTTCGAACAATGTCTGTATCCACCGCCCTTTCGACGTATTCGATACGTTACCCGAGGCTTCCCAACCCGAATCGAAGAACGTCTGACTCAGTTCGCCTAAATGAAACGCAGTTCCATACCCCCACCGTGCGAACCGAGACTTCCGCTCTCGAATGTCCTTCAGATTTGGATTGAGTTTATATCCGCTAGACTGGAACTTGCCTGATTTTCCGACATACAACGGAACTACGTCACCATCAGAGTCGAGTCTGTACATTAGATATACAACGCCCTCGTAGCGCTGTCCTCGCTCGAGATAATCGGACTCAACTTTTTCTGCTTCTTCGATAACCAGTTGTTCCATAGCCTCACTCCGCTTGAGGACATCACGTTTGTGTGTTCCAACACCAAATTTCTCAGTCTGGATCATGCCATCCGTATCAGTTTCGAATAGAGGGACACTATCATCGAGACCGTGGATGTCCACCCATTGAGCCCAGACATCGGCTTTACTCATACGAAAGCCTCTCTTCAGCCAAAAATAAAACCCGCTGAATCTGTATGATGGTGAGTTACCGATAGTCTTAGTGGGTTGCGTTATTGAAAGTCGAAACCATGGTTCCGATCGTGTGTTTAGAAACTATGACCGTCGAAATTCCAGTGTCAAACTTTATTTATTCGCCCACACGATAGCCGAACGTCATAATCAATATGATCCCGGGCCAGACTGAAGTATCCACGCCATGACTTTACAATATTCGAGATTTTATCAACTATACGCGGGCATCAAGTTGTTATCTGAAGACGAACCGTATTCTAATGAATCGCTTCGATCGGCCCTCGTCGCCCGTAAGGACCTAGGAGCAAACCTCCCTGACTCGGAGGAAGGAGCTAAAGACGTAATCGAAGAATTGGAAAATGCGCTTCTCATCTATGAAGAAGAGGAGGTAATTCGCCTCACGACCAATGAGATGGTGACAGACAATTCCCCGCTCATATTTTCAGGAAAAGCGGTTAGCGAGTCGATTCGAGCGGCAAACGATACGGAAGCATACGACCGGATACTCACGAATCTCACTTACGCACATCCAGAACTTCTCGACATTGCGAGGGAGATCTACCGCAACAAGCCGCTTCAGAAGTACGAAGTGAAGCGAGCGCTCGCGGGGAACGAACCATTCGGCAACAAACTCAACGACTTCACTATCGACATAGGTATCGAACTTCTGTGCGATGCCGACACTATCCGCAATACCGACAAAGGCTACGTTGATGGTGACTGTCCTGTCAGCCTCCTTGGCCACATTCTTTACGAGGAATACAAGGCCTTAGCGTCGGATGAAGAAGACAGTGTCTCCGAACAGGAACTTTTCGACCGCATCGAGTTGATGTACGGTATAAATAAATCGACGTTCGAGAATCACCTATCCCGGCTTCAACGGGACGGACTGGTCACGCCCGGGAGTTACGGCGAAATCACCCTCCACAAGAAAGAGTTCAAATCCGCGTGCATCCATGAGTAAGTACGAGAAATTCGGCCTCGATACGAATCCCTTTGAGCGAACCATCGCAGACGAAGAAACGGCACAGACGTATCGTATAGTCGGTCGAGAAGATCAAGAGGCACGCCTACAGGAGTTTGTGGAAGACGCGCTCGAGCATCCGGAAAACATGAGCAGAGCGCTGGTCTTCGGTGACTACGGTACCGGTAAGAGCCACCACCTGATCCAGTTGCGAGACGATCTCAAAGACGGCATCGACATAAACGGGACAACGCATCAGGCCATCGGAATCTACGTCGGGAACCTCGGCCTGAGCATCAGGGCGCTCTACAACGAGATCATTGAAGAGGTTATAGACTTAGCCCCGGAACTCAAAGACTTCGTAGAGAACCTCGAACCGGTCGAACCCGAGTCCAGTATCGAAGAAACCTTTGAGTTGGAACAGTTGATGAAGAACGTCGCAAAGAATCTTCGAAAACTGTCCCAAGAGGCGACGACCGGTCACGACTACAACAGCATCTTCATCTTCATTGATGAGGCCGAGGACATCGTTAACGCCGATGAGTCGAAGGTCAAGGACTTCGTGAGGTCGTTCATTCACGTCGTCAACGAACTCAGTGCAGCACGGATCCACGTCCTGCTTGGCTTCTCCCAGAAAGCGAAGACCCGCGTCACGGGTTATGATGAGGAAGGAAGCCAGCCGCTTGGAAACGCACTCTTCCAGCGATTCGCCCAGCGGCCAGCTATCAGACTGGGGAACCTCCGAGAGCCGAACGTGAAGGAGATGTTAATTGACCGCTTGGATCAGCACCGTTCAGGGAAGCAAGGTGAACTCTATCCGATCGTTGAGGACACCGTGGAAGTCGTCACGTCGCTCACAAACGGACATCCGAGAGAGATCCTTTCAATCTACGCAACGGCTCTCCAGTACACCGCCGAGGCTGACCTAGATATAGTTAACGGAGACGCCGTGTTCTACGCGATTCGCGGCTTTAATTCGCTCGTTCGAGACGAGCAAATTCTATCAACGACTGCGCTGAGTGAGTTCGAACGGGGACTCCGAGAGTTCGACACAGACGCGGCAAACAACTTTGAGACCCTTCGTGGACGTCTCATCGGAGAGGACAATCAGATTCCCGAGGATGGGTTCACTTGTGACCCCGAGAAGTTACTCCAGCCGATTTCACTTACCAGCGATACCGACGTCCGAGTCCTCGAACGCGTGGACGAGGACGGCCGCTACTACTATCAGTTGCACCCCGAAGTGAAGGACTTCCTCTTCGGAGCGACCGGCGGTGAAGGAACTTTCATCGCGGATTTGGATATACGAGCCACAACCGCACCCGTCAAGTACCAATCGTCGATGACTCGCGGATTCGCCATCGCCTTGCGGGAGGCCGATTACGCCACGACATTCCCCGATCCCGTTGAGATCGAGTACGAAGATTATCATCTTCAGTCCTGGCTCGTCGAATATCACGTTGGCGAGGGCTATCGCAGACCCACAGTCGCTGTGGCAGTGTACAATGGGCCGGAACTCCCCAAGGAACTCGCTGAACTCTTCATCAAAGCGATTGAGGAGAAGGGTGCATCCTTCGGGATCCTGCTCAAGCAGGGCCAGAGTCAATCGGCAGAACTGAACAAGTATCTCAACGAATTGGACGGACTGAGGAGCGACTATTATCGGGATCGAGTCCTCAAAGTCGATCTCACAGAAAAACAGCGAGAGGAGTATGCATACGGCAAACTCCTCGGATTAGGAGATTCCGGAATCGAACTCGAAGACGACGAGTTTGAAATCACTGAATTTATCCGATCACTAGGGGTAAACGACAGGCTCAGCGAGGCCATACAGAACTCGGTTCTCCCGTATCCTGATTCGATCGGTCGGCGCGTGATCGAAGAGATTGAACGGAAACCACAGAAGGAATTTACGATAACGGGGCTTCGGGAGCGGCTGAACCTCCAGCAGTTTGACCTTCGCAAAGAGACGATGACCGGCTACGACGAGCAGGGCCTTATAGCGAAAGAGGGTCAGTATTGGACTTATCCGGATGTAGAAGATGACCGTCCGCCCTGGTACCGTGTTTACGCCATTCTGAAAGACAGTGGACCGCTCACCCGTGAAGAGCTAAGGGCTGAGATCGAACAGCGCTACGTATTCGGCTGCAACGAAGGAGAAGAAGGCGAGATGCTTCAGTGGTATCTCGATCGGCTCCGTATCGCCGGATACGTCGAACGCGAAAAGGGTCGTGCCGGTGAGGGGATCCAATACGATGTCGTCAGCGTTTCGAACCAAGTTGACGAGACAGTAACTCAGGCCATGGGGCGCCTGGAGGACGCGAAAGGAACGTACGAGCAGGCACAGGAACTGAATATCACTGATCTCAACGAGTACAACAATCAGCTCGGCGATATTGAAAGGACGATAACCGATGTTGACGGGTCGCTGGATCCGGATACGGGCGACCTCAACCGCGTTAAAGACGCTCTCAGCAGTGCCGAAACCGTCCGTGATGAACTCCAGTCCCAGATCGAGTCACGCCAGAACCAACTTGAAGGCAAGGTGGAGAACCTCGCAATCCAGGGCGACGAACTTCGGGAAAGACTAGATGACATTGAGCAGGAGGAGGTACATCTCGACGATTTTGATGTATGGCGTGAGGACCTTTCGTCAAAGATCAAAGATCTCCGGGATCTCGTTTCAGATAACGAATACACCCTCTTGGCCGACCGAGTGGGTGAAGTGAGAAATCGTCTAGAGGAAATTGAGGAAGAACTCGAAGAAATCGCGGGTGCAAAACAACAGTGTGTCAAGAAGTATCAAGAGGCACAGAAGCTGAAAAAGGACACAAAAAGTCACATCGAGAATATAAACCCAGACAACAGTCAACGAGAAACTCTTCAGCAGGAATTAGATGACTTCCAAGACATTCTCGGCACCTATGACGAATATTATAGCGCGACCCGGTACAACGAGGCCCTAAGATATCTCAGAGACCACCTGCCCAAATTGGAAGACATCGCTGACAGAGCGAAGAGAATCTCCACGAGACAGGAGCGCCTCGACAACAACCTCGGCAGCATAGAATCCGAGGTGAAAAAGGAAGGAGACGACGAGATGCTGGAGCAGTTTCAGGGTGCTAAGGAAAACGTCGCACATGGTCAGTTCGCGGAAGCGGAGCAGCAAATTGCGGATCTTCAGGAGAAACTCAAAGGACCAACGCCAGAGGAACAATTCAGAGCAGCCGTTGGAGAATACGACGGTAAGCTTTCAGAGATTGTTAAGAATACGGAGTTCAGTTGGGATGAGGCCTTCCAGTGGGCATACCAGTTCTACGACGACGGTGAATTCAGGGATATTCGAGTGGTGATTGAGGAATGAGTGGAACCAGAATGGGAAAGAAAGACGACCTCAGGGCCCTCGAAGAAATTTGGAACGAGCTTCCCCAGAGCTTCAAGGAGGAAGTCGAACAGTTGCTTCTTCGAGAGATAGATAACAGGTGTAAGCACCAAATCAACGCCGGCAACTACGACGCAACAGTGTCGCTGCAAGACCTGTACGACGATTTTGTGGACACCATTGCCGAAGACGCGCGGTTCTCGGAGACAGTACCATGGGAGATAGGAGAAGACCGTGCGAGTCGGCTAATTTTTCAGCACCTCATTGACGAACTCGAAGAACGGAACACAATCCTGTACGTCTACGATCGGCAGCGCGTTCGGAGTCGGGTGGCCGAAGTCACTCGGTACTTCGCACTGCTTCGGCAGAGATTCGTCGGGGAGGATTATGAGTTCACCCCTAGCCTGACAAAGATGGTGAAGATGGACATCCAATCACGCGAGAAGCCGAAGTGGGGGGCCGAAGGGAAGCGAATCAACTCCATCGTCCGAGACATCTATCAGGAGGTCAGAACCTCCGATCCAGCACCCGAATTTGAAGAAGCGTTCGATTCCGCCGGCGAGTGGCAGGACGCTACTGAAACCTCGCTGAAACTCACCCGAGAACTCTGTAAGGCCCATGGAATGAAAGGACTCGCAAAATACCAAGGGCGAGCCTTTGAACGACTCTACCTCCAGAGCGTGACTGACGATAATGACGGGACTGCCCGGGTTGTGACTGCGAGCACGGGAGGCGGAAAAACCGAAGCGTTCCTCTTTCCTCTGCTGGCGTACGCGCTCACCGCTGCACAGGCGGATCTCGACGGAGCCCGTGCGATTCTTGCCTATCCCCGTACTGATCTATGTGATAATCAGTTTGAACGTATTGTACATTACCTCTATACGATACGCGATCTTATCCAAGACAGCGATACCACTCCTTTCAACGAGCTACCCATCTCGGTAAATCTCCAGCACAACAGCAGTCAAGAGGTGGTGATAGACTGCCCCGAGTGTGAGGGGAGAATGTCCGCAGAGAACGATTTCGAGTGTTCAGAAAACCCGGATCACGTTGTCGATTACGTTTCCACGAATAAATCAAAACAAGCCGACATCTACATCTCGACACCCGATTCGCTTCATCGGCGATTGATGGATCGTCACGGACAAAACCAATTCTGGAAACGAGGCCGACCTCCAAAGTTCGTCGTACTGGACGAGGTTCACGTCTACACTGACCAGTACGGGATGCACGTTGCAAACGTGATACGCCGGCTCAAGGCAACGATGGCCGCCGTAGCAGATGATCAACAGCCGGTTCTGGTGGCATCGAGTGCAACGATCTCGAACGCTGAATCGTTCACGAAACGCATTTTTGACGCCCCAGATGCTGATCGGATTAAACCATACTCCGAAGAAGATATTGAAGAGATGGATGAGGCCCAAAGGAAGGTGCACGAACCCGAACTTGAAGAGATCGGGTGGGAATATCTCATTTTTGTCAAGTCGACGGAACCGAGGAAAGTTCGAATTCCCCAAGGAGACGACGTCTATAAGCCACGCTCCGAGTGGGAAGAGTTCGACGAAACCAACGTGACGAACCTCTCGACGATGATCCAAGTTGCCTTCGCTTTCTACCATACTATCTTAAAAAAACGGCCGGAAGACGACGATGCGAAGGACAAAATTCTGGGGTTCGTCGATTCAATCGACTCGGTAAAACGACTCGGTGATTATATTCACGACGCCGAAGGGAACGGCAATAACGACGATGCTGGACTCTACTCCCTCCGGAAACCTGATGCGTTCCTTCCAGACACCGAACAGACGAATCCTGATTGCCCGAAAGACCTGTTCAGAGGGGCGGCAGCAGATCATGAAACCGCGGTCTGTGAACCACTCCCACCCAATCCAGAGTTAAATCCATGCCCGGTATATGAGGCCGGCGAGTGCTGGTGGACGCTTCAGGATGACTTCCTCGAATCGATGAATGTTTACCTCCATAAGAGCGGTCGAACTGAAACTCCCGACGGGAGGCCCATCGACGATGACGCCTGGGATATGATGGTAACAACGAGCGCCCTAGAGGTGGGTTTCGACCACCCGAGCATCATCGGAACATTCCAGTACCGGGCACCGATGAACATCCCCGGTTTCGTCCAGCGGAAAGGACGAGGGGGGCGAGACCCGGGTGATCAGCCGATCTCGGTTGTCGTTCTAGGCACCTTTCCCGAAGATTCGTTCTACTTCCACCACGAAGAACTATTGAGTAACCCTAGTGCCGAATATTTGAAAATTGGACTCGACGAAGAAAACGAATTCGTCCGAACCCAGCATGTCGTTTCGGCGGTCTTCGACTATATCAATGTCGAGCATCCCGACGTAGCTAACGACGTGTATGCACGACTGGAGATGCCGGAATTGGTTCGAATTCTCGAGGACGATCGCGGGGAGATCAAATCGTGGCTGGACACCGCGTTCACGTCAGCCGAGTCGAAGTTCCTCGAAGAGGTTCTCGATGATCTGACCAATTACATCGGAATGACGGAGATGGCACTAGCTCCTCGGGACGAACTAAAGGACGACGGCGGATTCCAGGAGTTCTGGGAGGCGCTACGGGTGAAACCCGGTACAAAGACCAAGCAGATCGAGCGCGAGAAAGAAGAACTGCAAACGCTCCTTAACCGGTTCGAGATGCTGTATGAAATGAGTGACGCGAGGGGTGGCAGCGAATGAGCAACGACGATCCGGAACAGCAACATAGAAAGCTGAGTGCTCGTATCGAGTCGATTATCCGTCACTACGATGATCTGGCAGAACGAACCCGTTTCGGTCCATTTCAACCCTACTGCCATGTCCCGGATTTATTCGAAGTAGATCCAGAGGCGGAGCGACCGCTTACAGTGCCTCAAACGTTCATCTCGGAACAGGTCGGGGGGAACATCCCCGTAACCGCAGACGAGGGTGGGCTCTTAGATTCCGAATCTCTTGACCTGATGCTGTCCTACTACCTTCCCGGCGGTTACAAGCGACGCTGGAACTTCGAAATGTGGACAGGGGAGTACAACGGATCGAGGCGAGAGGGCTTCGTCGACGTAAGTTCTGCATTTAAGTTCCGACAGGAATTCAAACTCGAAAATGTCCTTGTATCGGTGGATTCGGAGGGCTACACGCCCTTTGGATACTCTCCCGACGAAGTAGGATTATACGTTCCCGAAGAGATTTATGTCAAGCAGCCGGAATCTCCGCGTTACTTTTTTGACACGGTGCACAACCACGTTTCGAACTACAATCCGGACGACATCCCGGATGAGGACGTCATCGACCTCGGAACGAGCGATCCTAGTTCGAATTTTCTGTGGTTCAAACACCCCTATCAGCTTGGCGGCGATATTGAGACATTCGATAGAGAACGGGAGTCTGATCTGTTCGACCGAATAGTTTTTTCTGACGAATCCACCTTCTTGAAGTGCTACTACGCGTCGGTGCTCACGCTTTATCAGCAGAACCAGCGAACGTTCTCGGATGTCGTCCGCTATTTCAATGACCTCGAAGAGCGAGTCGCCTTCGTAACAAGCGAAGAAAAAAGCCAAGTACTTCTCTTCGACATTCCCCGGGAGTGGGTCGAACGCTCGGTAAGTAATCAATTGAATGCCGACAAATCCTTCCGTAGGGATCTTGGATTCGCTCAACTGTATCGGGAACTCTGGGACGACCTTTTCTTCCAGAAGCGCTCGATCCGGAACGTTTACGACGTCAGACCAGTTTATCGCGCTTTACTAGCAGTCGATTATTGGCTCCGTACGGCCGAAGATGGAGCGTCCTCTGTGTTCGACGCATCTATTGATGATATATGCGAATCTCTGAACAAACTGATTCCTGAGTCGGGACCAACACGATTGCGATTAATGGGATACGACGAGGACCGACGTATCGAGTTGAAAGAACTCTTCCGTGAAAACTCCGAAGAGATTCGAGAAATTCTTGAACGATGTTCGGACAATGAGGGCCAGCAGTCATTCGGCGAGCACGTGCTCGTTCACTCCTTGCAGAACGCCGTTGCTGGTTGGGCAGTAGAGGCAGGACTCAGTGGTGGAGACTTCGAAACATGGTACGATGCGAACTTCCAAGACAAGGACACAGACGTTACTAAAATCGCGCTGTATGATTCTATACAAGGTGGTGCAGGGACAAGCAAAGAAGTCTTCAAGCGTCTCAAGGAGGGGGCGCTATCCGTCGACGAACCGCTCTCCGAGCAGTGCTATTGTCACATCTCGCTTGCGGAGGATCTCGTGCTCTCATTACTCGCCCAGAGGGATGCGTCAGTCCTTTACGACCTCTTCACACAGAGTAACGGTAGCGACGGGATTCGACGAGAATTGTTTAATCTCGCCGTCGATAGTACCACTGGGTTTGAGGCACACAACTTCGTTGACGAAGAGGAAATTATCTCAATCTTTAATCGTCGGATATCCTCGTTATACGAGACGAAAGAACTGGCGCGATTCTACGGCGCTGTCGCTCAAGCGTATCAGCGCGTCGAATCTGAACTCAACCGAACACCGACCGCTATGGATGTCGTGCTCGGACTGGAAGAAGAGACGTTCGTCGATACGCGGATCCGTAACACCTACGAACGATTTGCCAACCGCGGATCTCAACGGAAGGACTTGAGCGAATTGGCCGACCGAGTCGAAGAGATAACCAAACAATGCATCCGGGCCTGTCCAGATTGTCTTGAACGTCAGGATTCCATGTATGCATATCGCTATCAGAATCAAATGATCGACAAGCGATTGTTGAATATAGCGCTCAACCAGAAAGTATCCAAACAATGATTGTTTCGCTAAGCGAGATCGTCCGAGATGAAGACCAGTACGCAATTACAGATCTGACGCAAGACAGGGCTGCATTTAGGGAAAAAGAAGTCACCGTGCGCTGTGAGGTCACCGGGATCCCCTCTATGGGAAAATCGGGCGGAGAAAAGACGCTGTATCCAGTTGACGACCTTACAACCCGAATTGATGAAGAAGTCCTTCTCTCGTTCTGGTACGAGGATTCGGACTGGGGAAGCCTCGAAAAGACGGACAATTCCGTTCGTGAACTCGTAGACACCGCGCCACTGCAGCGGGGAGAGGAACTGCTGGTAAGGGTGATTCCGGTTCACCGAGAGCAGAAGTGGTATCTAAACGTGACATCGCTCTTTGTACGGAACCCGGACATGACAATCGGGAAGAGTGAAATGCGCTCAGCTAATGAGTGTCCCCGGATCTACGATCTACGGTATAGGAAGAACGTCTTCAATCCAAATCGGTACGATATTTCCAAGGGTGCAGTAAAGGGTGACATCGCGCATCGGGCACTCGAACGTGCGATAGACGATCCGGAGTTCGCGGAAAAATTCGAGACAGGGTGGACGGAGGACGATGTCGAGGTGCTGCTGGACGCGGTCGTCGAAGAAAGTTTCTCGATTGAGATGACAGTGTGCCGGCTCGCCTGGGTAAGCACCAACGACATCAAGGAGTTTGCCAAAGGAGCGATTGAGAACCTCCTTCTTGACTCATCATTCACCAAATTGATCCAGGGTACAGAAAACCTCGAAACCGAACGAACCATCGCGGACGCCTACGGTCTCAATGGGCGAGTAGACCTAATAATTGACGGGAGTCCGCTAGATCTAAAAACAAACTTCTTCCTCGACGATAGCAAAAGACGGCAACACAAATTCCAACTTCGACTATATCTGTTCGGTCTGTTACTAGAAAACCTCGGTCAAGGGAAAGAACTCGGCGAAGCGCTCGACGAACTCCCTCCTGGCGTGCTAATCTATCCGAACCTGAAGGATGAGTCTGAACCGGTATACGAGCGTGTGAACCTCAGGAACCGGCACGTCGTAGATATCATGAAGCTCCGAAACCAGGCGGCGACGCTGCGAGACTCGTTCGCTGTCCCGACGACATACGACCGTGATTGTTCTGGTTGTTATTTCAGAGCTGAAGATACGATCGGTAGCGGTGCAGGGGCCGGACAGACACTCCCTTCGGCGTGTAAATTCCATTGCCAATCGGAGAGACGGTGGCCATGCCACGAAACGAACCAACACGATGAGTTGACGACCGAGTGTCCGCTATATCACGAGTGTGACCAACGGTTGGAGTACCGGAATCCGAGCGTCACCGATCACTACAATCAGCTTCGTTCGGCCCTTCAGGAAGAGATTGGGGCAAGGAAAGATGCCGGCAAGACGATGGCCAGGATGTCAGACAGCGTTCTAGAGAACGCAGGTATGCAAATTGCTGGCCTCGCTTTCGAGGAAGAACTATCTTCCCGGCGGATCCTATATTCGAGCGATTCTACTCAGCAGTTCGAGCCAGGCGACTCTATAAGGGTTGCTCCTGCAAGGGAGGGAACGTACGCAGTTGCGATTTACTGTGGATTACAAGAGAACGGACACGTGTTCGAGTTCGATGGGTCACCCGGGTCTCGATTCAAGAACCCTGACGCCACGTACCAAGCGACTCGGGCGATCGAAGCGTCGTCGTTACCTCGCCGATTGCTGTCTGAACTCGATTATGCTCAGCGAATCGGAATCGACCCGCGGTTACGAGACTCCGGCGATATCACTCCGAGTCCCGAACGGATCGCTCCCCACTCTATTGACGATATTCGAGATTATCTTGACAACAGGCAGGTCTTCGTTGATCTTCCGGCAAGGGTGAGTCGGTCGGTAAAACTCACGCAGCTAGTTCGAGAAGTGACGCAGGCTCCACTCGAATCGCTCGACGGAAATCCTATATCAGATGAAGACCGGCGGATATTGGTGCTCGGATCTCGGCTAGCCGAACTTGATTCAGTTTCGGCGCATCTCCTCGATGAGGACGGTACTATTCGAGTCGACGGTTTCGCCAACCGCGCGGATTCCTACGGACCCGGTAGCGATTCCCACGAACTCTATCGAGCCATTCGTGACTCCGACGTAGTCGTCTCTTCGGCCCAGTACGCACTGCAGGAGGGCGTGTTTCATTCGATGACATCTGGCGATGACACACATCGTTCTTACTCGAACCGCTTCTTCGACACCGTCGTAATTCTAGGAGCAGAAACGCTGACCGAACCCGAGTTCGTTTTCCTCCGCGAACTTGGGGATCGAACCGTGGCTATCGGAGATACTCATCGGGAAAGTCCAGAGATGATTAGCGATGAAGCCCGAGAGGAGGGGCTCGCCGAGTCGTACTTCGTCAACGCTCACAAGCGCTTCAGCACGATTTCTAGCGAGTCGATTAGCTCGGTATCTATCACGGGAGAGGCCGCGACGCCGATCTCGAAATTCTTCGACCCATTAGGGATCAATCTAAAAGGGATCGGAGGTTCCGCATCGTTCCACCACGTAGATGGCAAGGAGCGACAGGCAGCAGAGTACATGTCGGTTGAACGGAGGATCCATGCAGCTGGAGAGGCGGACGAACCTAGAGATATTTATCTCGAAGCTCTCGACCGCGGTGACGCACTATATGTTGCGTCCCAGTTGGACGACTTAAACGCACTCGATGCCTCAGAACTCAAAGTCGGCCAGATATACACGTTCGGTGAGGCTCGGTTTCGGGTAGAAAACAACGACATCGCGCCCGAACGTGAGACAGGCCACATGGTCACCGTCGATATCAGCCTCTCCCAGACCCCTTACTTCACCCGCAGGTTAGTCTCGAATCCGGAAGAGGCACGCAAAGCAGCTGAAATTGCTAACGAGCGAAATCCGTCCCTTATCGTAACCCCATTTGAGGCTCAGGCAGTGGAGATCAACACTCAACTGGAGGAGATTGGCTTGGACATCCCGGTTTCAACACCCGATGTGCTCGAAGGTGAGATGGTTGATAACGCGATAGTCAGTCTCACAGTGGCGAACGACGAGAACATCGTCCGTCCACCGGTAAGTAACGTCGAAACACTCTACGCGCTGCTTACATCCGCGGAATCCATTACGATAGTTGGTGATGAGGACACTCTCAAGCGGAATACACTAACCAAGCATCTCACGGAACTGTAATTGTAGTATTCAGCTACTGTTGCAAGTGAAGTTGGATCCTGTTCACCCAAAACGAACGGCCATAGTAAGACGTTACGCGAAGGAAGGGATGGAAATGATTCTAATCCTATTTCTTATCTTTCATAGATATAGGGCTAGCAAATAGACGTTCAACAGACATTAGGAAACGAGCAAATAGTGATGCATCATTATTTAATTCTATCATTGCTGACTATTCCTGCCTCACAAAACGCACTCATCAACGAACCGAACTTATCTATATACGCTCGGTGTGAAAATCGGGTTCGATCGTCTATATCTGTTTCTGAGGGCAATCTACCAAGTCTCTGAGTTAATGAAACTAACTCTATGAGAAGTTCCCGCTCCTCCCAGTCAAATGCCGCATCTTCCGCTGAATCAGTACCAGAACTTACTGAGGAGCCAGCCGCAGTTTCGTCAGGTTCATTTTGCTGGTCCCCTTCATCGCCGGTTGAATCGGGACTAAGCCACTGTAAAACGACGTTGAGTTGTTCCTCGATAGTCCCCTGAATTGTGGGTTCCTCGTGACGGGCGTATTCGTACAGATCAAATAACATGAGGCAAATTCCCTGATAAAAACCAATACTCCCTCCAGTACGAGCGTACCCCGTCTTTAAAGACTCAATTTTCTCACCAGCTGTGTTCTCATCGATTCTTTTTCTTCTTGAGTATACTTTTTCTGCTTCAAATAGTCGCTGCCGAACCTGCCCGTACTTATCCTCGTCTTCAATGATCGGCAGGGGCCCGAGTTCTGTGTCTACGTACCAGCGGTCGAATTTAGTGAGATAGTCGAAGGTTTCGTCAGGATCGAGATTCCAGTAGTCAGCAATCACCCACGCATAAGCTTCATCGATCTCCGTGACTTTGTCTGCTTGGATCCTGTCGGTAGATTCGAAGCGTTCTAATAGGGAATCGTTCCATCTGAGAAGCGAACCGCCGAGCGTTGGATCAACAATTCGGGCAAAGTAAGGTATTGATTCCAGGGAATACACGAGAGCAGGCCCTCTGATGTCCTTCGCACGTAAGACCGCATCATACCTGTCGAGTAGTTCCCCAAATCCTTGGTGGCGGTACTGATTGATAACATTTCGAACGTAATTGTCATAAACTCCGAGATCGTCCGCAAGTTCGGAAACCGTGTATCGACCGTTTTGTAGTCTGTCAAAGATGGCTGTGGTAATCGGTTTATCTAAAATCCGAATTGGAGTTCCGTACTTTGGGACCTCACTCAGAGGTTCCTGATCGAAAATCACTCGCCGCTGCTCAATCAATTCCTGTTGTTCAGTCTGTGGGAGTTCGTAGAACTCCTCGCTCGACACCATCTATCCTGTTTCATACAATAGAGCATCTTTGTTGTTTGGGTAAGGTGATCTCAATTGTTTCTCGGGTAGATGGTCACAAGGTAGAGGGTTAATGTGGGCCACATAATTGGGGGGGTTTGTTGCCCTCAACAACCAACACAATAAAAATCATCAGTAGAAACACCATTTATATGTTGGTTGCCTATAATTGGTGATAATAAAAGTTTTTGTTAAGTTCGGTTGATGGAGGAGTGCGGTATACACACCTTTGTTAAAAACTCTTCCAGGGCTATTTTATTCATTAGAAATTATATACTAGATCACGGCTCAATATTATTGGTGCATCTGGGAATACTGTCTCCGATGAAATCTCGACTGAATGGGGAGATTCATATGCGAGAGTGAGCAATCATCGTGTGGTGAATATTATCTGTGCGATTCTACGTTCCTGAATGGGACGACAATGTCGACGCTCACTATGACTTTGAGCACGACGAGCACTCGGAACTCGGTACGGAGGAACGAGAGCTACAATATATCTGGGACATCTTTGACTACGAAACTACTCCGATCGATGGCGTTCTCATTTCGCGCGAGCAGGTCGAGGAGAGCGCTACGAAATTCGATCGACTTACGTCCTACGGTGTCTATGATGAGCGTTCGGGCCTTGCCATCCCCGATTGGCTCCCAACGATCAGCGACTGTGGCGCCTGGGGGTACAAATCGCTCCCGTTCCCTCCCTACGACAACGACGAAATGCTGGCGTTCTACGAGGAACTCGACGTAACGGTCGGTGTGACGATTGACCACCTCGTACTTGGCTCCGGACACGATTCCAGGCTCTATCTCGATAAACGTGCGTTTTCTGACTCATCTACCGGCCCGAAGGATCTCCCCGAGGAACTGACCGACGAAATAGACGTCATGGTAGATGAGTGGCCCTCTGAGTGGCCATCTTACGTCGAGGAGTACGATTCAACAATCTACGATGTGTCGTCGATCGAGCCGTTCGTCTCCGAGGACTTCGACGGTGATCCGACGACAGTAATCGAGCGACTCCAGGACGACCCTCGCGCCATCTACCGCGAGGACGATATGGAGTTCCGGTACGAGTTGACGCTCGACAATGCCGAGGAAATGAAGCAACTGTACGACGAGAACGGTTACTCGTTCCGACTGATGGTTGCGATCCAGGGGTGGGATCCAATGTCCTATACGCGTGCTGCTAAGCAGGTCCTCGACCTCGGATACCAGTACGTGGGGATCGGCGGCGTCGCAGGGAGCAATGCCGCACGGATTCGAGATATCGTCACCGGCGTCGGAAACGCAGTCAAGGAACACGAGCGAAATCGCAAAACGAGAGTGGACACGCACGTCTTCGGGTTTGCGAAGACGGACGCGTTCGATGCGATCGGAAAGACTGGAATGTCGAGTTTCGATAGTGCGAGTATGCTTCGGTCGGCTTGGACTGGCGGCGACAACTATCACCTTGATAGTGAACGGCGTTACGATGCACTACGCGTCCGGTTCGGTTCGAATAGAGACCCGCTCGAGAAACAGATACAGACCGCTCTGCGCGGTCAAGAACTGCTGCACTCGCTTCGAGCGTTCGACGAGGGATTGTCGATTTCGGAGGCGATCTGGGAGTGGCACGCCGACGCCACGCAGGCACTTGATGAGTTGGCGCCCTACCTGAAAGAACACAGGCACGACGAAGAGTACGATCGTCGACTCCTCCGCGACGTAGAAGAGCACTTCAGAGATCACTACGACCACGGGCGGGAACTCCGGGCGTCTTTCAGTCGGACACTCCGAAAACAGATTATCAAGTTGCTTCGGGATGACGATCCCGAATCGCCGGTCGGTTTCGACGAGTATCAGGCGTTGATCGATACTGCTCGAGAGGAATTCGAGCCGTTCCCCAGAATGGCTGAAACGATCGAACAGCGCGAGGAGTTTTCGGGGAACACTGCGACCTTCGACCAAATCTGGCTTCTCGTGGAAGATTACGCTCCGTGGATCGGTGATGAACGATTGCTCGAAGAGTACAAACGACTTCTCCGAGAGGAGCCGTGGACGGAGTGTGATTGCCGAATCTGTGAGGAACACGGGATCGAAGTCGCAATCTTCCGTGCGAATAATCGAAACCGCCGCCGAGGATTCCATAACACGAAACGGTTCTACGATCAGTTCCGTGAAGCGCTCCCCAAGATGCTCGTCGCTACACCCGCTCTGGAGTCACTCCCGTCGTGGAGTACGGTGGAGGGACACCTCCTCACAGAGCGGAAGGATTTCTGGTCGGACGTCCATGACCTTCCCGTGGCAGAGATTGGCACTATTAGTGCTGACGGTGTCCACGAGTGGTGGTCGAAATCCCCTGCGTCAGTGTCACTCGACGCATCCGAGATGGTAGCATCGATCAACGAATTCTGTGTGCGATATCAGAATCTGTTCCTGTACGATCCTGATGGGGCCGTTGATAAGGAAGTCATCGAGGCAATCGAAGAGAAGGGATGCGTCGTCGATTTGTATCGAGATTCATCGGACCTTCGAGCAGCCGTTCTCGATCGACTCGGCTACGAGAGCGAGTTCTTGCCGGAGTTCATGATTCAAAAAGGACTGATGGAGTTCTAACAATGAGGCTGCTCATCATCGACCAGTGTTCAAATAGTAAAGACTACCCAGAGGATAGCATCGCTTTCGATGCATCTGATATCGACGAAACCGGCCTCGACGAGCTCCGAAGCCGAGAAGGGGTAGCCAGCATTCCGGCACGTAAACTCTACGCTGGGCGGCAACAGAAATACGTCGGTAACGCAGTCGATTCGCTTCGCGCCAACGGTCATAATGTGGATCGGTACTTCATCAGTGCGGGATTCGGACTCGTTGCAGAGAACGAAGAACTCCCACCATACAACGTTACGTTCGCGGATATGACCGCAGCTGAGATCGAGTCTCGAGCCAATATTCTCGAACTCACAGAACAAACTCGGGACGTGATTTCGTCTAAACCGTATAATCTCATTTTTTTCGTGCTCGGTAGCGATTACTACCGAGCACTAAATTTACCAGACGCACTCTCTGCAATTCCCGATAAGACGATTTGTGTGACGTTCAATCAAGAGGAAGTCGCTGATCAGTACAGCAACGTCATCTCCATCCCCGCTCGGACTGAACAGGCGAAAGAACACGGGACGATCGTCGTTGCGCTCAAGGGCATCTATCTGAAGAACTTCGCCGATAACCTCGCGCAGGGTAGTGAACCGACATCCGTTGAGGACGTAAAGGCGGCCTGCATCAGTGAGTCAACCTCACAGAAGGATTTAGCTGAATTTTAGATGTCTCGTCTAGGTATAAGATACGTTTTCTCGAGCTAGGCTGTCTATTACCTTTACAGGAGCAGCTGAGCTAAGACCGCATGCTGTATCGGCAACGATTGCTCGATCTCCCTCACGGAGAGTTACAGACGCCAGTGTTGTTTCCTGTGCGCAACCTGGGGAAGCGATCGAGTGACAACACACCAGAGTACGTTAGTTCCATTCCCGATCTACCCACGGCGATGATAAACGTCCGGGCGATCAGGGAACGGGATCCGATGTGGGATCGCTTGACAAATGGAGTGTCCCTTCGGGAAGAGATGGAGGTGCCGGAAGATACGATCGTCTTTGCGGACAGCGGTGGGTACGATTTCAGCGAAAAGGATCCCGACACGACACCCCAAGAAACGCTCGACAGTCAACGTCTGCTCGAAGCAGATATTTTCGGTACTGTTGATATTCCCTTGTCCAGAGAGAATCGAGCGGCCGAGAATCAGCGGCGAATCGATCGAAGTATTGACCTCGCATTAGAAGCGAGCAAGTATCACGACGGCGATGAACTCCTGTTGGCGAGCATCCACGGGTACGATCCCGAGACGGTTCGGAACGGGATTCAGTACTTGGAAAGACATGGAGAGTTCGACGGATACGCTCTCGGAAGCCTTGTACCTGTCCGTACTGATTATAAGAAGGTCACGAAACTTGTGCTGGCCGCGCGAATGGCGACGGACAAACATCTTCACGTTTACGGACTTGGAGGACTCGTCTACCAACCCCTCTTGCTGTATCTCGGCGTCGATAGCTTCGACTCCTCCGCGTTCATCCGAAGCGCAGGAAACAGAAACTACCTGCTTCCAGGATTTGGCGGCGAGGAGTTGTGGAATATTGACGATCTCAAATACCTCCCGTGTCCGTGTCCGGTTTGTGGATCACGAACCCTTGATGATATCCGGGAGGATCGTGACGCGTTGGTTAGACACAACCTCTGGGCGTTGACCGCTGAGTTACGACGGTTCCGATACGTCGTGTCTGCCGGTAGGAATATCGAGGACTACCTCGATCTGCGGTTCCAAGGCAACGAGGTCACTCAACGAGCGTACCGAACCGCCAAACAACAGGTTCGGAGGTTATCATGACGTCCGAGCGAGCAACGGTTCGTCCGGTCACGTTGGGGCGGCTCACGGAACTCACTCACCTCTGTGAGAGCGCTGCGAAATCGACAACGGACGTCGAAGAGAAACTCGGCGTCACAAACCGCCGAGCTCGAGAGGCGATCCTCGAAGCGACTCGTATCGGATTACTCGAAGAGCAAGACAACGGCAGTGATGACGAAAAGAATGTCTATCGAACGACTTCGATCGGCGAGCGATTTCTGACGGCGATTCGCAACGAGGAGTGGTCTACCGCGGACGAAATCCTTGCGGTTCGAAGCCCGCATTACGGCGCGGTGCTCAATGCGCTCTCCGAGATTGGATCGATACATCCCAACGAGTTGCTCAAGCACTTGGAAGAGGAACACGAGTTTTCCCCGTACTCGTTCAATCAGACGGGGATCGAAGTCGTCGGAAACTGGGCGGAGCGGCTCGGAGGAATTCAGCGGAATGCGTTCACTGGCGACTACTACGTTGTCGATCGTGCGGACGTTCCACCCAACTTCCAGTACGTACTTCTCGAGGTTTACGATGAACTTGAGGAGACAGCCGGCGTCGACCTACGCCAACGGTATCTTTCGATACCTCGCCTGCGCGAACGGACCTGCGAACGCCTCAGCTGTACACGATCGGCGTTCGATCAGGCCCTATCAATGCTCTGCAAGCAAAACGTCGGGAAGATAGAACTCTCCGGTGCGCCGTTGGATACCGCAGCGAAGGACTCGACGTTGGGTATCAAGAAGATCACGCTCGCGGACGGCGACGCACTGGTATCGACATCGCAATCGACGCAGCAGGTGATGGCCGGCCTCGAACAGTTCGACAAGCAGTACTACTATCTCGCGGTGTACGACCGCGACATCACGTTCACCCCAGACTCATGAGTGAAGCCTTCAACATCAGCGACCAAGCACAGGAGTATGATCAGTTCGATCTCAACGGCAACCCGTTTCCATACAGCCCGGTTCCGGCTGAGAACCCGGAAACGTACTGTGGACAGGAACATGCAACGACGACAATCAGTTCGACCGTTTCGAAGACGCTCTCGAGCGGAAAATCGAAACACCTCGTGATCACCGGGAAATACGGTAATGGGAAGTCGCACACGCTCAAATACACGCGATCGCTCCTCCGCGATCGAGACGACGTCATTGTTGGGTACGTCGCGCAACCTGGCGAGGGATTCGTCGATATTTACCACGAGTTCATGTACGATCTCGGGTTCGCCGAGGTAGAAAACATCGCTTACGAGTACCTCGCGTCAGTCACTCGGGACGTCACGGAGGCGAATCCTATCAATGGGAGTGCGATGCGATCGTTGATTGACGAAGGAGAAGTACTTCTCTCGGAGATCGTTCCGGAGGCGATCAAGCGATTGAGCGACGTGACACGGTTTGCCGATTTTGCACGAGCGATCGTCCATATGGTGTATGAAGATACGAACCTCTACGCGTGGCAGTGGCTCACGGCGGAAGGGATTCGATACGAACAGCGGAAAGAGATGGAGATTCACACCGCTCTGGACGACGATACGATGGGTGTGCGGGCGTTCACGGCCTTCAAAAATATGCTTCTTGAGTTGGGATACACTGCTGTGTTCGTCTTTATCGACGAATTCGAGAGTATCGCCCGACTCTCATCGAAGGATGAGCAGGCGACGCTGAATAGCATTCGTCACTTGATGGATCAGAACAGCGAGGGGCTCTGCCTCCTGTTCGGTTGTGCGCCGGAGGTGTGGCAAGACGTGATGAGCGAGTACCACGCGTTCAGCGAACGAATCGGTCAGGAGGTTGCACTTCGCCCTCTCACGGACGAACATCTATACGAACTCGTTGAGGAATACCTGGAGCGGGAGCGGACTGACACTAAAAGCGGTGTTCAGCCATTTACCGCGGACGGATTAGACCTGATTCTCCAGCGGTCGCAAGGGAACATCCGACAGGTACTCTCCGTCTGTAGTCGCGTCTTGGACGCTGCAGTTGAGGAGCAACATTCAAAGATCACAGCTGAATTCATCCAAGAAACAATCTAATAGGGCAGAAACCACCCCAAATGGGAATTATTTAATATTTACAAATGTTTGATAACATACTTTCTTGTCGTTTTCAGAACTGTCCTGGTCAGCCGTTTATTGGGTCGTTGGTGAATACTCCTCAGCTGGGTTTGGACAGTACGTCTTGAAATCACAGGCCGTGCATACGCGCTCGCTAGGATTTGGTGGCCAGATCTCCTGGATGCTTTCCCCTCTCATCTCTTCGCTGACGTGTGTCTCGATGTCGGCGACGGTCGAATCGAATTCGGCGAGTGCAGTTTCGACATCAATGATTGGAACGATTCGAAGCGAACGCTCTTCTTTGAACGGTCTAGTCAATTCCGGGGGCTGTTGCCCCTCCTCCCAGTCCTCAATTGCTCTTGCATCCCGGCCACTCGGAAGCATATCGGTATAGCCCTCTTCAGCTTCAACTTGGAGTTGTTCCATGTCCTGTTGGGACTGCTCAAGTTCGTTTAGATAGAACAGAAAGCACGCCGCAACTGGCTTAGAATCAGGCTGTTGATGCCTGAGCCATGCGTATGTTAACACCTGCCATTCGTGATGCATCCAGGTAGGGTCTTCTGGATGGTCAGCCGGCGGTCGCCGCATACCTTTGTAGTCAATGATAATCTCGTACTCCGATTCATCAAGCTCGGCAATTCGTGATTGGAGGTCATCGTTCTGGTGGATCCGGCTGAGAATCATGTTACCCTCCGGCGCATTGTACAGATCAACCGAACTGATCACGTCCACAATGCCGGTCACCCCGTAGTAATTCGACCGACTTTCTCCCTCCTCAGTCTCAGGCATCTCGCGGATCCCCTTGAGGGTGACCTCCGCTTCGGAAATAAGCGGGAAAAGATGCTGTCCCCACGTATTGATGGCCGCATGGGCACGGCGACTCGCCAGTAGTTTGTGCTCTTCCGGAGGTTCGGCGTTGATGGTATGACAGGTGCAATTGCGCTCCTCAGTGAGTCCGTGGGGGCAGAAGAGTGTAGGAGGCGCATACATCCCTCTTGACTCCAAGCGCCTCTCGATGTTGAGTTCTATCTCTCGGATCATGTCGCCCCAATCCCATGGGAACTGCTGGTACCTATCTTCGGATTGCCACTTCAGGAACGCCTCCTCCATCACCCCATGAATGAACTCTCCGAACCACAGCTGCACTGGAGTCGAGGGTGGGAGATTTCCCTTGTTCTGGTACCGGTACTGAAGACCGCAGGTAAGGTACGACAGCAGATCCCCCGTGAGACTGTACTCCGGGATAATGTATGGCTCCGGCCGAGACTCAAGCGGCATAGACGTGTGCTAGATCTGTGTGAGGTTATTTAGTCCTGCCCCCCAGCACCAATTCCTGTCCCGGTCCCAGCCAGTCGCAATGTTCGGAATCTCACGGTCGTCTCCACTCTGAAGCTGGTACCCATCTTTGACCGAATTAAGGCCGACAAGCAGAAGAGCGTCCTGGGCACGGCTGAATGCCACGAAGTACTTCCGAATGAGGTCATCGAATGCCCTATCGAGTGCCGGCCGAGAGGGCGTTCCGATTGGAGAGTGGTCGCGGAGTTCATCCTCCAGAATGGTGGCAGTCGTTCCGTTTCTAGGGTAGCGTTTGAACGCCTGTGCGTAGTGTTTCGTCCGGAAATCAGAGCCAACATCAACAACTACGAGCGGGAACTCAAGTCCTTTGGCCTGATGGATGGACATAATGTTCAGACGGTCTCTAGGGAGGGTCTCAAGCAACTCCTCGTCGATATCTATGGATCCCGTGGCGAGAGGGACAAGTATGTTCCAGTAGATGTCTCGGATGGACCGCCTCTCGAGATCCGGATCGTCTGGGTCAAACCTAAGCTCCGATCCGAACGTGCCAAAGAGCGCGGCTTGGGTGATAGTTCGCTGGACAGCCTCCAGATACACGAGGCCCTCTATGTCGTCTTGCATTTGCGGAATCCATGTGATTAGTCGATAGACGAGGTCAGCGAGGGGAACGTCGGTCGACCAGTTGCTCCCACGGGATCGCCAGGCGTCTACGAAATCATTGAGTTCCCGGCCTGTACGGGACGTGGGCGCATCGTCGATGTAATCCCGAGCCTCAGATCGCCACTCACGGAATGTGTTGACAGCATCCTGAGGAAGTGTCTCGATATCATCCTCCACTGAGGCGCCCGGGTCAATGCACTCCAGTATCAGTCCGCAGAGACGCTGGACGCTTCTTGCGGTGTAGAGATCCTGTCCCCGAGGATTGAATACTGAGATGCGGTCGTCACCGGTTTGGAGTTGATTTCGCAGTACCTGAGGCAACCTAACGTTTCCCCCGCCCGACCGTTCGCGGGGCGAGTCGCACAGGACGGCGACGTCGGCCGGCGAGCCTTTGGAGGGGTGAGCTCGGATCTCGAATTGCTCCCCGTCGTCCGTCTCAACAGTCACTCCGTCGCCCCGGAATACCTCCTGGAGGAACTCTGAGAGATCCTGGCCGAGAGTTTGAACATCGTCCCGAAACATCCCCAGAACCGGATAATTTTCGAACGACCCCTCCCGGGCAGTTGTGATAGACGGTTTACCGGGAACTCTGGCGTCCTGGTAGGAATCGTCCAATGTGACAAACTCATTGCAGAAGTTGACGATCTCCGGTGTCGATCGGTAGTTGTTCGAGAGGTAAATGGTGGTTGGATCCAGCCCGAGGTGGTTGGTAGCTCGGTTCTCAAACTCCCGAAACAGGTCGACCGTTGCACCACGGAATCGATAGAGGGACTGATCATCGTCCCCTACAACGGTTAAACTGCCACCATTATTTATCGCCGCATCAGCGAGTGCAAAGTATATTTGTTCCTGTAGCAGGTTCGTATCTTGGTACTCGTCAACGAGAACAAACTGAATATTCTCGAGGAACGCGTCTAGATCACCGCTCCTTAGCCTCTGCAAGAAATGGTTCTCGAGCAGTGCGTAGTCGTACAGTAGTCCCTCCTCTAACCCATTTATGTAATCATCGATGGCATCGCAAGCCGCTGACGCCCCTGGCTGATCGAGATCGTCCCGCAAGGCATCAATGTCGATTTGGTCATGAAAGGTTCGCTCCTTAATACTAATCAGATTCGACACCATCTGGGAGGTGTTCATGGCTGGCCAGGAACCTGCGCGAAGTTCATCGAGGAAATCGGCCAAATCGTCATCATTATGTCTGCCATGGAAGAACAGCCCCTCTCGTAGCATCAGCGCGTGAGAGACAAAGTCCTCGATTACTGAAGGTGCTGGGGCACCAGGTTCCCGGTACTCGCTTAAAACATCTTGGGCGATGCTGTCAAGGGTTCCTGTCTGAACCCGATTGAAGTCCAATTGACGGAGTTCGTCTTTGGTGCTCCCAGGCAATTCAGAATTTAAGAAGACTTGACGTAATTCGTCGCTCCACCCAAGAATCCGCGAGTCCAATTCGGCTGCAGCCTTTTTTGTGAATGTAGTAATTAGAATATTAGATGGGTTTATTCCATCGACATAAACGAGTTTCAGTGTCTTGAGAACTATTACGGTCGTTTTTCCCGAACCGGGCCCAGCTACGATGAACTGGGATTCGTCCTGTGAAGCGCTCACCGCGATGTGTTGGTTCTCGTTTTCCGTTTCCCTTATGTCTCGGTTAAGATGCTCGACAACGGCGTCCTCAAACTGATCCCAGTCAATCATTGTGAGATCATACAATCTTGTTTGCGTATGGCTGAACTCTGTCCAGTGGCTCTCGGCATATCCTTCCCCATACCCATACCCATATACCCACCACCTGTTAAACCTCAGTGCTGAATCGAAGGTGCGTTATGGATCAAAAATTCACAGTGCTCGCTGCTACTCTAAAAATTAACTGTGCCGCTCGGCATATTCGATTGAATCCCTCGAACCGGAGTTACGGAACGCCTCTAGACGCAGAGCACAGGAGTCACACGTCCCACACGCCGGCGCTTCGTCTCGGTAGCAAGACCACGTTAGTTCGTAGGGAACCTCGAGTTCGAGGCCTCGCTTGGCAATCTCCGTCTTCGACCATTCAACGAACGGTGCGGACAGGTTAATCTCCGTCTCAGGTTTCGTTCCGACGTCAATGACTCTCTGAAAGGCGTCGAAGAATTCCGGCCGACAATCCGGGTATCCGGCGAAGTCCTCCGAGTGGGCGCCGATGAATACGGCCGAGCAGTCGTTCGCTTCGGCGTACGAGACCGCCATAGCTAACAGATTTGCGTTCCGAAACGGAACGTACGACATTGGAATCTCCTCGCTCTCGAGGTTCGCATCGGATACTTCGATCTCTTCGTCGGTGAGGCTCGAAGCGCCGATTTTCGACAGATGACTCGTCTCAATGTGCAGGAAGTCCGCCGCGTTTACTTCCTCCGCCAGCGCTTTCGCGCACTCGTACTCCTTATTCTCGGTTCGCTGCCCGTACGAGGTATGTAGGAAGTATGGTTCGTAGCCACGGTCAATTGCTTCGTAGACTGCGGTCGCACTGTCCATGCCACCAGAAACCAGAATTACTGCGCGTTCGTCGTTACTCATGGGTGTCCACCGCCGAGCGGAATCGCTGCTGTTCGTTTTTGGTTAACTCACCAACCGTAAACTGAGTCGTCGTCTCTGTGGCCGCTTCAACTCCGCGCATTGCTTCGCAGAGGTGCGTCGCCGCGAGTTCGACTCGCACCGCCTCAGCGCTCACTTCGTCGGCTAACCCTGTAGCGATGTCCTGAGTCAGCTTCTCTTGTATCGTTAGCCGCCTCGATCGCCACCGTACGTACCGGGCGAGTTTTGAGAGACCGACGACCTCGTCCTTCGGGCGGTACGCTACGTGAGCGACGCCTTGGTACGGTAGCATGTGATGCTCGCAGAGGCTGTAGACCGGAATTCCTGTTTTGATCACAAGTTCACTGCTTTCAGCGGCGAAGGTTCGCATCTCGGGTTTCGCCGATTCTCGTTGCCCTTCCGTGAGCGTCTCGAGAGATGCCGGCATTCGGCGCTGCCAGGTATCCGTCAGCCCTTCGCGGTTAGGGTTCTCTCCTAGAGCCTCCAGTAACATTCGCGTGGCGCGCTGGGCTTTCTGCCAGTCAATTTTGGATGATTCATTGCTCCTCGTTCTCGGTTGCTGGTGCTGTCTCGTCATGTTCCTGGTTCGTCGTTCCACAGATCGACGTGCAGTCGCGGCGTGTAGCGATAGCCGCGCTCGAGCGCCAACTCGGCTACCTCGTTTCGTCTGTCGTCCAGTTCGTCTCGCGTCATCCCTTCTGGCATCAGCAGCACGTCGTCAGTGGCGACTGTCGTGCCGGTAACCTCACGGATCTGGCTGATGAGTTCATCAATTTCAGACAAATCGTTCCGGCCGGTAACGACGAACTTCAATTGGCTATCGTACTCGTCGATCAGTCTTGCGAGCGCTTCGAGATCGATACGTTGCTCTTCGTGTCGCGTCTCCCACTCGCCGTTTCCTTTCGGATCGCGGTCAGGCGTGGGAGTGCTGCTCGAGAGTTTCGGGCTGATGCTCGCCAGATCGATCGCTGCGTCTCGATAGATGGTCCCGTTTGTCTCCACGGTCGTGTGATAACCGTGATCAGCCAGTTCGTCTAGGAGTTGGACGGATTGTTCGTGGATCATCGGTTCACCGCCGGTCAAAACCACGTGATCGGCGCTTTCGTACGCGATTACCTCGTCGATAACGTCGTCGATCGAAAGCCACGCTCCGGTCGGTTCCCAGGACGTGTGGTAGGAATCGCAAAACCAACACCTGAGATTGCACCCCGATGTTCTGACGAATACCGAGGGAACGCCAGCGAGTTTCCCTTCTCCCTGTAACGAGTAGAAGAGTTCGTTTATCGGAATACCCTCGCCTTCGACGTCGTGTTCGGAAGCGAGTCCCGAAACATCGCTTGCGACCGGCATCAGTGCGTAGCGCAGAGTTCGTCCGTCTCTCGAACCGTCACCAATACGTCCGCGACGTTGTCCGGGAACTCCTCGAGCAGTCGTTTCTCAAGTAGAACACCCATCACCTCAGCCGTCGGAGGGTGCTCGAGTACGACGAGCGAATCATCATCGCCCGATAGTTCGAAAGCATCGATCAGCGGATCTCCCTCCTCAACGAGAAACATGTGATCCCACTCGTCAATAACGTCGGTTACATCTCCTTTATCCACAATCCAACCCTTCTCCGTGAGCTGACCGGTAACTTCCACCGTGATCTTGTAGTTATGCCCGTGCGGCCGCGAGCACTTACCGTCATGGTGGAGAATCCGGTGGCCCGTGCTGATTCGTATGGGTTTGTTTTCCCCTATTAAGAGCCTCCGTTCGCCCGCTTCCGAGAGAATGGTACTATTAGGGGTGCCCCCAGATAGTCTTTGAGTCATACTGGGAGAATACCGTAGACCTACATAAGCTTATTTGTTGATCAGTTCGCGTTGTAGCGACTCTTACAGGGAACGATCTCATAAATCGCTGTATATGTATTATTGACAGGGTATAGGAGCGCAATCCGCGTATTTTGTTGAAATACGATTCAACTCCAAGTGAAAATGAGAGATCGTTTAGAGTTCGCGGTTCGAATCAGTTGACCGGACGATTCCGACCTCACTTTCATCAACAACGTCTACGATGCTTCGCATTATCTGCGCCACAGACTCTGTTCGCCGCGTCGCCGATATTTCGTTTGCATCCCTGTCGAACTCGACGACGCCATATTCCTCAAGCATCGGCAGATGAGTGTGGTGGAGGCCAACACGCGATGATCGCTGAACCGTCCGGTCGACAGTCGCAGAATCTACGTCCGCTTCTACGGCAGCAAGCTGTCGACTCAGGTCCGGTACTCGAACGGTCACCGTCTCGCCCCCCTGCTCGAGTTGGAGATCCGAGAGCAGTTCGAGCACGATTCGACGTCGCTCTGATTGGAGAAGGCGCAGTATGTCATCCAGTTCGTTACTCATCGGCGATCGCCTCCTGTCGAGTTCGGGTCACGAGGCTCGGCTTCGGATGACGGTTAATTCCGGAACTCAGGCGTTTGAGTTCGCTCCAAATCCGATCCAAGCTTACTACCCTCATCTGACAACGCTGTGTCTCGCATAGGGGTTCGTTGTGGTAGTAACGCTTCACACGATCTTCCGTATCGTCGAAGCCGAGAGTTTGCCCTCTATCAGTTAGTCGGACAGAGTTATGACTCTCGGCCTGTGTAGGTTTGATTGCTGTCATGGATTGGCAGCACGGCGCTCCGGCGTCTTCACCGCCGGGCCCATTTTGGACGGCCGCACTACTCCTGAATCGTGGATTGAATATAAAGTACTCTTGCATTTCTGAGTGCTAACCGATCCGTGTTGAAAATCACGTGTAGATTCTCGACTCCAACCAGGACATCACGATTTCCAGTACCTCATTACCATGCCGCGGCAGATACACACTATTGTATACATATAGGTGTGAACATGCCGGTCAAACCCTACGCAATAGCTGTAATTATCGGTCGCATCGTCTCCTGTGCTATCTCGGTTTCCGTTACTCGTTCTCGCAAGCTGGACGGTGAGCCCGCTCGGCACTGTTCAAGACTATCGATTTCCTGTTGGAGACCGGACTTCAGTCCAAGCAACTCTTCATGATCGTGTTCATCAATGAAGCGTCGAAGAGTTCGAAGTTCGCCTGTAATCGTTGACCGCGATAAGACGTCCTCTTCAAGCGTTTCGTACTGTGATTACGAAAAAGCGTCTCATGGATGAGAAAGACGCCTCATTTTTTGCTTCAATAAATCAGCGTATCACGCGCTGTATCCACGGTCTTACAGCGTGTGAGTTGTCGGTACTGGCTCAGCCCTAACGTTTAAATTTGAGTGGACTTATGCGGATTTGCTATGTTCGAGCACAATGAGTTCACGGATTCGGAACCAACCGCATTCGATTCGAATTTCGAGGAGTTGGAGACATCTCTTGAGTCAGTGCTCGCCAATCACGGACTCGATGCAGATCGTTTCCGGGCGATTGACGGTTACACCCACACGGTGATCGAAGCTAGATGCCGGGGGTGTCGAATAGAATTAGAGCTTATCGAATTATCGCTCGACGCGTCCAATGGTGCACTCGCTACTGCACGATGCGAATGTGATTGGTACGACAACGCCGTCGACCGATTGATCGATCTGCACGAAATTACGTTTAGTGACGAGAATCGTATTTTGATGGACGAGACTAAGACGAACAATTCGATTTTGGTGATTCCAGTAGTACCGCGGTGCACGACCTCGAACCACGGTACTGCCCTTACTGATTCGTCACCGATTTCAGGAAATGTGTTGCTGAACCAAACGATCGACGACGCGGAGAGATACCTACAGGAAAATAACAAGATGAGCAAAGATACACCAGACGAGAACAGAAGTCGGTGCACAGATAGTACAAAACAGGGAGCCTCAATTGACGATGTACTGCAAATCGGAGACGGAGATGCCATTGCCGTCCGAGCGGAGCAAGGAGAGATCGAGCGAATCATCGCTGGTCGAGCTTTTGATCCCGCTTCAAAATCAGAAATTGAAGAGACACTCGAGGAATCGAACAGGGCTACCAGTCTTGTAGCCATTGACGCAAATCTCTGGTGGGATCTCGAAGATGGAACAATCAAAGATCGTAGTGATGAATTAGTGGATCGGCCGCCGTATCAAGACTTCCTCGATGAACCCCCGAAAGATGCGCCACTGTGTTCATTGGCTGGCAGGACCGACAGTAGCGTCATCCTCATAATCCCGATGCCAGTATACAGGCGGTCTCGGATCTATTACTACGCGCCCGACCCCTTCGGAACTCTCGTAGCGCTTGATGATGGGGACGTGGTTGACCCCGAGACCCTCGTCCCAGCGGGATACGGTCCAACTCCATAGATGTAGATACCTAATGTTGGATGATCATACTACGGGTGAAAGACCAGGAGTAGTACGATTCTGTAGAATTCGGTGTGATGTTCCAGCAGAACTGGCACATCCCCTGCCGACCCCTCTCAATGTTGATTTCAGTACGGAGTAACCATACCCTGGTGAATCAACCGCTATAATCCAGATTTTAGCACCAGTAGCGATGTCCCACGTAACCAACTGGGACTCAGAGGTCTGACCTCCATAAATACATTGTTCTACATAATTTCATTTTCCGTTATCGTACTTTTATGCAATCAAGCATACCAGAATTTCTGAACAGCATTACTGAGCGGCATCTCGGAATATCCATCTCCAGACGGGGGTGTCCCGAGTGTAGATGTCTATAGGGGGTCTGTACTCGTCCTCAATTGCTGAGTTTAGTAATATGGCCGTTCCATCAGCCTGGTTCCTATGCTGCTATTATACTCGTGTCCACTCACACCGAGGGGTGTGTCCCGAGTGTATCCACCCATAGCTAAAAATAGTCTAAGAGCCTGTCCGGTAAATGATCCTCTTGCCGGTAAATGTGGGTAATTAACCCTACAGCCGTTTCGAGGGCGTAAATTCGACTCGGAACGGTTTCTCGGACAGACTCCTGAGGGAGTTCAGTATTCTGTCTGGCGATATAACCGTCATAGCAGTCTGAAATCCGGACTGTGGCTGTGGGAAGTTCTCGGCATCAACGTGCTATAGATAACCGCCAAACACTATAGTAGCGGTTTTACCGCAGTATTATATCTCAAACCCTACTGTTGAAAATGAGGGGATATTAGATATAATATCAGCAATATCTGCGCAGTTGATTCAAATAAAGAGCCTCTCTTTAATCGGTTACGATCGGACTCGTAGCTAATGATGCGTCTCTCAGATAATGTGTCGAGATGATTTTGTAACAATGAAGTTCGGACTCGATGATAGGGGGAACCGGTCGCTTGCTCAACACTCACCTCTTGTTCGATTGCTGCGATCCAACGGGAGATGGTGGCAGTCCGTATCCACTGATCTTCTTTTTGGCCAAGGAGATACAGAATAACGAATTGACGTCGCTTGTTACTCAACACGGAACAGATCTCTGTTACTTTCTTTTGTTCGACGGTGTCCTCGAAAAACACGCTGGTTTGGTCAAACCACCTAGGTTCGGTACTCATTGAGACCCCTCTGTGAAATTGTTTGGTTTCTGAACACTTCGAACTGCGGCTTGATTCGTCACGGGAGGCAGGACTACCGTGCCGGAACGTGCGTTACCTTCTTGCTGTTGAATTGCGTAGTGATGCATGGGTTATCTCGTAACCCAACGGACAGGTGCTCCAACACCTGCCTTCTCAAGATCCCAAACAGGGATAAGACATTGAGGTGGAACGTCAGTGAAGACGCTTACCGTTGGATTGTGTTTAATATGGTATCTTATATCCTTATAAATGCGTGCAAAGTTACTCAAAACCCTTAGATGAGGGAACCAGCCGTCATACAACTAAGTGACTCTGTTGAAACCCTCATCAGATGACAAGAGGTGACCGCTGAATAAAGAGGTGACAGTCAGCCCACCCGATAAAACCTATTTCGGTTTTGAGCAATTCAGTAAAGCCATATTTTTATACAGAAGAATTGAACAATGTCACTATGGTTAAGAAATATATTGGTGTCAGAGTGACAGACACCAAGAGTAAAAACAACACTGGTGTAAACGACCGATACTCTTTGATTGTCCGTCCCGGAATGAACCCTACTGTATTCCGGACATTCGATAAGCAGACAAGGAATTCGAGTGCCGTGATGAGGGGCGAAGAGATCAAACAAATGCAAGACGTTCCGGCAAGAGTCGCTGACGTGTTCAACCAGTACATCGATGCAACGGCCCTCGGAATGTCTTCAACTGGGAACTCTCAGACCCTTGAAACCGAGGAAGCGACAATCACGATCAACGACAATGGTGTCGAATATAAATATGCAGTCTATCGGCGAGAGTACGTTGACGTCATTAAATCCGGAACCGGATCAGTGGCAAACATCCCCGTAGAAATTGAGAATGAAGCCAAACAACACATCCCGCAAGGTGCGAAGTACCTTGGTGGCGGATCAGTTCATCCGTGAATGGACTCAACGCCTGACATGGATGCTTTGCTGAATTCGCACTGTGTGTCTCCCATACCTCGCTTGGTCTGTCCGGAAACTGGTAGAAATTGCGTGTAACACCCATAAGATGAGTTCAACAGGGTGGCGCCTTTTGCTCCGATCAATTTTCAGCGAATCCTTCAATCAAGAGATCCGTATATTCATTGCCGGGTTAGAATTTAGTGCTGGTAGGATTAGAAGTCGTTAATGAGTGTAAATCAATCGGATTGGAGACTTTTTCTACTTCTCGGTGTAGGTGGATTTTTAATAACCATCCCACTTGCTTATTTTGAATTTGGACGAGCAGGTTTAGAAGCACTCTCAATTATCGCTACTACCCTTCTCACTTTGGGCCTTGTAATATTGTACCGACAGCAACACCATGTTCTACGGTATCAACAATTACCTCAACTTGAAATAAGTGAGTTCGATATGGTCGGTAATTTTGAACTTATCCATGTTGCAATCTCAAATGTAGGTGGCGGCCCTGCAACATCAATGGCACTGAGAATTGATCTCTATGAATTAAGCGGGGACGGCCCTATCCGGACCGCCCAAGGCGGATTACGTAGGATTGAGTCGCTCGGTGACGGGTCGGAGAAAAAAACACGAGCGTCTTCTATTCGACCATCTGAGATCAACATCAATTTCGAGGCCGAATCGAAAGGCGTTCTCGGGAGCGGATCACGTACCCAGAATCAAGACGCACTCGCTAGTATTGTGAGTAAAGAATTAGACAAAGATAGGGATGTGATCTATGGAAAGGTCTTAGTTGAGTATATTAACAAATTCTCAGAGAAGGATGAGTATGAAGCCGATTTTTCGCTTAAGTTTACTCGACACGATGAACTCAGGTATGAGGTATTTGATTTCCGACCGTGGGCAGACGACTACCAACATCCAGCACTAGGCGGATAATATACGCCCTATACTTACCGACCACTCACCCTCGTACATCAGTGCTCAGTCTGTGCCACATTCGCGCCTTGTATTCAGCTCGGTCGCTGAAATGTGTTACTCATTAAGGATTTCAACAGAGCCAACTAAGTCTGTCCACCTTGCTGCAGTCTATCCTTTCGTTGTATATTGGCTATTCATACAAACCAGACGTTTTAGAGCCTCAGACAGACGATGCTGAAATCATAGTTGTTCAAAACGCAAGGAGCGAATATTGATTGGTGTTGGCCGAGTAGACTAAAATGACATGACCTCCCCGCTGTGGTGGGCGAGAGGCATGTCCTACGGGAGAGAGTGATCCCACATCAGGAACCCATTTTCGGCCGAAAGGACTCCTTTCGTTTGCTTCACGTATATCTGCCTCTAACAGAGTAATTCGGCCCTTTATCGATTTCACCCGCAAGACGGTCTTAGTGATATGTTTGGGACCGCTAAAGCTGTTTGTGAGCGATCTCAATAGATCTCAGGGAAAGGATGAATCAAAACAAAATAGATTCTCGTCAGTCAATTCCAACCAAAAAGTGACTGGGAAAGTCATCTGCTATCTGAAAAGATCCGAAAGAGGTGCAGTTGTGATGGGGACTCTCTATCCAGAGGGAAAATATGATTTGGTCGAAATCACAAACAGAGAACCTCCACAGGACCTCCTTGGTGATATTATTACAGATTCGTCTGTCGGATATTTTGAGGGGGACTATGAGGGGTCTGTCGAGCATTCTGTCCCGAAAAAGCCTGGAACCTATGCCCTCATTCAAAAATGACAGTGCTCATAGAACTTGTTTGTAGTGAGTGTGGCTGTATTGTTGCCTGTTTGTTTAATCAGCAAGAAGGAACAATTGAGGGCCCAGATCAAATCGACTGTCCCGGTACGGGATGCTCAAATGTGCATCGGGTTTATGGGAAATATATTGATGAAGAAAAAGCATCAGAATTCCGCAGACAGGATTACGACCCCTCCCATTTCTGGTGACTCATCCTGTGTGGATTTGCTCATTATCGTGGAACTCAAGTGATCTACTCCCTGATCCGATTTGGTCGCTTCAATAGACATTTTCAGTACTGTAAATAGTGTTATTGGTGCCTCACTCGCAACAAGAAGGATGTACCGATTGTTCCTATCAGCAAGATCAGCGATATAGTCGTCCCAACAGCTGAGGTCCCGGATCTAAAGAGCAAATGGACCATTTTATTCACCATAATGTCAGTACAATCTACAAGGTCGACTGTCATGACCTCGTCCATATCCGAACATTCTCTCTGAGGCTAGCTTTTAAAAGTGGCAGGATCAAGAATTAGGTTTAGGCCAATGACGACAGACATCTTTACTCCCACTCGACTGCGCGTTCCAAGCGGCACCATTTACAATAATAGCTCGGTCCCCGAGAATACCGGAACCAACATTATCTGCATTCCAAAGACTTCCTATCAAACACAACTCACCCGCTACAGTGGATCCAGACAAGTTCCGGATACTCTCGTAGATAATCCAGTTGATGTTGATGATCTCGTCGAATGCATCACTGATCTCGCAGACCAAATCGTCGACATACTTCAATCAGATTTTATCAGCCACCTCAAGAGCCAGCTCACTGAGTGGTGCGACGTTCACGGGTTCGACACGATCGAGGACCCGGCGACGCAGACGTGCATCGCCCGTCAGGCAGCACTGGCTTTCCTGTTGCGAACAACGTTGTACGAGTGGCATCATCGACGCGGATCCCTCCCAGCATTGCCTTCAAAGCCACGAACCGGTCTAGTGTTAGCAGACGTATGGATCGAAGAGTTGCAGACCGACTGGTGCGTCCTTGACGACCTTGTTCATCGTGTCGATCATGCAGCTCTTGAATCGGTGATGGCGGCTCGCAGCCGTTTACTCAAGTCAACACAGCCAGCTGAGGATATCGGACGACTGTACGAAACACTCCTCTCAGAGGGGAGCCGCCAGACGCTGGGGCAGTTCCGGACGCCACCTAAAGTCGCGGAGTTCATGCAGGCATGGGGTGTGCAGGAGGGAGACACAGTCCTTGATCCGGGAATGGGTGCTGGTGTACTGTCCGCTCCGTATCACCCACACTGGGATCTGAGCACAGATCACGATCAGGTTATTGGGATTGACCGGAGCGCGTTATCGTTGCTGATGGGCGAAACAGCGCTTACACTCTACGGACAATCCAATACGGTACAGGCTACCGATTTTCTAGCGCTCTCTCGTCAGAAATCCTCACAGATCGATGCGATCATCGGTAATCCGCCGTACACAAGTGCTTCAGACCTCCCCACGGAGTACAAAACCACGATCCGAGACCGTTTAGAAGATACAGGGGTCGAGATTCCGGGAAAAGCGCCACTATATGTATATTTTCTCTTCCACGCGGCGATGTTGTTGGATGATGGAGACCGGTGTGCACTGCTTATCCCGACCGCGTGGATGAACACCAAGTATGGCACCGACGTCAAGCAGTTTCTCCTAAATCATTACCGTCTCACAGCCGTCATCGGAACGGCAGACGAGCAGTTCATCACAGGGGCGGCAGTCGATACGGTGATCCTGCTACTTGAGCGAGCAACAGACCAAGAGCGTCGAGAAACCAATATCGTATCGTTCGGCAAGGTGACCGAAAGTCTAGATCAAATCGAACAGCAGATCGGATTTGACCATGCCGTATCGCTACTAACTAGCGATAAATCATTCCAGTCCTCAGCGCTTAAAATTCTGTCCCATCAGCAGAATGAGTTGCTACCTAGCGATGACTGGGGGCAGTACATCCGGGCTTCTGGGACCGATACTGAGGAGATTCACGCTCAACTCAAGCTCGAGTTACAGGACCTTGCGAACGTGCACACGGGATTAACCTCCGGGAATAACGAAGTGTTCTACCTGACAGACCCGGAAGTTGCACAAGCGGGTATCGAATCGAAGTACGTAGAGCCATTAATAAAGTCTCCAAAAGATTGTGAAACATATCGATTGACGGAAAGCGCTCTCGATAGATGGGTACTTGCAGTGACCGAGGAGAGGGCAGGTCTCCAAGGGACCGGTGTAGAGCAGTATCTCGAAACGCAGGAATCGAAGGGGGCCAACGAGCGGCCAGCGCTTGCGAATAAATCGACCGAGTGGTACGTGCAGGAGATGTGTACGGGGTCGATCTTACAACCATATACTGTCGGCCAGCGGCATTTCAGCTGTCTTAATGCGACAACCGCCTGTGTAGACAAACGACTCGTCTGTATCGATCCGCACGATGACAAGCAAACTGATCTATTGTTCGCATTTTTGAACTCCACGGTCGGTGTACTTTTGAAAGAACTCCATGGCATGATCCGATCGAGCGGCGGCCTCGGAACCACCGTGACGACGATGCAGAAGTTCCCAGTACTCGATCCAAACCAACTCTCCCCCGAGCAGCGAAGTATGTTGGGGGCAGCGGCTGAGCAACTTGAGTTAGAACCGATTCGATCAATATACACAGAACTCGGCGCGAAAACTCCTGAGAACGTCGATATCGATGCGATCTCTGATGCCCGTCGGGCTGTCGATACGGTCATCATGACCGATGTGCTCGGTCTCTCACGACAGGCTCAGATACAACTCTACCAGGATGTACTCAAACTCGTTACAGCCCGAGTAAAACGATCCTGACCGGATCAGTTTCTGGGCGAACACTCGGCGCTCGCTGCTTGGTAGATTGTCTAGTACTAACTTATCTACTACACCAGACCACTGCAATTTGGTCGTGCTGTGAATCTGCATCAAATGCTGTGAGCACGTTTTAGACGACCTCTATCTGCTATTCTGGCAAACTATTTTCCATACACAGGATCTAGTTGAATATGATGCGATTGAGTCCCTTCGAACCGTCACTCAAGAATAGTTGGCCATATGGGGCCCCACTCTATGGCAGACCTGGATTGCGAAGCCAATATGACCAGTTTACTTTCGAAGTATTCCCCGAGCACCCAAGTGATGATTTGACTGAATGTTACCGAGTTCCAAGAAATAAAGACGAGTACGACCCGGACTCGATTGGATTCGATATTTCGAAAGCAAATTCGGGAACCGACTATGTATTAATGATTTCCGCGGCTGATCGCCCAAAGTTACGATGGTACTCACGACGTCAATTTGAAGACCAATTTCTCTACGACCCGTTAGACCCACCTCGACCGCAAGGTGTTGATCCTAAAGAGTGGAGAGATCAGGCTGAGGATAAAGTAAAGGGTCAAATCGTATCGACAACTCATCTCAACACAGATAGAAAAACGCTGTTGAATCGGATAGCTAAGTTGTGGAACGGTCAAGTAGTTTGTGGAGTCCACCTTCTCGCGGATCAGTGTCCCAGTATCAAACACTTCTCTTCCGATTTAAATGAGTGCACACTGAAGCGACTCTACTACAACACGAATCTCGGTCGAGAAACGCTTCTAGCATTTGGCGAAGCAGATTGGTTCGATAGTACGACAGGGTTTTTGAAGCCGACTAATGTGTTTCGCAAGCAATCTTGGTACGATATCAATCACAAAGCACGGTCCCTTATCAATGGGCGCAGCGAGTTCCCCGATCTCTGTGGCGATCCATACGAAGGCCTCACACACCGCCTTACAGTTGGACTTGTTCGTCTCCACGATGAACTCCGTGGGTGGAACGGCGCATCGTACTATGACTGGGAGGGGTACACTATTGATGCCGTCGCAAAAGACCAGCGCGGCCAGCGGTACGCGCGGGAAATACTCACTGAACATCACAATTGGAAACTCTACCGGAAAACATACCGGAAAATGCAACTACTGCATAAACACGGAATCAGACCGATTGCGGTCTTTGACTCTCGTAAGACAGCGTATATGGTATTCAATCATTGGCACCGAAAGGGGCTTGGCGAATTGCCAAACGGGACATTTAATTCTAACTATAGTGTTTCTAATGGACGGGATCAAATCAAAAAAGCATACCAAAGTGAGCGTTATGATTGGGCAATTGCTGATTGGACAACAACGTGGAAACTAAAGCAAAAGACGCTTGGGCCAGATGGCCCGAATCTCAGCCGAGAACAAATAATATCACTTAATTGGTAGTTGTGGTTCCGCAGAGTTGTCTCAATCCCCCTAAATGGGGTTTAATACACTAGTTATACTGGTCTTTTTGAGAACTGCGATTCTGTTGATTTCAGCCTCTTCGGGCCGTTCCGGAGTAGATTTTCGCTCCGGAAGACTGTAATGGAAATCCTCAATGACAGGATTTAGTCAAATTACTTTCTACAACAAATAGCTCAGAACCAAGGGACAGCACGATGAGAGAGGTTAATTAAATTCTACAATGGAAAGCTCGAAATCCATAGACAGTGCTTCCACTTCTGTCTCTCTCCCAGTAGAGAAATATTCCAAAGGCTTCACCGTGAATGATAACCATCCAATTGGAATTCACAACGTTTCTTCAGGAATCGCAATCCAGCGTACTAATTGAAAATTGAAATGCTCTACTTGGAATCAACTGAGAGCATCGTAATTGCATCAGTGCATAGTTTGACAGACGATAATTGGTCTCTGAAAATGCGGATCTATTGGATTTCGTGCTCAGTAAACATCTCCTGCTGATAGTTTACTTATTCAACTCTTCCATGTCGTCTTCCAGTTCTCCGAGTTCTGCATCTAGTTCCTCATCACTGCGACCCTCACCAATTTGTTTATCGGATCCTTCAGAGGCGGCGTCTACATCGTGATCGGTGGCTCGATACGCTCCGAGACGAGCTCGACTATCAGAGAGGAACCTAGTCCTATACGCTGTCGTTTCCTAATACGGACCCGAACAACGATTCGATCGAAATCGGCGTCAACAACGTCGATCTGTTCGCACAACGGACTAATGAGCGAGAGACTACATCGGTCACCACCGTCGCTGTTTCCCCACCGCGACAGGATCGTCTCGATCCGTGGATTTCAAGATTCATCAACTCAAGCACGATGTATACGCTGACCGAAGATCTGAACGGGCATCTCCTCGGAGACTCGCTCCATGCCGAAACGAACGACACCACTACGTCCGTATAGCCCCCAAAGATCGTAGGTAGACGACCGAAACAAGTTGTCAGTCGATAGGGGAGCGGTACCGAGAAGACATTTTCAGTGGCGCTGGAAAACTCACTAACTCATGGGAATTGCGTCGCTGACCATACAATATTCCCTCCCTCCACTGCACCCGATGACGGGTACACCGGCCGGAATCCATCAACTTGGACGCGAATCTCAATCAGATATAGGGTAGTAAATTTACAAAAGAATCCTCTCTGCGAAATCAAACTGAACACCTTTCTTTTCAACAGAGGAAAAGTAAACTGAAGAAAGATGCCTTACATTCAATTTGATTTATATTACTTCACCTTCGAAAGATTGAGAATCAATTCCTTGTCATCATGCATATGAGGGGGAGACCTTTCAGATGTAATACTGTGACCCTCCTCTTCGATCATTTCTCTATGCTCGCTCTCATCACAGAATGAAAGCCAATTAAACGTAGTCCCCCATACACGGTAACCGCGGCAGGGGACTGCAAAAACCATCACATCAGATGTTAGTTCGAAAGGGCCACCGATTGCTTCAGTGAACCTTTCGATGTCACTCTGTAAGATGATAATACAGTCAAAAGAGAAGAGGCCATCAATTCTCTCCTGGACAATATCATCAGATAAGTAATGATTATCGGTAACTCGATGTTCTGAATCTATAATCGTCACAATAGGGATGCGTTCGTTGTCTAAGTACTGTACTACCGATTCGATATCTGGTTCTGTCATCGTTGTTGTCGTTGTGTATTGATTTTTTTGAGGTCTCCAATCGATGGAGAGGTATCTATTCATGTCTGGGTTGGATTGTTTACTCGTTGAATCTGATATTCGGCTACGAGTTACGTGTTCAGGCCCCGACCATTGGCGGGAGCAAATACCGTAAATAACCCGATTGTTAAAAAACCTTGTAACTCACAGGTTGTTTGTTAGTAGTGTTGTTTGGTGTGATGGTATCGCCTTCGTTTACAACACCCTTGGCGATACCCACGCGTATTTGCAAACTGCCGCTTATAGGTTCTAAAGACCTGATTTACGGGATTCACAGTGACCTATGTTTGTAAACAGTCAACGTCCTGCACTGGTGCACAATATGGTGTCGAATCTACATGAACGTTGAGAGATGACCAACGGGATCAATCGTCTCTCCATCATGATTCAATGATTTTCCTGAAATCGTGATATTGCAGGTGGGTTAATGGAAATCTTACACACCGGACTACAATCATTGACGTCGCCCCACGGACTTTTCACTATATCATTGAATATGAGATTCTGTGATGTGTCATTAGCCGAAATCCCTGTAAAATCAAAGAGGATAGTCACGGATAATCGATGCATGGACGGCATATGATCAGAACCTAATAATATAGAATTTAATGAAGGTTGTCCACTTAGAGATAGTCATATACAGCAACTGTAACGTCTCAAGATCTAATTTAGAACAAATTGAATATATAATCACATCTATAACGTACTGTGATTTAGATAACGACTCTAATAGGGCAGATCTTTATAAGTAACAGATTCATATGCTGTTTCAATTTGATGAGCGAGAAAACCCTCGAACCAATCAGCCCAGAAGATGCGACTGACCTCTACTTTGAAGAACGAAAGGAGGACGCAAGCTACGATACGAGAGATACAATCCAGCGAGGATTAACTCCCTTCATTGACTGGTGCGAAATGGATGGAATAAAGAATCTCAACACCATAGGTGGTCGTCAGCTTATAGCGTACAAGACTTGGTGTAAAGAAAACACCGAGAATGGGACAGTGAGCCTCAACGGACTCCTCGGCGTTCTCCGCCGGTTTTTGGTCTTCTGTGTACAGATCGATGCGGTGAGGCCCGAAATTCCGAACAAGGTGCCGATCCCGAAGGTCCCTGACGATGATGATGTCTGCTATGAAAAGCCGACCGACGAGGAAGTTGAGCAAACGATAGAGTTTCTTGAAACGTACGAACCTGCCTCACGTCGCCACGTTGAGTACGCAGTTATGAAAGAGATCGGCAACCGCGTTGGTGCTACCAGGGCAATTGACGTCGAGGATATTGATCTAAAAAAGGGGGTGATCAAATTCCGACATCGGCCAGAGAAAGATTACACCGATGAGAAAGGAACGCCCCTAAAAAACGGAACAGACGGTGAACGTCAGGTCAACATCTCAAAAGAACTGATGGAATTGATTCGGCGTTACCTCAAAAATCCGGATCGACCCGAGGTAACGGACAAATTTGGACGCCAACCGTTGCTGACAACGAAGTCCGGACGTCCAGCAGTTGAGACGATTCGCCGTGATCTCTACAAACTTACTCGTCCGTGTGAGTACGGAGACTCGTGCCCCCACGATCGAGACGTTGACTCTTGTAAGGCCACGAAGAGCAACCATGCTTCCAAGTGTCCATCTAGTCACAGCCCCCATCCACTCCGGCGGTGGTCCATTGAACATCAAATTGATCGTGGCATACCGAAGGACCAACTCACAGACCGAGTCGACGTTTCAGTTCCCGTCCTCAACAAACACTATGATCTCAGATCAGAGGAACGAAAACGAAAACAACGCCTGAAGACATTGGAGAGGCTGTTTGAAGGATATGGTGACTCAGACGCTACACTAAACGAGACTCAAGTGAATGCCATTACGAATGACGACGGGATGATTGATGCTGTGTCACTAATGGAGCTGATTGCAGAATCGGAGCATGAGAAATCTCCCTCGAACGATGAACCGTCCGGGGAGAGCGACTCCAATACGGAGTCGAGAGACGAGCAACTGAACATCAACGATTTCAACGGAGCTCCGAAAGGAGTCTGGCATCCAGTAGCGATACCGATTGTCGCCGGTATCGCAGTAGGGAGATGGCTCCCGAATCGTCTTTCTCGTGAATTTGAAGCGATCGCCCCAGAGTCGGGGGACACGCCGTGGCCAGGTCGTAATAGGATTGCGTCAGGGGCAGCGGCGTACGCACTCTACGTCTGTCTGGTATCGCTGAATCTAATTTTTCTCGGTATACTCCCAGCGTAAACCAGGACTGAGTGGGTTGACTGGTAACTCACACGACGATCTTAGTGCGATTTTTTATATTTGTCATCAGAGGTGTTTCAACTAGATCAGTAGTTGGTAGCATGGTTTCTTTATTCAGAAGGCCGTGTGACACTCACGTTACGTACAGTCTGAGGAGTTACCGTTGGATCCGTAACTCGGATGAATTCTGCCCCATCGACTTCTCCCGTTTCTCGCGGACTGCTGCTACGTGCCGCCGACGTGGTTGAGCGCGTTGTTCAACTCGAAGAGTTCGCGGACGACATCACTGTCCGCAACTCGGTATCGACGCGGAGATGTGTTCGGGACCTCTTCGATGAGTTCGACCTCAAGCAGGAGATCAGTATAATTGCCGAC
>LFCJ01000112.1_pt1 | contig 43842 bp, 50 predicted proteins | sample 643141 | NCBI WGS metagenome assembly LFCJ01 (sample SAMN03766243, study PRJNA286221) | soda lake metagenome | biome: soda lake; feature: Kulunda steppe; material: water; isolation source: sample B1-Br-g2 brine of Lake Bitter-1 | place: Russia: Kulunda steppe | collected 2010-07
AGTGATACGGTGCCAAGAGACAAAACGGGCCGACCTCGAGACACATCGGGGTATTATGTGAGTCGGCACCGTCCGTTGTGCCCACTTTGCCCGCCCCATCGACTGAACCCGACGGCGACTGCCTCCCAATCGACACCTACGGCGTCATCGGGAACGACGACCGCTGTGCGCTCGTTGGAAACGGCTCAATCGACTGGTGTTGTTTCCCCCACCTCGAGTCACCGGCCGTGTTCGCCGCGATTCTCGACACCGAAGCCGGCGGCCGGTTTGCGATTCAGCCAACGGCGAGCGGCGACGACATCGACATCCACACACGGTATCTCGAGGGAACGAACATTCTCGAGACGCGGTTTGAAACGGCGGATGGGGTGGCGACGGTGACGGACTTCATGCCGGTTCGACGTGGCGAGTCCACAACCGGATACAGCGACGAGTCGTTCCAACAAGCGATTTACCGCCTTGTCGAGGGGAAAGCGGGTAGCCTCGAGTTGGGCGTTCACTTCGAGCCCCGATTCGATTACGGCCGGTCTGAGACGACGGTGCGCCTCGAGTCCGAGGCGGACGGTGTGGCCGAGACGGACAATGAGGTCGAGACAGGAGGTATGGACGGTGAGGGTGATACAGCCGACACGAGCAAGGGGGAACAAGCCGACGATCCAACGGCACTCGAGCCAGCGTACCTCCTCGCCACTGGTGAGCGGGCGGACGAACGGCTGACGCTCCACAGCGACGCAGCGCTTCAAGCGCCTGCTGGTGGGGAAGATGAGGTGTCGACAGCTATCGAAATCTCAGCAGGCGACACCGCCCGGTTCTGTCTCCAGTACGGCGGTCCCACCCCCAACATACGGTCCTGTGAGGACTACGACGAACTCCTCGTTGAGACAGTCGACTACTGGCGGACGTGGCTAGAGGGCTGTGCGGACGAAGCTGGTGGCCTCTTTGCGTTCGAAAGCGAGTGGCGGGAGGTATTGCGCCGGTCGGCGCTCGTCCTCAAACTCCTGATACACGGGGAAACGGGGGCGATTGCCGCCGCGCCGACGGCCTCTCTACCCGAGGAAATCGGCGGCGAACTCAACTGGGACTACCGCTACAACTGGATTCGGGATGCCAAATTCACCGTCCAAGCGCTGTACAACGTCGGCCAGCGCTCGGAGGCCAAACAGTACTTCGAGTGGTTTCGAGAGATTGGCCACCGAGACCCAACGGAAATTCAACCGCTGTACGGCCTCCACGGCGAAACCGAAATCGGGGAAGATGTCCTCGAACACCTCGAGGGGTATCGCGGCTCGAGGCCCGTTCGGATTGGCAACGCCGCCGCCGAACAGGAGCAGTTGGATATCTACGGGACGATTGTCCAAGGCATCTACGAGACGGTTCGCTATGAGGACGGGCTGACCGATTACGATTGGGAGTCCGTCTGTGGACTCGCCAACTACGTCTGTGAGCACTGGGAAGAACGGGATAAGAGCATCTGGGAGTTTCGAGACCTCCACGAACACTTCGTCCACTCGAAACTACTCTGTTGGGTGGCTCTCGACCGGGCGGTTCGTCTGGCACTCGAGTACGACCGGGGTGAGCGAGCCCAACTCGATCGCTGGAAGGCAAAACGCGACCTCATCCGCGCCGCCATCGAAGACCGCGGCTATGATGAGGAGACGGGCAGTTTTGTCCAGTACTTCGGAGCTGACGGGGACCTCGACGCGACCGCCCTCCTAATTCCCCTCTATGACTTTCTCCCACCGGAAGACGAACGCGTCCAGAACACTATCGACACCGTTCTCGAGGAACTCACAACCGACGACGGCTTCGTCTTTCGGTTTGCCAACAGCGCCGCTCGCCCACGGGAACCCGGCGGCTTCGTCCTCTGTTCGTTCTGGCTGGTCGACGCCCTCGTCCTCTCGGGACGACTCGAGGAGGCTCGAGAGTTATTTGCAGGGATGCTCGAGTATGCTTCCCCACTCGGGCTGTATTCAGAGATGATTCACGCCGAGGACGGCACCTTTCTTGGCAACTATCCACAGGCGTTTAGCCATATCGGCCTGCTCAACAGTGCGCTCTATCTGGCGAGTGCGACCGAGGAGGGACTTGACCTCCCGATGAACGACTGTGAACACGGCGCGGGCGCACCGCTGTTTCGCCGCCACGGATAATAGTAAGCTAACAAATAGGTGCGTGATAACGGCTCTCCTGAAACTCCCTCTCACGGGCCATTATACCATACTAATACCTCCATCGAACCATATATTTAGCCTCGTCTAAGTTTGGCAATTGGTATGAGAACTACCACAAACTTCGACCAATTCAGTATAGAGACGCCAATCAACGAACCAACCGTCAGCAGCGAGCACAGCCGTGAAAACGGCCGCTCGCTCGAGGACCTGATTCTCGACTTACTCGAGAGCGAGTTTGCAGGTGTGCTTCGCTCCCACAGCCGTGGTGAGGTGTATGGAGGAAACTAACTCCCCCACGACGGACGGCGGCGTCCTCACCACCGCAGATACAGCCGGTGAGTTGACAGACAAAGAGTACGTCACCGTCACTGAAGACACGTTCGTCGGCATGGCCATCGACCGGTTCCGGGAGTTCGCCCCGGATGACGACGAAACAACGATTTATTACATATACGTCCTCGATGAGGCAGAACAGCTCGTTGGCGTTCTTTCATTCCGAGAGCTACTCAACGCTCCCGAAGACGGCCTCATCAGCGACTACATGGAAACCGACGTGGTTACAATCGATGCGACGGCCACCCCGGAAGCGGCTAGTCGAACCCTTTCAGAAACGGAGTTTTCAGCCGTTCCGGTCGTCGAAAACGGCCGCCTTGTCGGTGTGCTCCGAACGGACAACATGCTCGGCGTCGTCGAGGCGGAGGCGACCGAAGACATCATGAAAAGCGCCGGCTTTTCCTTTGCCGACATCGAAAAAACACGGTCGACGACGATTCTCGAGTCGTCACTTCCGACAATACTTCGACTGCGTCTTCCGTGGTTGTTAGTCGCACTTGGCGGTGGACTTGCCGCCGGGTTGGTTATCGAAGGATTCGAGGGCACACTCGAGGCAGTAATCGTCCTCGGCTTTTTCATCCCAGTCATTATGGATATGGGCGGGAACGTCGGCACGCAGGCCTCGACGATTTTCGTTCGCGGATTAGCACTCGGCCATATTGATGACCGAAATGCGATTCGCCACTTCCGTCGTGAGGCGGGCGTCGGGTTTATTATTGGAACGATCATCGGCTCGATTGGTGCTGCCGCTGCGTACCTCTACTTGCTGTACGTTCGCGGTCTCCAAGAGCCGATTACAACCCAGGGTGACGTGCTCTCAGTGAGTGCCGTCCTCTTCGTTTCGTTGGTTTCGGTCTGTACTATCGCCAGTACGGTTGGCTACGTGATTCCATGGATTGCCAACAAACTGGGCTTCGACCCTGCGGCCGTCTCTGATCCGCTCGTGACGACCGTCAAGGACGTCACCGCGCTCGTGATCTACTTCGGGCTGGCGACGCTCTTGCTCGGCCACCTGATATAGCCCACGCAGACGCCCGTTACCGAAATTTCGGTCACAATCAGAACCAGCGGTTATAGAGCACATTCAATAAAACAGGCGAGAAATCCCGAGACGTACAATAGAGAGAGCTACGCTGTCTCCTCTCGCTCTCGAGGATTGCTCCGCTCACGAATCACCGCTCGAAGCTCGTCGGCGTCAGTCATCGCCTCGAGTTCCTCGCGTTCGATAAGTGCCGTTCCGTCAACTGACTCCTGTTTTGCCTTATCGACGAAGTAGACCGACCGCGTTTTTGCAACGTGGCCGATCGAACTCATAATTCGGGCGCGTTTCTCGGCCGTCTTGGTAAACGCCGAGTGGCCGGTGAGGACGACATCTTCGCGGTCATCTTCGTCCTGACTGACCGCTTTAAATGGTGACCGGAGCGTTGGGTGGACACGGAAGCCGGCACGGGTCAGTACCGTGACGATCCGTTCGTCATCGGGGTCTGCGTCGGGCGCTTCGGGTGTTGGCTCAGCCTCTCGAACGTCATCAGTTCCCTCGAGAACGTCGACAGGACTTGTCAGTGAAGTATCAAACAGTTTCTCCAGAGCCATCGCCACCTCGATTGAGGCGTTCATCCCGTCTTCGTACTTCGAGACGGTTCGCCTGGAGACCCCCAGTTCGCTTGCGAGTTGGCCGAGACTCCACTGGCGCTCTTGGCGTTCGTCGGCTAACACGTCGCCATCGATGTTGACGTAGAGTCCACCTGGCGCGGCGTAAATAAGGGGTGGGACGCTCTCGATAAAGAGGTTGTACGCCGTATCCGGGCTAAGGACGGGGACGCCGTGACGGAAGTAGACGACATCCGGTTGGAGATCCTCATCGCGGCTGCGAAGTCCGATGACAAGCGGCGTCGCCCGAAGATAGCTTCCCAGTCGACGCATCTCCTGGCCAGTTGCCTGGTTGAACGCATCGACGTTGCCGAGAATCTTGACCAACACAAGACGGTCCCTCCGTCGGGCGGCAATATCGAAGCTTTTTGGTCGAATTGCACACCGGTCGCTGACGACGAATCCCGCATCTTCGAGCATCGCGGTGACGTTGCCGACCAGCGCTCCCCGTGACATGGTGTGATGTAAGTGACTGCTTCTATAAGACGTTTTCCCCGGCAAGATCACTCTCTCGTCTGGCGATTTGTCTTAATTTTGGCGGTGACTTTATATATCAGGCCTGCCGCTTCGAAAACGGTTACTCACTCCACTGGCTACGGTGTGTATGACCCTCCTCGGCGTCGACGATACCGACTCCCGAACACGAGGAATGTGTACGACGTACGTCGCAGCCCGAATTGCCGACCGTCTCGAGTCGGTAACCCGACTTGTGCTCGTTCGGCTGAACCCCGCCGTCCCCTACAAAACCCGGGGCAACGCCGCGCTGGCGATCCATACCAAGGCTGACCCCGAGCGAGCGTTTGCTGTCGCCGCCGAAGAACTCGAGGCACGGGCTGAAATTGCAGATGACGCGACGAATCCGGGGCTTGTCGTTGCCGACGGTGCCCCAAACGCCGTCCCGCCGTCGGTCTGTCGCTTCGCTCGCGATGCTATCACCGAACAGCTCACCATCGAGACGGCGCTTGACTGCTGTCGAGAGGCCGGCTATCGCCACGCCGGATGGGGAAACGGTCGCGGACAGATTGGGGCGCTTGCGGCCGTTGGCGCGTGGAGTGCGTTTGATGAGTGGACCTACGAACTGATCTCCTATCGTGAGCACGAGCGGTGGGGAACATCCCGATCCGTGAACGCCGATAGCGTCTTCGAGGCTGCTGCGGAGTGGTATCCAACGGTCTGGGATACGGTCGACCGTGGCGAGGTCGAGACTGTCTGTGTCCCACATACGCCGGGGCCGATTCTTCACGGTATTCGTGGCGATGAACCGGCTGCCATCCGACAGGTCGCCGACAAGATCAAAAGCGAGCCAGTTGCCTCCCAAGCGCTGTTTGTGACCAACCAGGGAACTGACGCCCACTTGCAAGACGGGGAGCTCGGAACACTCGAGGATGGGCGCGCCTATCGCGTTAGCGGGACCGTCCTGACAGCGCCGGAGACGCGACGTGGTGGGCACGTATTCTTTCAGATTGGGAGCCGTGAGGAGGAGGCGTCAGGACCGACCCTCGAGTGTGCTGCCTTCGAGCCGACCAAGCGCTTTCGAGAACGCGTGCGAGCGCTTCGCCCCGGTGACCGGCTCACCGTCTGTGGTGAACGTTCAAAGGGGACGCTCAAACTCGAGAAGTTTCGAGTCGACGAACTGGTTCGAACCGAGCTGGTGACCCCACGCTGTCCTGACTGTGAGCGGACGATGAAAAGCGCCGGCCGGAATCAGGGCTATCGGTGTCGGGACTGTCAGACCAGCCACCCTGAGAAAGTGAGTCAGCCCCTTGAGCGGTCTCTCGAAGTCGGGTGGTATGAGGTGCCGCCGTGTGCTCGACGGCATATCGCTCGACCGCTCGTTCGCGGTGGGTTCGACGGCCCGGTCCATCCTGAGCGGTAGCTGTCGGTTGAGTCGATAGCTGGCCTATCTGGTTCTGTTGAACTGATTAAATAATAACTGGCTTTACAATCGGTATAACAGAGTGCCCCGAGGTGATTCACGTATCGTGCAAGAGACAGATGCAGCACTTGACGACTGTTGGTTTGTATATCGGTTCGACTAGCCGTGGATGAGAACATGGGCTTGGACATGGGTATCGACAACGTTTTATTCCACCCTGTCAATTATATTGCATGCGGCGGCTCGAATCTCTGTGGAACTCTTACTGGATTCAAATAAGTGTGCTAGCAGTGCTCGCAATCATCTTCGGGTTCATGACTGCACAAGGGGATTCGAGGGCTTGGCTGGTCGCTGGGGGAGTCACGATTGCAACCTTCATCTTTTTTGGCCCGGTTGCTTGGAGTGTCCGTTCTCGAATACCTGTAGAGCACCGGCCACAGTTTAATTCCCGGCTGGTTCCGGTTATTGAACTTTTGACCATTCTCGGGATAGGGGGAATGCTCGGTTACTTTGCTCGATCCAGTTTTGAGGCCGAACTTGCTGGAGCCACGACCGGATTGATTGTGGGCGTCGTGATGGTACTGCTCGTTGAGTTGGCGGCAGTTCCTGGACGGCTGTGCTCTTTTCTCCTGCGATAACCGACACCCGGCTTCGTCTGTTGTTGGATGGAGAATTCAAATTCACTATCTGGCGGTGACCGTACTATATAGATGGGTCAGTTAATACAGTTTTGTCAACTTTGAAGGATTTTGCCTGTGGAAACGCTGCTAACTGGCCAACAGAGGTGCCTCTCTTTCTTTGAGGAGACCCGTCGTCGGACTCCGTCTACTACCTGGGTGAGTCGTCTCTCGCCGTTTCCGACGAAGAAAATGTCACCTGAGTCGGACACCCTGTCGAGCCAGATACTGACTGGCGGCCTTGATTTCGACCGGGCTCCCGATGAACCGGCAGCGCTCGTCTTCCTCGACAACTGAAAGGACAAACTGCTCGGTAAGCGTCCGTTTGAGCGACGTGGCGACATCTTTCTGCAGCACGATTTGGGTGCTGTCGCGGAGAGACACCGGCGTAGGCATCGTCTATTCCAATGTTTGATAATCCTGGATTTAGCTGTACCGAACTTGCTATCGTGTGGTAATGGACACCACAAGTCGGGTGAGGCGGTGGCATCGACGCATGGAAAGGGTTTTTCCGGCCGACCGGCTGGCTCTAGATACATGGGGCTGGAAGAAGAGATCGAGGCCATCGAAGAGGAGATTGCCAGTACGCCCTACAACAAGTCGACAGAGTCTCATATCGGTCGGCTGAAGGCCAAACTCGCCGAAAAGAAAGAGAAACTCGAGAACCAGTCTTCAGCTGGTGGCGGGACGGGCTACGACGTCGAAAAGACTGGCGACGCGACGGTGGCACTCGTTGGCTTTCCAAGCGTCGGAAAATCCTCGCTGTTGAACGTGTTAACGAACGCCGACAGTGAAACGGGGAGCTACGAGTTCACCACGCTCGACGTCAACCCCGGAATGTGTAAACATCGCGGCGCAAACATCCAAATTCTCGACGTTCCCGGACTAATCAAAGGGGCCGCGACCGGAAAGGGTGATGGCAAACAGGTGCTTGCAGTGGTCCGGAATGCCGATCTGATCGTGTTCGTCCTTTCGGTGTTCGAAATCGAGCAGTACGACCGTCTTCAAGAGGAACTATACAACATCAAAATCCGTGTCGACCAAGAGCCCCCACGGGTGACCCTCCGACCGAAAATCAAAGACGGCATCAAGATCACCTCGAGTGCCGACCAACCGTTAGATGAGGAGACGATCAAAGACGTTTTGCGCGAGCGAGGGCACGTCAACGCCGATTTGAATCTCGGTGAGCCGGTCGACATCGACCGACTCGTTGACGGCCTGATGGAAAATCGGGAGTACATCCCCTCGATTACCTGCGTCAACAAAGTCGACCTAATCAACCCCGACTACAAAGAAACAGTCGATGGACAACTGCGCGAACGTGGCCTTGACCCCGAAGAAGTGACCTTCATCAGCGCCGAAGCCGAAAAGGGCCTCGAGTCGCTCAAAGATCGGATGTGGGAGGCCCTTGGCCTGATCCGCGTCTACATGGACAAACCGGGACGAGGTGTCGATTACGAGGAACCGCTGATGCTCAAATCGGGCTCGACGATCGAAGACGCCGTCGAGAAACTGGGCGGCGAATTCAAAGAGCGCTTTCGCTTTGCCCGTGTCTCCGGCCCGAGTGCCACCCACGATAAACAACAGGTCGGCGACCAGCACGTCCTCCAAGACGAGGACGTACTGAAACTGATTCTTCGACGGTGACCGAACGCACCCATCGATTTGGCGACCCACTCGAGATCGCGTGGTGGCTTGCCCTTCTGTCGCCACTGGTCGTTCCGTGGGTTGTCGTCCGAACGTCCGGGACGACACTCGTTTTCGCGTGGGGGATGGCAACCCTCGAAGGTGGGCAGATGACGACGCTGCCGGCCTATCTCGGAGCCACCGCTGGCTTGCCAACCTATCTCCAGTTGTGGCCGATTGGCGTTTTCTGTTACCTAGCAGCCGTTGGATGGGCTGTCGGCGAGCGGTATGGAACCGACCAGCGGGTAACTGTCGGGTTGCTTACGCTCGCAGCGATTAGTGCCGCATGGATGGCTTCGGGCCTCGGTGTGGAACCCAACCGGACGGCGCTTCCGCTGGGAACGGTGCTGTTTGCTGGCCTGGCGGCGTGGGCATATTTTTGGCGACAATCCACGCGGCATGAACCCTGAACTGATCACGAACAAATCCTGAACTGATCGAGACCGGTCACAGGGTAGTGACTGTGTTGGCGTAGTGACTCTCAGCAACTCTGGTAAGATAATTTACACAAAGCTTATTCTACAAAGTGGGAAGCCACCCTCTATCCATGAAATATACGAACCGACTGTTATACTGTGGTGTGATCCTCCTCGTTCTCGCTGGAATCGCAATGACTGGCGCAAGCGCAGCAACGGACGACGTGGACGAACGGACTGTCGACGTAACGAACGAAACCGTCCTCTATCAGGGACAGACTGGTCTCCTTTCACTCGAGCCATCGGACCATGAGTCAGTCACACTGCTCACCCCGGACGGAGAATTCGTCCGTGAGTACGCGAGCAACGAGACGGTGCGCATCGACCCGACGGACCTCGAGACGCCTGGCACCTACACACTGGGCGGAATCAGTTACAACGAGACGACCGACACCCTCACCGCAACCGGCAATCGCTCGGATGAGATCATACTTGAGCGAGTAACGCACACACTCGAGACGAACGTCGATTATCCAGTTCGGACAACAATGCCCGGTGACTCCTCGAAGACAGTGTTTACCGTTTCGTCGAATCGCGAGTCAGCGCCAGTGACCGTTCACTCTCCCGACCTGTCTGGCTCACAACTGGCCGACCGATTCGAAACGGCGACGGACATAAACGAGACCACGGTCCGTCTCGAGAGCGACGCAGTCGCCTTCGATGCCGAGGGACTTCCACCAGGCAGCTACGAGTTCATCACGACTGCCCAGGACACGACGGCAACCGCGTTGACGACGCTACTGGTCACCGAAGACAGAGACGTTCTGGCGTTTGCGGACGCTGATCGCTTCCTCGAGACACCATCGCTCGGCCTCGCAACAGCAACTGTCGAATTTACGCACGCAGAAACGGCCTTTCTTACCCTGTCTGACCTCGATGGCTACACCGTGGTTCTCGAGGTGACCGATACGGTCGGTGAGGGAACGGTCACGGTTGGTATTGAAACAGCTACTGCCGGGGAAATCCCTGAAGACGACGCGCTTCGATGTGACGGCAGCGACGCAGAACTGGACGCACCCGGAACGGACTCAGTTGAAGCGTCGGCTCTCCCCGAAGACTGTCTGTTCGACGAGTCGAGCGGCTTCTTTGCCATCGGTGACGGCGAGGTGACAGTCTACGACGTGATCGACGGCGATGGCGAGGAGCCACTGGCTGGCGGGTATGACCTCTCGCTGACGTTACTTCCAGAAGCAAGTCGAACAGAACAGGATTTTGCGACGCTACGAGTCGACTAACTCAGTCGTCTGCCGTCGCTGCTTCGCCCTCGGAACTCGCTGGTGTCCGCTCGAGGTCCTCGAGATACTCATCGGCATCGATTGCGGCTTTCGAACCCATCCCGGCCGCGGTGACAGCCTGTTGATAGTGGTAATCGACGACATCGCCAGCGCCGAAGATGCCGGGAACGCCGGTTTTCGTCTGCCCACCACCATCACCACCGAGCGTTTCCAGGTAGCCCTCCTCATCCATTGTGACACCGGTTCCCTCGAGATAACCCGTGTTCGGCGTGTGGCCGATCGCTAGGAACACCGCTCCGACGTCGAACTCGAAAGTTTCGGCCGCCTCGAGATTTGCCGTCGGATGGCCTGAGTCGTTTTGCGCAAGTGTCACATAGTCGACGCCGCCCTCTCGAGAACCGTGAACCTCGAGCAGTTCGGTGTTGCGCATAATCTCGATGTTCCCCTTCTCGACGTGTTCGTTGACGCGGTCGATCCAGTAGTCTTCAGCGCGGAACTCCTCGCGCCGGTGGGCGAGATAGACGGTATCGGCGAACTTCGTGAGGAACGAGGCCTCTTCCATAGCGGCGTCACCGCCGCCGACGACGAGCATGTCCTCGCCGCGGAAGAACGCACCATCGCAGGTGGCACACGTCGACAGTCCGTAGCCCATGAGTTCGTCCTCGCCGGGGATACCAAGCGTGCGGGCGCTGGCTCCCGAAGCGGCGATGATGGCATCAGCGGTGTAGACGTCACCGTTGGTCAACTCAAGGCGCAGCGGCCGGTCACTGGCATCTACGGTGGCGACGATGCCGTTTTTCATCTCCGACCCAAACTGTTTGGCCTGGGCTTTCATATTGTTAATCAGCTCAGGACCGCTGATACCCTCAGGAAAGCCGGGATAGTTTGCGACGTCAGTCGTCAGCGTGAGCTGGCCGCCAGGTTCGTCACCCTCAATGACCAGCGGATCGTTGTTCGACCGACCGGCATAGATGGCGGCGGTGAGGCCGGCGATACCAGTGCCAGCGATAATGAGCCGACGGTGTTCGATGACGTCGGCTTCAATCTCGAAGCGTTCCTCGAGTTCGCCCGACTCTACAAGCTGGCTGAGTGTGTCCCACCCGCCAATATGTTCGCCGTCGATAACGGTCTGTGGCGATGTTAGCTCACCGTCGACCGACGGGTGGCGCTCTGTGAGGGTCGCGATATCGTGTGTTTCGTACGCGACGCTCTTTTGCTCGAAGAGTTCCACTACGTGCTGCGTTTGCGAACAGTCGTCTGTGGTGTAGAGTTCGACTCGCGGCTGGTCGCTCATACGATACGATTATGAAAAGCGTCGGTAAACGCCTTGCGTTCGCTGCCGTCCAGATGACTTTAGATGCGTGGCCACTTCGGTCCCGGTATGAGTGCAGACCTGGCTGAAAAAACGGATCGCTACGGTACCTTGCTCACAGAGGCACTTGACGCCGCCGAGATCGCACCCCCCGAAAACTCACCGCTTGAAGCCGCCGCTCTCGACTGTTATGAGATGGCTGGGTCGTATCTCGAGGATGGGCGCCATTTCCGCGAGGAGGAAGATTTGGTGAACGCCTTAGCGGCATTTTCTTATGGTCATGCGTGGCTCGATGCGGGTGCACGGATTGGGTTATTCGACGTGCCGACTGAGGGGCACCTGTTTACCGTTTGAGCTAAACGATTTTCGGCGTGGGTGGGGACGACTAGGTTTCTTCGAACGTACTCATTATCAGCACCGAAAGTGGCACCTCAGTGATGTTTGCCGACGGTAGAGGAATGCTACGCTTGTCACAGGACGCCGAAACTGTAATGATTAATGTTTTAGTTTTCGAAAGCTATATACCATGCTTGCCGATTAGTTTATAAAGTAGGCGCAAGCTTTATATTCTTATCGGACTTACACTACGTTAGCTGTGGTCGCTGGGTTTCTTCTGGTTTACCCACCCGGCAGCCACGAGTAACCAACGAGATACCACCCATGACTGATACAATTACCCGGACATACAGCGGCGAAACAGAAACGACCCGGACGGAGACAGAGACAACTCGAGACGAGCGCGAACAGTGCCCAGAATGTGGTGGGCGTGTCATCTCCGACAGTGAACACGCCGAAACGGTTTGTGAGGACTGTGGCCTCGTCGTCGAAGAGGACGAAATCGACCGCGGCCCAGAATGGCGTGCGTTCGACAGCGCTGAAAAGGACAAAAAGAGCCGCGTCGGTGCCCCAACGACCAACATGATGCACGACCAGGGGCTTTCGACGAACATCGGCTGGCAGGACAAAGACGCCTACGGAAAGGCGCTCTCGAGTCGCCAGCGTCAGAAGATGCAGCGCCTTCGCACCTGGAACGAGCGCTTCCGTACCCGCGATAGCAAAGAGCGTAACCTCAAACAGGCATTGGGCGAAATCGACCGCATGGCCTCGGCGCTTGGACTTCCAGAGAACGTCCGCGAGACGGCAAGCGTCATTTACCGTCGGGCACTCGAGGAAGATTTGCTTCCCGGCCGCTCCATCGAAGGCGTTGCAACGGCCTCGCTGTACGCGTCGGCCCGACAGGCTGGCACGCCCCGCAGCCTCGATGAGATTGCCGCAGTCTCTCGGGTCGATAAAATGGAGCTCACCCGGACCTACCGCTATGTGGTCCGCGAACTGAAACTCGAGGTCAAACCGGCCGACCCCGAGCACTACCTGCCCCGATTCATCAGCGGGCTCGACCTCTCCGATGAAGTCGAACGCGTTGCCCGACAGCTACTCGAATCCGCTCGTCGGAAAGGCGTCCATTCGGGCAAATCGCCCGTCGGCCTTGCAGCCGCTGCGGTGTACGCCGCCGCCCTGTTGACCAACGAAAAGGTAACCCAAAATGATGTCAGCGAGGTTGCAAACATTTCGGAAGTCACAATCCGAAACCGGTACAAAGAGTTGCTCGAGGCATCGGACTCGGCAGTTCCGGCCTAAGCGTTCGGCTGACCGTACCTGACAGTTGGGTGTCTTTCGTGGGGTGGCCACATTCTTGCGCCCCAAGACCTAGTAAATCTTTTGCTCGATTCAGTATCGATGATAGCACTATTCTGTGTGTGCGCACAATTCTACATAAATGATACGTATAGATCGACCAATCCACGAGAAAGCAGTTATTGACCGCTGTAACGTCTGGTGGTTTGGTGCAAAGGTACTATTGTTTTGATATATTTTGGACGGACGAACAAGTAATCTGGCTTGACAGGAGTGTGTTAACAAGTCTCAAGATAATAATATAACCCTGCAGTGGATAGCATCGGTTGGTTATGAAAAAGCAGGAACTCATTCACCTTCACGGCCTTCTTGCAGAGGTATCCGGCCAGTGTTCGCGGTGGGACGATTGTCAGGTAGACCTCGATGAGTATGAATCGCTTGGAATCCGACCGACATCGATCCATAAGTCGAAAACAGACCACAAAGCGGCAGTGTTCGCGATTGCGGGGGGAATCACCGAACACATGACCGACAAAGAGCGCGAAACGATTGCGCCAACTGCTGACTGAAACTACTGCTGCCCCTCTGACAATATACCCTCGAGTGGCAAGACCGAACCGTTTCAGTGTATTTTGTTCGATTTCGTTCGATTACTCGAGAACGTCTTCGAACGCCGGTAAGCCGGATTCGTCGTCAGTTGTCGTCTCTGCGTCCTCATCGTCATCGGCCAGCACTTCCACGGTTATCACCTCAAGTGGGATGTTCTCGAGTCGTTGGCCAATTTCTTTCCGGGCGATCCGCGAGGCGTGTTTTTCCCGTTCGACATTAAAAACCGTCATCTCGAGTTCGAGGGCAACGAGTGCCTCATCGGCAGCGATAAACGCGGGCGGGAGTTCTTCGCCCGATGGCGAGGTGCGTTTGCCCATATTGATCTCGACGTAGTTCAAATCAGGGTTTAACATCGCGCCCGTCTTCGAGATGGCGATCCGGATGGCCTCGTCTTCGGTTTCGACATCGAACACCGGCACGGCAGCCTCGACGACAACCCTGCAGTTCATACTATCCTAGTCGCTCGCCAGGGGTATGAAAGTTCGCCCGGCCGTCTCAGCCACCGCAGGCGACGTATTTTGCTCGCGCTTCGAAAGGGACTAAGCTACGCTCTCAAACACTCTGGCAATGGAAACTGGAACGATTGAGACCGAGACGTTGGCCGGTGGGCTCGACACGTATCTTACTCTCGAGAGCGGGCAGAGCTATTTGTGGGATCGCAGTGATGGTGAGATGTACGCTGGTGAACGTAACCCAGAGGCGTGGTATCAGACGGTTGTCGACGACGACGTGCTTCGGGTTCGCCAGCGAGAGGGTGTCCTCGAGTGGGAGTCGACAACCGACGCCGATGGGCTGGTTCGCCAACTACTTCGCCTCGAAGATGATCTCGAGGCCATTGTTGCTGCGGCACCCGACGACCCGCTGCTTGCTGCAGCCTACAGCGCTCACCGTGGATTACGGCTGGTTGGGGATCCGTCGTTTGGCTCGCTGATTACGTTTATTTGTTCCGCACAGATGCGTGTCAGTCGTATTCATGGGATGGCGATGGCACTGGCCGAGGCCTACGGTGAAACGTATACCTTAGAAGGGCAAACGTACAATGCGTTTCCGACACCGGCCCAACTCGCCGATGCGACCGAGGCCGAACTCCGCGAACTCGGGCTTGGCTACCGCGCGCCCTATGTGTTGCAGACGGCTCAGATGGTTGCTAACGGCGAGGCCCATCCTGAGGAAGCACGAGACCTCACGTATGAGGAGGCCCGTGAATATCTCACCCAGTTTGTCGGCGTCGGAAACAAGGTTGCTGACTGCGTGTTGCTCTTTTCGCTTGAATTTGATGAGGCGGTCCCGCTCGATACGTGGATTCAAACCGCAATCGCGGACTACTATCCGGACTGTGACCGATCGAACTACACTGAAACCTCGCGTGCAATACGGGCCCAACTCGGCGGTCAGTATGCCGGCTATGCCCAAACGTACGTGTTTCACCATCTCCGAACCGGCGCACAATAGGCCGGATTTTTGTCCCAGGCGAGCAAGAGAGACACATGAGCGAGCAGCCTACCGACGACCAAGCGCGTGCGCATGTCTATGTCTCCGGTCGCGTCCAAGGTGTCTTTTTCCGAGCATCGACGCGCGAGCAGGCCCAAAAACACGGCGTTGCAGGCTGGGTGAAAAACCTCGAGGACGGGCGTGTCGAGGCCGTGTTTGAGGGGCCACGGGAGGCCGTCGAATCGGTTGTCAACTGGTGTCACGAGGGGAGTCCGGCGGCAACTGTTGAAGGTGTTGCCGTCGAATACACCGCTCCCAACGGTATCGATGGATTCAAGATTCGACGCTAACCCCACAATCTTCAACGGGCCGCTCACCGAAGGGGGAGTATGATCACTGGCAGCCGCATGGGTGCAGTCGATGCCAACGCAGCGACACTGGGCGTCCCCCGCAAACAGCTGATGGAGTCAAGTGGCCACGCAGTCGCTCGAGCCATCCGTGACCGCCTCGAGCCGGGTTCGACAATCGTCATTGTCGCCGGCCGGGGCAACAACGGTGGCGACGCCTTCGTCGCTGCTCGTTTTTTAGATGCGTACGACGTTCGAACGCTGTTGCTTGGGACTGCGGATGCGATCGGAACCGAAATCGCTCGAGCGAACTGGGAGGCGCTGCAAACCTCGGGGTATCACACCCGCGAAGTGGCCGATTCTACGCAGCTTGCCCTTCCAGAGGGGGACCTCTTTGTTGATGCGATGCTCGGGACGGGAATCGATGGCGAGCTACGTGAGCCGGCAGCAACGGCTGCCCGAGCGATGAACGAGGCGTCGGCTCCCGTCCTTAGTGTTGACGTCCCCTCCGGATTCGATTCGGATACCGGAACGCACGCCAAAAACGGCGTCGAAGCCGACGCGATCGTTACGTTCCATGACACCAAACCCGGGCTTGCGGATCTCGATACCGACCTCACCGTTGCGGATATCGGGATTCCGCCGGCCGCCGAACGGAACGTTGGCCCCGGCGACCTCGCGTTGGCTCGTCCATCGGCTCGAACCGGCCGAGCCTTCGTCATTGGCGGTGGGCCCTACACCGGTGCTCCTGCATTAGCTGCCCAAGCGGCACTCCGAGCAGGGGCGGAACTGTCGTTCGTCGCTGCCCCTGATATCATCGCCGGCGAAATCCAAGGCTACAGCGAAGACCTGATTGTCCAGCCGTATACCGGTCGCCATCTGACACCGGAGCAGGTTCCGGAGCTCGTCGACACTGCCGAACGCTACGACGATGTTGTCGTGTTAGGTCCCGGACTAGGAACGGCCACAGCTACGCTCGAGGCCGTCGAAGCGTTTCTCGAATCGTACACCGGGCCCGCCGTTATCGACGCCGACGCCCTCTCGGTCGTGCCGGAGCTCGAAACTGAGGCGGACCTGCTTTGTACGCCAAACCGCCGCGAATTAGCGCAGATGGGCGGGCCCGAGACCGAGTCGCTACTAGATGCTGCCGACGAACTCGAGACGTTTGCTGGGGAGCTCGGACACGTCGTCCTCGCCAAAGGCCCGACGGACGTGATTACTGACGGCGAACAAACCCGATTCAACCGAGCTGGCACACCCGGCATGGCCGTTGGCGGCACCGGCGACGTACTCGCAGGGATCTGTGCGGGGCTTTTCGAACACAACGAAGCGTTTGAGGCAGCGGCCGCCGGCGCCTACATTAATGGGATTGCCGGCGAGCGCGCCAGTACGGATACCGGCCTTGGCGTTCTGGCATCCGAAATACTCGAGTTTGTTCCCGAGACAGTATGGGGTAGCCAATGACTGGGGACGAAACCGAATCCGAGCGCGCCGAAGCATTGACACATACTACCGATGAGGGCGATGTCCAGATGGTTGATGTCGGATCAAAGCCGGACTCCGAACGCCGGGCGGTGGCCGCCGGTGACATTCACCTCCGAAAGTCAACCGTCGAGGCAATCCGCGCAGACGAAGTCGGCAAAGGGGACGTGCTTGCAACCGCCCGTATTGGGGCAATTCAGGCTGTCAAACACACCTGGGAGACGATTCCAATGTGCCACCAGATTCCGATTACGAACATCGATACTGACTTTACGCTCGCTGGAGACCGACTCACACTCGAGGTCGCCGTCGAAACCACCGGCAAGACCGGCTGTGAGATGGAGGCTCTTGAGGGCGTCACCACTGGCTTGAACGTCGTCTGGGATATGGTCAAGGCAATCGAGAAAGATGCTGACGGTGGCTATCCCGAAACGGGTATCGGAAATGTCCGGGTTCTCGAGAAGCGAAAGGAGCAGGTGTGAGTTGGGTGGTTCGCCGTGACGATACAAACGCAGTTGTGTGGCCACCTCGATATCGACTAACCAATCGTACAGGCACCGATTGGGAGTGGCAGCTGTCCGGAGCTTGCGGCGGCGGTCTCAGAGTCCGGCGCGCTTGGGCAACTCGCGGTGACGTGGCGAAGTCGTGAGGAGACGCGGCGTGTTATCGACCGAACCCGGACGCTGACCGACGAGCCGTTTGCGGTCAATCTCGTCTGTGATGAGCGGGCGGGGCAGATACCGACGGCTGACCACCTTTCGGTCGTCCTCGGTGCAGGAGCCGATATCGTCTCATTTTCGTTCGGCGAGGCAGCTCCGTTCCTCGAGCAGGCCCACGAAGCAGGAGCGACGGTGTGTCAGACCGTTGAGAGTACTGAGGAAGCAAAGCAGGCGGTTTCGACGGGGGTCGATATCGTCGTCACACAAGGCTCTGAGGCCAGTGGCCATCTTCAGAGTGAGGTGACGACAATGACGCTCGTTCCGCGGGTCGTCGATGCCATCGGCGACTCTGTGCCAATCGTCGCTGCGGGTGGAATCGCCGACGGCAGGGGGTATCGCCGCGGCGCTGGCACTCGGCGCTGATGGCGCGTGGCTTGGCACTCGGTTCCTGGGAGCTGCGGAAGCGGCTATCCACGAGCGCTATCGCCAGCGTGTCACTCAAAGCATAGAAACGGAAACCTGTCGAACGACTGTATTCGACAAAGGGTGGCCCGAGCGGCCCCATCAAGTCCTCGAGAACGGGACGGTCCGCCGCTGGGAGGCTGCCGGTCGGCCACCGCCCGGCGAACGACCGGGCGAAAGGGATGTCATCGCCGAAACCGAGTCGGGTGAGCCACTCGAGCGGTATTCGGAAGCGCTGGCGACACCCGAGGTGACCGGCGGAGTTGGCGGCTGTGATTGATCGACTTGACGGGTCGGCTGGCTCCCAATGAACCACCTGCTGTTTTCAGCAGCCTTAATTTCTCTCCGAATTTTGGCGTATGTATGGCCGCTTTCGAAGTGCTATTTGTCACCCTCTTGGTGACACTTTTGTCCGCCGGACTCTGTCTCTGCTATGCGATTGGGGCGGATGCATCGGCGCGGGGTTCAAACGGTGTCGCGTGGGGACTCGGTTCGTTCGTGTTCCCACCGATTGCGGTGGTCTATGTAGTGTATCGAATGCGTCTTCCAGCCAGAACGAAGCCAGCCGCTTCGGGTGAACGATGGATTGGCTCGTTTGGCATCGGAGGTGTGAGTGCGAACAGCATCGCAACGATGGTTGCGCCACCGGATCCGGTGAGCACGGGCCTCTTGTCACTGTTACTCATGTGCGTGTTTGTTCCGACAGTCGCTCTCTGCTGGGTTCGGCTTTGGTCCTAAACACATCGAGTGTGTATCACGCAACAAAAACGACCCTACAGGTCCATCCCACCGTTGATGTCAATCACTTCGCCAGTAATATAAGATGATTCCTCGCTTGCCAGAAAGCGGACTGCAGCGGCGATATCCTCGACTTCAGCGAGTCGGTTCAGCGGAATCGTCGCGATGATCCGGTCGAGGACCTTTTCGGGAACGGACTCGAGCATATCGGTTTTCGTAAATCCGGGGGCAACGCAGTTGGCTGTCGAGCCGCCTTCGGCTAACTCGAGGGAGATTGTCCGTGTAAAGCCGAACATGCCGCTTTTGGCCGTTGCATAGTTGGCTTGACCAAAGTTTCCCTGTTTGCCGACGACACTCGAGATATTGATGAGTCGGCCCTCGTGGGCGTTCCAGATGTCGTCGTAGAACTCCTGGGTACAGTTGAACATCCCGCCAAGATTGACGTTCATTACCTGATCCCATTCCTCGCGACTCATTTCGATAAACTGGGTGTCGGCGGTGACACCGGCATTGTTGACGAGGACGTCCGCCGGGCCAAAGGCCTTGTGACACTGTTCGCGCATGTGTTCGACACCCTCACGATCAGTGACGTCTGCTTGGGCCGCGATTGCATCGCCGCCGGCAGCTTTGATACTCTCAACGGCCTCGTTTGCAGCCCCCTCCGAGGAGCGGTAGTTGATGACGACGTTCGCACCCTCGTTCCCTAGATATTCAGCAATCCCTCGACCAATACCCCGTGCTGATCCGGTGATGACGCAGGTCCGTCCATTCATGGACATACTCGAGGTGTTGTACGTCCGGGGGTAAATAACGACCCCTCAGAATAACTGGAAAAAAGCGCGTCGGCTACTGTTCAGCTGCTTGCTCAGCCCAGTTCTCGATCCGACGAGGAGCAATACCGGTTTCGGCTGCGAGATCGGCGATATCCGCGTTTGCAAGCGCCTCGAAGCTATCGATACCGGCCTCAGTTAGCCGATTCGCGTATGCTTCACCGACACCTGAAAGCTCGAGGAGACTATCGCTTTCGGTGTCCGATCCGAGATTGAGGCCTTCAGTGTCCGGTTCGGAATCACCGTCACCTGAAGCACCCTCGCCGAGGTCGAGTTCGGTCTGTTCGGCGCCGGCCTTGGACTCTTCGGGTTCGCCCTCAACACCGTTATCGACATCCGCTGGCTCAGCCTCGCTTTCATTTGCCGGTGGCTCGGGTTCGGCCTCGACCGTTCCGTTCGACCGTTCCTCGAACCACTCACACACGTCGGGCCAGAGTTCGGCATGACTACGAGAGGAGACGGACATCCCGATGTGGCCGGTGGCGAACTCAAAGATATCGGTATCTTCGCTGGGCACGGCATCGTTGAACGGTTTCGAGGCCTCCGGCGGAATCAGGTGGTCGTACTGAGCGACGATCTGGAGGATCGGCATCTCGAGATTCTCAATGTTGACGTGTTTGCCGTTGAGAGACAGTTCGTTGTTGATCAGTTTGTTCTCCTGATAGACATCACTGATGAACTCATCGTAGGTCGCGCCAGCGACGTCGATACCGTCGCCAAGCCACTCTTCCATCCGAGCGAAGTTTTCAACGAAGTTCTCGTCGTCCATGTTCTCATAGAACCGGACGTACTTCGTGACGTTGTTCTGGATGGGGTCCATCAGCGCAAACCCGACATCGAGGAAGTCAGCAGGGACATTACCAAACGTGTCTGTCACTCGTTCGGGATCGTAGTGTTCCTCTGCACCCCAGAGTTCGAGGACGCCGCCATCGCCGGTGAAACAAAGGCCAGCGGCCATCAGGCCGAGATTCCGAATCTTTTCAGGGTAGAGCGCGGCGTACATCGTCGACATCGTGCCGCCCATGCAGTAGCCGAGCATGTTGATCGACTCCTGACCCGAACGTTCTCGAACGACATCCACACAGTTGTCGATGTAGCGGCTGACGTAGTCATCGAGCGTTAGCGAGCGATCCAGCGCAGAGGGTTCGCCCCAGTCGATAAGATAGACGTCAAAGCCCGCCTCTAAGAGCGTTCGGACGACCGATCGGTTCGGCTGCAAATCGAGAATGTACGGGCGGTTGATGAGCGCGTAGACAATGAGAATCGGGACGTCGTGTTGCTCTTCAGTCTGGGCTTCGTAGTGTTTGAGGTGAAGTTTGTTCTCCTCGTAGACCGTTTCACTCGGCGTCTGGCCAACCTCGACATCGTTGAGCGTCTCTGTGCGGTCGGGGGCGACCCCCATCTTTTCGGTTAACTCAGCGGCCCCTTCCCATGCCTGCCGTTGCATGTCCATGACGAGCGAGTAGGGATTGTTCATAGCTCCTCTAAGATCCGGTCGAGTTTTTGCTCGACGGCGTGCTGTCGACGCTCGAGTTCGACCAGTCGGTCACCGACTTCGACGACATCCGTCTCGGTAGCGAACCCGAGCGTTCGGAGGGTTGTTTCGGCTGCCTCATCGGCCTGCCGTTGCATTTCTAACACGTCGCCGACGGTTTCGCCAGTCATTCGGGCGAACGCCGTCGTCGACATGACCTCTTTGAACGCCTCGTTTGCGGTGTTGAGCCAGATGTCACGGAACTCCTCGAGTTCGACATCGTCGCCTTCGACGGCATCGTTCATCCGCTCGACCATCTGTTTTGAGGCACCCATCCACGCTTCGTACGCGCGAGCGTAGCCTTCGACGCCTTCGGCGATCTCTTCGTCGTTGGTCGTCTGTTCGACGGTCTCAGACCAACTTTCGACGAACTGGGCCTGGGCCTCCATGTTCTGCTCTAAGGCATCGAGAAACTGTTCATTCCATTGTTCGGCAAACGCGTTCCAGTTTTGCATCTGGGGCTGGGAGTCTGTCATTGTACTAAATAAGGTGCGGGTGCGGGAAAAGCCGGTCGGTCCTTAGGCTGCGATGTCGATTTCTTCAGCAACCTCGTCGACGCTGGCTGCCATCTCGTCGGCGACCTCGACGGCCTGTTCGTGGCCCTCAAGGAACGCATCGAACGAGGAGTCAACGACCTCGCTGTAGTTGTCTGCGAACTCGCCGTAGGCACTTTCAGACTCCTCGATGGCGTCATACAGCGCATCAAACGACTGGCTTTGGGTTTCGGCGGCGACGTCGAACTGTTCGTCGACCATCTCACGGAGGTCGTCGAACTCGGCGGCCTCGGCTGGCATGTTTGCCTCGAGGGCGTCGACGTAGGCGTGAATTGCGCCGTTTGTCAACTCGCTGTTTTGCTCGAGCAGTGACTCCATTGCCTCGAGGGCAGTGACGGAGGCACCGAAGCTCGTCTTCTGGGCTTCGAGTGCGTCGTGGGTCAGCTTCTGGCTCTGTTCGACGGCGGTGCGCTGTGCTTCAAAGAACGGGGTGAATGGGTTTTGGGTCATGGGTATCGTGGTGTTACTCTTTTTCGCGAGTTCGTTTGACTGGCAGGACAATCGTCTGGACGATGTCACCCTCTTCGATATCGAGGGCCTCACGCTCGGCGTCTGGAATACTGATACGTCCGCCACTCTGGACACGGGCTTTGAACGTCGCCGTGCCAGGGTTGATCGGACCCATCGAAGATAACGCCTCGAGCGGGTTCGTCGAGCCCGCCTGCATGAACTGTTTCATCAGCTCTTGCTGGGAGCCCATCATTTGTTCGCCAGCTTCCTGCATCTGCTCGGTGAACATCGCAGGAAACCACGGCGTCGGGCTGTCATCGTCCGTCATCAACTGGGACAACGAGCCCACCGATAATAAGCTTTTCCACACAATACCATCAGATGCCATTGAATGGTGTCAGCAGTATTAGGCCGTCTCTCTGTGTTTCGTAACGGGTTGGTCTGGGTACTTGGGCCAGACGCCTGTCTCTGTTTAGTCCTCCCACTCGCGTAAGCCTATACCGTGCTCAAGTCAATCCAAACGGTGGTAAGCAAGCATTGGCCATCCAGTTTATTCGACGATGGAGTTTGATACTGAACCGATCAGATGGTTGTGTGACTCTGTTGAATCTTTCTCCTTTTGACGTTGGGAATCTAAAAGCAACTCTCGAAGCGGTTTCTTCAGTTATGCTTGTCAGCCGTCATAGGAGAAGACAGCGAATCGAGGCGAACTCTGGCGAGTGATTACATCAGTTTGATCGTCACCGTATAAGTTACACCTATAGTACAGCAGCTATTTCACTACACCACAACCATTATTTAGCTATGGTAGAGACGCTACTCGCAATTGGCATCGTTGCGTCTATGTTTGTTGGGTTCAATATTGGTGGCTCATCTACTGGGATCGCGTGGGGGCCACCGGTCGGTGCTGGTATTGTAAAAAAGACGACGGCGGCAGCGCTCATGACGTTTTTCGTCTTTCTCGGTGGATGGACTGTCGGACGGAACGTGATGGACACATTGAGCGAAGGGATAATCACAATTGATCTCACGCTCTCGGCGGGTGTCGCCGTCCTCTTTTTCATTGGGCTGGGTATTCTTATCGCCAATATCTTTGGCGTGCCTGTTCCAACATCAATGACAACGGTCGGAGCGATAGCCGGTCTCGGGCTGGCAACGGGCACGCTCAACTACGCGACGATTGCTGAGATCGTCTCTTGGTGGATCGTCACACCGATCATCGGGTTCTGGATTGGTGGTGTTATTGGACGATACATCTATCCGGAAGTCAACCGACGAGTACAGATTGAAAAATCAGATGGGCCACTCCTTTCGCTCAATCGGGATGGACCCGTTCTGAAGCCAGCACTCGGCCCAAACACGACGTGGTCTGAAGTCGGGAGCACGGTAGCCGTCCTCATCATTGGTTGTTATATGGCGTTCAGTGCCGGGGCGAGTAACGTGCCGAACGCCGCTGCACCGCTGGTCGGTGAAGCAGGATTGGAACCGAATATTGCAATTGTCATCGCCACATTTGCGATTGGACTCGGTGGGTTCACGATCGCTCGCCGGACGATGGACTCCGTTGGGGGCGAACTAAGTGACATTCCGCTACTCGCAGCCCTATTCGTTATGGTCACGGCATCAACGATTACAACGCTTCTCTCGTGGATCGGGATTCCAATCAGCCTCGTGATGGCAACGGTGATGACGATTGTTGGCATTGGATGGGGTCGTGCAACTCGACCGGTTACCTTCCGTGAGGCCGTTACTCGAGACGCAGGCCAGAGCGAAATTATCCCCGGTGCAATCACTGCCGAGGAAATGGAGGGAGAACCAGCCGCGCCGATTGGTGAAGAAGAGCCGGAAGAGGTACTCAACGCGGGTGACCTGTTCAACCCGCGTGCGGTGATGAAATATGTCTCAATGTGGATTATCGGCCCCGGAGTGTCAACCTTTCTGGCCTACGGATTCTTTACGCTCGTTCCAGGAGTCATCTGACAACGAGAGTTAGGTAACTGGAAGACATCTTTCGAGATATGGTTTCACGGATTCTCGTTCCGATGGATGACTCCGACCACGCTAGTCAAGCCCTCGAATATGCACTCGACAATTATCCGGACGGGGAAATAACCGTCTTGCACGTTGTCGGCGTCCCATCAATGATGATGGGTGAAGCAACGGCTCTCGCTCTCGAAGACGACATCAGTGAGGCTGCTGCCAAGCGATCTGAGCCCGTGTTCGAGCGCGCTCACAAGAGAGCCGACGAGCGAGGTCGGGAGATCAACACGGTCGTTGGAATCGGCCACCCTGCCCGTCAAATCCTCGACCGAGCTGCGGAGTACGATGCTATCGTCCTGGGTGCCCACGGCGCAGATTGGAGTCGCGCAACACGCCGGTTTCTCGTCGGAAACATCACGGAGACGGTGTCTAAACGGGCACCGGTCCCAGTAATCATTGTTCGTTGACCAATGCGTACCAACTAGTGTGATGAACGGTAGAGAGTTTGATCGAGATTGTGGACGGTACATCAAAAGGTGAACTCTCGGAGCGCTTCTACTAGCGTCGTGAACGGACGAACGCACCGTACTTCCGCTTGAGCAGTAACTCACTACGGATTTCAACAGAGCCATTTGTACGGTAATCAAATTATACCTGACAGATCGAACGGCTCGCTCAGTTGACCGTTTATGCAACCAAAGAACTGATAACCGGCCTACCCCAAAGATTCGTTAACATGTCTCAGCAGAATCCGGCGGGGCAGCATCTCACGTCGGTGACGACAGCGTGGACCACGATGGCAACGAACCTCGTACAGGGGGCAACAGCGGCAAACCGTGCGGCAGTATCGGCGATGTTTCCAACGACGACCGATGGCAACGGCACCGAGTCGACTGAGGACCTCGAGCCGTCGATTCCATCAGTTACCTACGAACGCCTCGGCTGGGAGTTCGAACGGACGGTCGATGACGCCGCTCATATTAGCGTCGGCGACACAGTCACCTTCTCAAAGGTTCTTTCTAAAGAGGATATCCGTCAGTTTGCCGCCTTAAGCGGTGACACCAACCGACTTCACTTAGACGACGAGTACGCCGCAGACACCCGTTTTGGCGAACGGATTGCCCACGGCACCCTCGTCTCCGGTCTCATCAGCGCCGCCCTCGCCCGCCTGCCTGGACTGACAATCTACCTCTCACAGGACCTCGAGTTTCGCGCCCCCGTTTCAATCGGCAGCCGCGTCTCCGCGACCGTCGAAATCGTCGAAGACCTTGGCAACGAACAGTACCGCCTCGAGACACAGGTCCACGACGACAGCGACGACGTGATGGTGATCGATGGCGAGGCCGTCGTACTGATCGACGACCCACCAGCGTAACTGCTTGTTTTGGCCGCAGTGGCAACGGGTCTAAGTAGTTCCTCTTGGAACAGCCTGCTATGATGCGTTTTGGAACCGCCGGCATTCGCGGCCCCGTCGAGCGCGTGACACCAGCCCTGGCACTCGCTGTCGGCCAGGCCGCCGGCCGGCCGGGAGCCACGTTCGTTGTCGGCCGTGATGGCCGTGAGACCGGCCCTGCGCTTGCCGCGGCGATGGAAGCTGGCCTCGAGAGCGCCGGGGCGTCCGTCCGCCGACTCGGGGTGGTCCCAACGCCCACACTCGCTTTTGCCTCACAAGGTCGACACGGCGTGATGCTCACTGCCAGCCACAACCCGCCGGCTGACAACGGTATCAAACTCTTCGCCGACGGTGTCGAGTACGACCGCGAGGCCGAGCGGGCCGTCGAATCGGCTCTCGAGGCCGGGCCAGAGGCCGTCTCCTGGGACCGATGGGGGCACAGTGAGCACCTCGACGTCCTGGGACAGTACCGAAGGTCTGCTCTCGAGTATCTCCGGACACTCACCGCAGAAACAACTGACTGCGACCGTTTGAAACCGCTTGACGGGCGCTCGGTCGCCGTCGACTGTGGGACCGGCGTCAGCGCACTGGTAACACCACAGATTCTCGAGCGCCTCGGGGCAGAGGTGGTCGCACTCAACGCGACCGTCGACGGCCACTTCCCCGCCCGAGAGAGCAAACCGACTCCGGAGACGCTGGCCGATTTTTCCGCATTTCTTGCCGGCGGCCGATTCGACCTCGGCGTTGCACACGACGGCGATGGAGACCGACTCGTCGTCCTCGATAGCCACGGCGAGGTCGTCCACGAGGATACGATTCTCGCAGTCATCGCCGCTCACTATACGAGCCACGCGACAGTCGAGGATCCAGTCGTCGTCACGACGCCAAACGCCTCTGGGCGAATCGACGAGCGAGTGCGGACTGTCGGTGGCCGAGTCGAGCGGATCCATCTGGGCGCGCTTCACGAAGGCATCGCTCGAGTCCGGACGGACGCAGCCGGCGAGACGGCTGTCGTCTTCGCTGCCGAACCGTGGAAACACATTCATCCCGCCTTTGGCGGGTGGATCGACGCCCCCCTCAGTGCTGGCCTCATCGCCATACTTACGGCCGACGCCGGGACGCTCGAGGCCCTCCGTGATCCGGTCACCGAGCGTCCGTACCGAAAGGTCGCCGTCACCTGTCCAGACGACCGAAAGAAGCCCACCATGGAAACCCTCGAGACGACCCTGCCGGCACAGTTTCCCGAGGCAACCGTCGACACCAGCTATGGGATTCGCCTCGAGTTTCCAGACGCTTCGTGGCTGCTGGTTCGGCCAAGTGGGACAGAACCATACGTCCGTCTCTATGCCGAGAGCGACGAGGTAGACTCGATGGTCGCTGCCGCACAGTCGGCCATCGTCGACGCAGTGGGCGAGGAGTGAGTCGGCGGTGTGTTTTTGTTTCCCCGCTCGTTCGAGTGCGTATGGACCTCATTGACGCTGCCCGCGACATTCAACAGCGGGCTCACGTCCCCTACTCGGCGTATCGAGTCGGCGCGGCCCTCGAGACCGCCTCCGGCGAGGTGTTCGTCGGCTGTAACATAGAGAACGCAAACTACTCGAACAGTCTCCATGCCGAGGAGGTCGCTATCGCCGAGGCGATCAAAAACGGCCATCGGGAGTTTCGGCGACTTGCTGTGAGTTCCGACCGGCGGGACGGTGTGACCCCGTGTGGGATGTGTCGACAAACGCTGTCAGAATTTTGTGACGGCGATTTTCGTATCTATTGTGACAACGGTGACTCAGTAGACGAATACGCCCTCCAAGAGCTGTTGCCGGCGGCCATCTCCGAGGAGACCCTCAAATGAGCCGTGATAGCGAAGACCCGAACGCCGACCGCCAGTACCATCTCGAGGTCACTGCCGACGATGTCGCCGATAGCGTTCTCCTGCCAGGGAATCCTGAGCGCCTGGATAAAATCACGCCGCTGTGGGACGAGGCGAACGAGGTCGCTTCCCACCGGGAGTACCGAACGGCGACCGGAACGTATGAGGGAACGCCGATTTCAGTCACCTCGACTGGCATCGGTAGTCCATCGGCTGCGATTGCCGTCGAAGAACTCGCCCGTGTCGGTGTTGAAACGTTTATTCGCGTTGGCTCCTGTGGGGCGATTCAACCCGAGATGGCGATTGGCGACCTCGTCATTACGACCGGCGGCGTCCGCCAGGAGGGGACAAGCGACGAGTACGTCCGCGAGGCGTATCCCGCCGTTGCTGACTACGAAGTGGTCTGTGCGCTCATTGCTGCGGCCGAGCGTCTTGACTATCCGTATCATACCGGACTGACAATGAGTGCCGACGCGTTCTACGCTGGGCAGGGACGGGCTGGCTTTGAGGGGTTCATGGCTGCTGGAGCGGAAACGCTGGTCGAGGAGCTCAAAGCCGTCAATGTCGCCAATATCGAGATGGAAGCGAGTGCAATTCTTACCCTCGCGTCGATTTACGGACTGCGCGCGGGGGCCGTCTGTACCGTCTATGCAAACCGTGAAACTGGGGAGTTCCGCACCGAGGGGGAAACGCGAGCCGCCGAAACCGCCTCACTCGCGGTGTCGTTGCTCGCTGCAATGGATCGAGCTGTCGAAGAAGCCGGTGCCGACCGGTGGCACGCCGGGCTCTCGATTCCGTGATCAGTCACGAATCCGGATGACGCCCTCTTCGAACACTTTTCGATTTGGTACAATAAACTCCTCTGCGTCGTCTTCTATTTTCGTAACAAACATATCTACTTCTTGAACGATTCCGGCTTGCTCGCCGATCCGAACCCGATCACCGATGCTGTAGGGTTGGTTCAAAAGCAAGTAGATACCGGCAGCACTCGAGACAAGAAAGTCTTTGAACGCGTAGGTGCCAACGAAGACGATGCCGGCAGCGTAGACGACGAGGAGCACCAGCAGGGCGAGTACTTGCACACCAATCTGGCCAAGAGCGATAATGAAGGCGACGTACAACACAGAGTACTTGATCACCTTCGGAATCACCGTCACCTCTGGTAACTTCACCCCGCGGAGATACTCACTGACGAGGAGTTCGACTTTGTCGGCGATAATAAAGCCGACGATGAGGACCAAGATCGCGATAAACAATTGCGGGACGAATTCGACGACGCGTTCCCAGAAGGCGTCGGTATCAAGCAGTTGGGCAATGTGAATCGCAGTGAGAATCGCAATTCCATAAATAAACCACGAACTGAGTCGGGCTACGAGTTCGACTGTTGAGGTACCGATACTCTGGGCGGTCCGCTCGAACGGCGTTCCTTCGACGGCATCACCAACACCAGCAGCAAGCAGCAACTCCTTATTTAACTTGCCGACGGCAAAGCCAACGACAAAGCCGAGTATCAACACCGCTCCTGCCAACACGGCCGGCTCGTTGATCAGGGCCTGCCACTGCATCTCAGTAGGCCTCCGGGTCGACCTCCAAAATGAGCTCGCCGGCTTTGAACGCCCGGACGAGCCCATCGCTTTCAGACAGTACAATCGCGATGGCGTTGGTATCGCGGGTGATCGCCCCACCAGCCATGTGGCGGGCTCCAAGCCCTTTCGGGATATCGACACCCTCTGCAGAGGGCTCGAGGTAGCGGTAGGCTGAAACAATCTTCCCCGAATCGGAGATAATAAACGCGCCGTCGAGCCGTGAGAACTCCTTTAGCATGACGTTCACGATTGGATCACCGACGTGAACGTGTGATTTCTCGAAGGGGTTGTACGACAGCGGGCGGGATTTGTTCATTACCTTCCCGGCATCGCCGACGATGAACAGCGCGCCAACGGGTTTTCCTTTCTGCCCTTTCTGTCCCAGTTCGATTGCTAACTCGAGGACGGCTTTGATTACTTCGGGGTCTGCACGGGACTTTGCAAACATATTGTAGATACCGGTTTGGGAGTCAGCACTTGCTCGCACCCGAGAGACGGTATCGATATCCTCACCGAACACACGCGTTGCACACGCTAACTCGTCTCCGTCTTCGATTTTTCCGTGCTCGAGTGCGCCTTCGAGGCCAAACCGAATCCGATCCGATATATTGTCAAAATTAATTGGCAGTTCAACGAACGACGCGGCACCGACGCTGTTTTCGGTTCCAACGACAACGACATCGAGGTCTTCGATGGTTGCAAACCGTTCGTGATAGGACCCACTTGGAGAAAAAAGCACAACGGCGTCTACGTCTGACACGAGATCCCCAAATACGTCCTCTAAGGCGGCCATTACAAGATATGTTGCTTCCGCGTGAATAAGCGTTGTGGACCGTCTGACGCGTGTCTGTCGCCGATTCAGTCAGGGTGGCTACTCAAGTCGGTCGGAGATCTGGCCAGTGGGCACCTCAGGACCTGAGGAACATGTTGGGCGAGAGAGTTGAACCACGCCCAGATGTGCTCACCACGTTGCGCGCGACTGGTCTTTTCCAGATTCCCCGTTCGCGTTTTCACAACGTAATAACTCATTACCCTCGTCGTGTTGCGGTGTAAAAAGCGCCGAGAGGGAGATTTGAACTCCCGTGTCCGTGAGGACAGTAGATTTCGAATCTACCGCCTTGGCCGGGCTAGGCTATCTCGGCTCATCTACTCGTAACCCGATGGGCTGTTTATCGGTTTCGGTTTTCGCTTCCGTTCGTTCACCGCTAACAGCTGATTGCCAATCCGATTTACCGACGGCTTAATGCTCATCGGTCGCGCTCTCTGCCTACGGACGCTATCGGATGACCTCCACTCACGCAGATCGGATCCCAACACAAATGGCCAGAGACGAAATCGATAGAGATGCAAAGAGAGCAGCTACTGAATTTGAACGCGAACTCGAAACACTCCTCTTGGGCTCATTTGCCCGTGGAGTCACCGTTGAGGGCACAGTCGAGATTGTAACGCCAATCCCTGATACACCTAACTGGTCTATCAGCATCGAAAAACATCCCACTCGAGAGGACGCCAGTTACGACCCACAGTTTCTCGAGGAGTGACTGGAGCTGATAGACCGGGCGCTCTGACTGTCCAGTTACAAATGTTCTTTCAGCGAAGAAACATTTATGTTGGTTTGCTTCCCGTCTTCGAACGTACCTTGAGACAACTCGAGATACAGAGCATTACATGCCGATTAATAGACAGAACAGTGATACAGCAGCTGCGGACTATCAGACCGTCTCTCCGACACGGATATTCGAGATTTTCTCTCGCCGGCGCCGTCAGCTGGCTCTTGAATACCTTTCTGGAAAGGCAGGAGCCATCCCGTTGGGCGACCTCGCAGAGTTTATCGTCGTGATTGAGGGAGAGCCAACGCGAGACCGCTATGAGCGAGTTCTCACTGACCTAATCCATTGTGAACTGCCGAAGATGGCTGATGCAGGTGTCCTTCAGTACGATCTCGAGGATGAGTGGGTTGAGTTAACGGTAAAGAGGGCAATGCTGACCCCGTATCTCGAACTTGCTGACAGGACGCATACTCGAGGTATTGGCCCTTCGTAACTGGTGCGTGTTTTTACTGCCCTCTTTTGCTCCGGCGATTAGTATAGGACTGAAAGTGTCAACCTGACCGCTCTGGAAGAGGCGCTTACAATCAAATTATTCGTGTACCATATCAGTTCTACCTGTAGATAGACTTATGCTAACTCTATTTATTGGATGAAATGAAGGGGCCGACCGATGACGACACGAAAACCACAGATCTCACTCGAGTTGTTCGTTCTCCTGGCAGTCGTGCTTCACGAACTGGCCCACATACTTACAGCCCGGGCGTTCGGTTCGAGTATGAGTTGCACTTAGATCCGTTCGAGGCCGAAACCACCCGATCATACGTCTGGTTCGACCAATTTCCGTCCACGTTTGGGGCGATTGTCATCGCTCTTGCACCCTATGGCATCTTGCCTGTCGCGGTACTCATAACGCTCCTCCTCGATATCACGCTCAGTCTCAGGTCGCCCCTCTGGCTGGCCATCTCCGCACTGCTCTTTTTCCAGGGCCTCGGTATCGTCCTCGCCGCCGCTCCCTCCGAATACAATCCGATGTTTGTGTTCGGGCAGGCAGGATGGTTCAATGGCCGGACGTGGTTATATACGTCCGCTGTGGCCACCGGCCTCTCAATTGGCTTTGCATTTCTGTGGGTGCTCCTGTCGATTTTTTTCCTGACCGGCTACGGAGTCACGTCCTTCCCGTGGCTTTTAGTCTAAACCGGGGTCGTCGGAGCCGGAACGCTTCTATCACTCGAGGACTACCACAGGCCGACCGCTCACGCGGGTGCAGACCTTCGCACTCAATACGCTGCGACAATGGCCGAGCGAGGGGAAGACGAATCTGCACGCCTCAAGTTCGAGCGGGCAATTGCCACACTCGAGGCCGATGGCGATGCGTACGCTCGGCCGTACGCGGTGTATGGAGAATTTCTGTTCGGCCGTTGGCACACCGCGCGTGCTCTCTCTTACGCTGGGCGAGCCCTCGAGATCAACCCCGATTGCACCCCCGGCCATCTCATTGTTGGGGGTGCACTCTTTCGAATGGAGCGCTATGACGAGGCCTATTCACACTACAAGCGGGCCCTCGAACTCGACCCGAACGAGGCGGCCGCCCATATAAATGAGGCATGGGTCTATGCCGAACGCGGTGCGTTCGTCGAAGCTGAGCGTCGGTACGAACGAGCGTTTGAACTCGTTGATGACGATCCACTACTTGTAACTCCATATGCTCATTTCCACGATGTCTACAGCGACGACGGAGAAGCTGAACGGTGGTTTCGTCAGGCGCTTACGTACGGCCCCGACTGCCTCCACGCACACAAACTGTATCTGGACTTTCTGGTGGCCCGCGGACGGATTGACGATACCGACTGCGAGCGAATCCTGATTCGGGCGCGGCCGGAAGACGAGCCAGTGCTCATCTGTCTGTGGTCGCCTGAAACGTTAGATCCGGTTGAAACGGTGACCCCCACCCCGTTTCCCAGCTAACCGCAAGCACTCCTCCTTATCCGGTGTTTTTCATTCCCGCAGCGATTCCTTTCACCGTTAGCCGAAGGGTTCGTTCTTCGACTTCCGTCCGGTGAGTTCGGTCGAGGAGGTGCGTCTGTAGTACGTTCAACGGATCGACATACGGGTTCCGGCGCTCTAAGTTCTCACCCAGCCAGTCACGAGTATACAACTCCTCGCGCTGGCCAATCGTGGTGATGTGCTCAACGACGTTCTCGTACTCCGCGGAAATACGTGGGAAGAATTGCTCTCGCAGTTCCGCATCGGCAAGGGCCGCATACCGTTCGGTAATCTCGAGGTCCGTTCGAGAGAGCGAGAGGGCGGCGTTGTCGAGCGTCGTCTGGAAGAACGGCCACTGGTCGTACATCTCTTTTAATGTCTCGACTGAGCCGCCGTCCTCGAGATAGGCGTCGATGCCGGCGGCGATGGCGTACCAACCCGGGAGGATACATCGGGATTGGGTCCAGGAGAATACCCACGGAATTGCCCGTAGATCCTCAACGGTGCGCTCGCCGGAGCGCGAGGCCGGCCGTGAGCCAAGGTCGAGGTTTTCGATGACGGTGATCGGCGTTGCCTGCTCGAAGTAGCGGACGAACCCTTTGGTCTCGAGCAAGTCACGGTACTCGTTTCGGGCGGCGTCAGCCATTACGTCCATCGCCGCAACCCACTCCTCTTTGACCTCTTCGACCGGCTGCTCGAGTGCGTTGAGTCGGGCTCGCAGTTGGGCGTTTAGCATCTGCTCGATGTTGCGTTCGGCGATGCGGGGGTTGGCGTACTTTTCGGCGATCGCCTCGCCCTGTTCGGTGAATTTGACCTGCCCGGTGACCGTCGAGTTAGGGAGGGCCAACAGCGCTTCACCCATTGGGCCACCGCCACGGGAAATCGAGCCACCGCGACCGTGGAACAGCCGCATCGTTACGTCGTAATCGTCACAGATTTCAGCGAGTCGACGCTGGTTTTTGTACAGTGACCAGTTGGCTGCCAGAAATCCGTTTTCTTTGTTCGAGTCAGAGTAGCCGAGCATGATCTCTTGGGTGTTGCCACGGGCTTCGAGCGCCTGTGCGTAGGCCTCGTTCTCGAACAGTGTACCCATGATTCGGCGCGCGCCCGAGAGGGCGTACTCGGTCTCGAGTAGCGGGACGATATCGATTCCACAGTGCTCTGGCAGTGAGACGATGCCGGCTTGGTCGGCGAGGAAGAGCACTTCGAGGGCGTGGCTTGGCTCGTTGTTCATCGAGATGGCGTAGGTGTCGATTGCTTCGACGCCGTACTCATCTTGCCAGCCAGCGAGGTTGTTAAACAGGTTGAGGACGCGTTGACTGTCCGCTGAGAACGCCTCGATGTCGTCTAAGTCGATAATCGGCTCCTCCTGGAGGACGGCGTCGGTTAGCAACTCGATGCGCTCGTCTTCGCTCAAGCTGGCATAGTCGATTCCTTCCCGTTCGAGGGCTTCGGTGATGGCGTCGGTGTGTTTCTGGCGGTGGTCACGGAGGTCGAGGCTCGCAAGCGAAAAACCGAATGTTGCCACCTGGCGACGCAATGGGTCGACATGCGCTTCGACGACGGTCTGGGCACCGTTCTCTCGAAGGCTGGTTGCAATCAGCGTGAGGTCCTCGAGGAGTTCACTGACATCATCGTAGCCACCAGGGCGGACATCGCCGACGCGGGCGAGTCGTTCGCGCATGAGTTTTAGCTTCTGGCGGTATGGCTCACCGGGGTAGCGGTGTTCAGCCGTTTTCGCGCTTCCCGGCAGCCGCTCTCTATCTGCTTCGAGGGCAGCCTCGAACTCGCCGCCGGCGGTGATCCGGCTGCCGTCCTGACTCAACACACCTGAAAGGCGTTTGAGCTGTCCGCGGTAGCGCTCTAAGATGACTTCGCGCTGGCGTTCGAGGGTGTTTGCGGTCACTTCGGGAGTGACGTATGGGTTACCATCGCGGTCGCTACCGGCCCACGAGCGGAATTCAAAGAGCTTTGGAATGTCGAGTTCGGTCTCGAGTTCCTCAACCAGCGCGTCGTCGAGTTCGTCATACACCTCGCCGACGACATCAAACAGGGTGTTCTCTAAGTACCACTGAATGTTTCGTGCTTCGTCTTCGGGCTCTGGCTGGCGTTTGCGGACCTGTGGAGTCTGCCAGAGACTGGTCACCTCCCCATCGAGGTCGCGCCAGACCTGTCCTGACTCCTTGTCAGTTAGCAGTCGTTCGTCGAGCGTCTCTAAGTGATTGCCGACGGATCTAAGCTTTGATTTGACAGTCTTTCGTCGGGCCTCGGTTGGATGAGCCGTGAACGTTGGCTCAATGAGGACGTCGTCTAACACGTTCCGAACTGTCTCAATGTCGGTTTCGGCGAGTTCGGCAGCCGCCTCCTCGAGGCTGTCATCGAGCGTTCCCTCCTGAGAGGCCGTTCGAATCGAGCGAACCCGTTCGCGCTCTTCGGCCAGGTTGATCAGTTCGAAATACGTTGTAAAGGCGCGTGCGACAACTCGTTGTTGCTGAGCGGAAAGTCCCTCGAGTTCATTGACCAGCGGTTCTCGAGAGTCCAGTTCGTCCGATCGGTAGTCGATTGCTGCCTTCCGGCAGGATTCGACCGTTTCGAACGATCGACGAGAGGTTTGATCGCGCAGTACGTCCCCAAGTAGCGTCCCAAGCTCTCGGACGTCCTGTCGCACTTCCCTGTTGTGTAGTCGCATACCTCGACCGTCGACCGGGATGTCTAAAAAGCAACCGAAATTAATTGTACCCACGCCACCGGTGGCCACACTGCGTACATTTGAAAAACCGGGTTGGGGGCTCATCTGCGGAGGCGGTCTGTTTGATCGTGTACCACGCCTCTTCGGTGCCACACTTCTCACACCGAACGTCAGTCGCCTTCGGTTTTCCCTCGAAGTTTGCGTCCGGGTCGGATTCGATAACGTCGTCAAACGTCTGTCTGTCGGTGCTGACAAACGCCTCCTCTTCGGCCGTATCGCGCTCGAGTGCCCCCTCGCAGTCGTCGTTTGTACAGTGCCACCGGTCGCCATCGGCTTGCATCATCGATCCACAGTGGTCACAGAACTTCATAGCGATTCATCGGGGTCGAGGCACAAAAATTCGGCTTTTACCGCTCTAGGCGTTCGTCCTCTAAGACGACCGGGCAGTCGGCAACGCGAAACTCGTCGAGTCCGATCAGTTCGAGAATATCGGTCCCCTCGTTTGTACAGCCGACAGCCGGTGGCGCTTTGAAGAATTCACACTGGTGGCAGTACGACCGCTTTGAGATGGTCCGGATTTCGCGCTCGCTATGTGACTGTCCCCCGGTGGCAGTTGGTCCTCCCTCGAGTTGGTCCCACAGCACGTCGGCATCGAGTGCTTCAACGCCCTCTTGATCAAATAGTTCCTCGGCACGTCCGGCTGCCTGATCCTCTTCCTCGGCGAGAGCGTCAAACGGATCATCCGACTCGATGGCGGTCTCTTTGCCGTCCGCCCCCGTCTCAACCCGGTCACGTAACGATGACAGCGGCGACTCCTCGCGTGATTGCTCGGATGTCTCGGCTGGTGCCTCCTTTTCGCTCATGTTGGCTCCTCGTGATCTGACTCGGACGGGGCGGGAGCAACGTCGCCATCGAGTGCTGGTGGCTCGCCGGTCAACAGCCGGTCAGACCGGAGAAAGCGGCTTTCGACATCGGCGAACTGCCCCTCACACTGTGGGCAGGCAGCAGCCGTCAACAGGCTAATATCGACGTTCGAGCCACAGCCATCACAGGTTGCGTTCCTAACGCCAGCTCGGTTAGCCGCCAGTTTGAGTTGGTTGGCTTCGGCCTGTCGACGTGCCTGTGCTGTCAACTGCCGCTCGCGTTCCCGGAGGTCGACAACCGTTCCGGCGACCGTCTTCAGACGCTCATGTACGGCGTCATCTTCCTCGAGCAGTGACTCGAGAATCGATTCGAAATTATCAAATCCGCCAGTTACCGTCTGCTCGAGTTCGCTGAGATCCGTTCTCAGTTCCTCGAGTTCGCCTTCAAGCGTGTCAGTTTTTTTCTGCAGCGTGACGTGATCGTGGTCAGCAGGTGCCTTCTCATCGGTTTCACGCTTGACCTGAATCACGCGAGCGCGAACGTCTTCTAGAAGCTCGATAAACTCCTCGCGATTATCGGCAAGTTCCCGCTGTAATGCCTCGAGATCCCCATCTTCGAGGCGTTTGAACGACTCATCGGTCGCCATTGGTCCGTATTTGTATGTCTGATTCATAAGAGTTGTTGCAGATTTGCCTGCCGGCGACAATCGCCAGTGGTCTCAGCGGATTTTTCGCACGTTGCTGATATCGAAGCCGGCATCAGTAATTTCGGTCTCAAATCGGACGATGTTTTCATCCTCGAGTCGCGAGAGGACGCCCCGGAACTCTTCGACAACGAGCGTGCGGGCGCGTTCTGAGCCGCCACTTTCCCAGTCGAATAAGAGGGTGCCGTCGGCCGCCTCCTTGAGTCTGCCAAGTTGGGTTGGGGTAAGCGGTTCGACGTTCACGAGCAACAGAATCACCCCGCCCCAGCGGTAGGAGGCGCGGTTGAGTCCTTTCAGCAGGACAGTAAGGTCACTCCACTCCATCCGGTCCCCAGCAGCGGCGATGAGGTCGGTGACCGAATCGATGACGACGAGATTGCCCGTAGCGTTCTCACTGAGATACTCACCAAGGGCGTCAAGGACATCCCGTTTGTCTCCTTTGGTACTCAATCCCCTGATGTCGGTTGTTTTAGCCGTGTACCAGTCGGTCGGCACTTGCGTTAGCTGGAAGTACTGACGGGCGAGGTCGAAAAATTCGACGGCCTCCGTGCCACTGTCAACGAGCTCGTCGTCCATCACAAAGCGCATTTCATCAATGACTGCCTCGCGGGGGTCAGTAAAGGAAATGTAGTGAATCTCATCGGGGGAAACGACGTCGGCAGCCATCGCTCCATAGTAAAGCTCAAAGAGATCACTGTCGGCCTCTGCGAGGCCGTTCATCGCTGCGCTCGTATAGAGGAATTCCCGTGCGCCTGCCCCCGATTCGCCAGCCAATAACACGAGGCTTCCAGTGGGTGCACCGCCGTCAATCAGCCGGTCGAGTCCGGCGACGCCCAGTGGCATCCGATCCATACGCTCCGATACCAGCGCGAGAAGTTACCTGTTGTGGCACTGGGCACCTGTCTGTGCCGGCGGCGTCACGATTATCTCGCCGTTAACCCCAGCCCGCTCGAGAGCTTCCTTTGCCGCCGTGTGAGCTTCTTCGCTGTGATCGACGTCGGTGAGACCGTACACGGCCGGCCCCCACGAGGACTGTCCAACGCCGGAGAGAACGGGGCATTCGGTGAGTGCGTCGATGAGGCTTCCTGCCGGTGGTCGGTAGACGCCGCCTTGGGCATCGGCATACCACCGTCCGTTTAGCCGACCGATAGACGCAATTGCATCCCCGAAGGCTTCCCGTCGCCCTTCGGCGGCCGCCGGCAGCAGTCGGTGGGTGAGAACGCTTGCAATCTCGTCGGCGATTGTTGGATCCGCTCGTTCGACAACTGCTCGCATGCTCGTATCCTCGTCCTCGCCGCTTCGACCTGGCGCGGCCGTGGGAAGAACAACGAGAAAACGCCACGCCGACGGGAGCGAATAGCGAGCGACGACCGGCGGCACCGTCCAATCGCCGTCCGCGGGTGGGGCAGTTGTAAACCGACTCGTTGGATGGCCGGCATCGACGATGAACCCGCCATCCTCGAAGGCGGCAACGCCAACGCCACTTCGGCCACCACGGCCGAGTGCCGGCGCATGTGGTCTGACTGCCGTCTCAACGCCGTAGGCCGTCGAAATCGCCCGAAACACCGCCAACGCAAGTTGGGTGCCACTTCCCAGACCGACGTGACGCGGCAGTGACTCCTCGAGTGTGACTGTCGCTCCCGGAACCGAAAGCAACGACACGGCTCGAGTCGCCAGCGGTTCGATAACGGGGTCAGATACCCTCACTGTCTCTGCAGGTTCGGCGTGGATGGTAACCCGTGGACGCTCCAAGGCAACCCCAAGGCCGCCATAGAGTCGCTCGCGGGCGAGTGAGAGGTTTTGAAAGCCAAAGTGGAGGCGGGCACCGACGCTGACGGTCGCCATATCCGGCGTTAGGAGGCCTGGGGTATGGTGGTTTCGACAATGACAATCCGTGGATCCACCGCGGTTTCAGGTCATTTATCATACCGGGGAGCCAGGTGGGCGTATGAGCGACGGACAGTTTGACCACAAAAAAGACGAACGCTTGCGGAGCCGTGATGTGACAGAGGGCCCAGAACGCGCCCCGCACCGGGCGATGTTTCGGGCGATGGGCTTCGACGATGAGGACCTTGGCTCGCCGTTGATCGGCGTAGCCAATCCGGCTGCCGACATTACGCCGTGTAACGTCCACCTCGATGACGTCGCAGAGGCGTCTATCGAAGGTGTCGACACTGCCGGCGGGATGCCAATCGAGTTCGGCACAATCACTATCTCGGATGCAATCTCGATGGGAACGGAGGGGATGAAAGCCTCGCTCATCTCTCGAGAGGTGATCGCTGACAGCGTCGAACTCGTTTCCTTTGGTGAGCGAATGGACGGCCTCGTCACCGTCGCCGGCTGTGACAAAAACTTGCCGGGGATGATGATGGCGTCGATCAGAACCGACCTCCCGTCGGTCTTTTTGTATGGTGGTTCGATCATGCCGGGTAAACACGAAGGCCGGGATGTAACTATTGTCCAAGTGTTCGAGGGAGTCGGCTCCTATGGCACCGGCGAGATGGATGCCGAGGAACTCGATGAGCTAGAGCGCCACGCCTGCCCCGGTGCTGGCTCCTGTGGCGGTATGTTTACCGCAAACACGATGGCCTCTATCTCCGAAGCCCTCGGCATGGCTCCACTGGGGAGTGCTTCCGCCCCCGCCGAGGACCCAGAACGGTACGAAGTCGCCCGCCGAGCCGGCGAACTCGCCGTCGAAGTGATCGAAGCAGACCGGAAACCCTCTGATATCCTTTCACGAGAGTCCTTCGAGAACGCCATCGCCGTCCAGACGGCCCTTGGTGGCTCGACCAACGGCGTCCTTCATATTCTCGCACTCGCCCGCGAGGCCGGTGTCGACCTCGAGATTGAAGACTTCGATGAGATAAGCGCCCGGACGCCGAAGATCGCAGACCTCCAACCCGCCGGCCCCAGCGTAATGAACGATCTCCACGAAATCGGCGGTGTTCCGGTCGTTATCCGCCGCCTGCTCAACGCCGGTCTTATCCACGGCGATGCGATGACCGTCACCGGACGAACGATTGCCGAAGAACTCGAGCAACTCGACCTCCCCGCAGACGAGGATCTCGAGGCGGACTTCCTCTACACCGTCGAGGAACCAAAACTCGAGGAGGGAGCGATCAAAATTCTCACGGGGAATCTTGCGCCCGACGGCTCGGTGTTGAAAGTGACCAGCGATGACGCGGCGTTCCACCACGAAGGCCCCGCCCGGATTTTCGAAAACGAAGAGGACGCGATGGCCTACGTCCAGGAGGGCCACATCGAATCAGGCGATGTCATTATCGTCCGCAACGAGGGGCCAAAAGGCGGCCCCGGAATGCGTGAAATGCTCGGCGTCACCGCCGCCGTCGTCGGCGCTGGTCACGAAGATGATGTCGCACTCATCACCGACGGTCGGTTCTCCGGTGGAACCCGTGGGCCGATGATCGGTCACGTCGCCCCTGAAGCGTGGGTTGGCGGTCCGATTGGCCTGATCGAAGATGGCGACGTGATCACCGTCGACATTCCAGAGCGCACGCTCGCGGTCGACCTCTCGGAGGCGGAACTCGCCGAACGGCGGGACGCGTGGGAGCAAACCGAACCGCCATATGACAACGGCGTGCTCGCAAAATACAACCGCGACTTCGACTCGGCGGCCAACGGCGCGGTGACGAACCCCGGTGTGACTCGAGACTGACGGACTCATTTTTTGAGTGCGTTGTCTGTTGACCGATACCACTTACGACGCACAGGCTGTGGCTTGGTAAAAATAAAAGGGTAACAGTGACGCTAGCGGTAGTGATGGTGACCGCAGCGTTCGGCTTAGTACGGCGGTGAGCTGAATCCGTCGTCCTCGCCGAGCGGTCGGACGCCGATGCCGTGGAAGTCCGGCACGGGAACGTCGTCGTCTTCGATATCCTCCTCGGAGTAGTCCTCGATTGGGTCTGGTTCGATGACTTCCTCGATGTCGCGGCTGGCGATGTCGATTACCGAGAAGCCGGGAGTGACACCCGTTGCGGCGTGTGGGTCACCGGATTCCGGCGCAGGGCCGCGAAGCGTCGTGAACATGTACTCGCCGTCTGGGGAGGCCCACATGATGTCGGGGGCGTCTCGCTCAGAGACATCATCGGATTGGGCTGGGCCGAAGGCGTCGATATCCTCGATATGGTCGTCGGTGTCGGGGTCAAGGATGATACCGTCGTTGGTCTCGCGGTTGAGGACCCAAAGCTCCTCGCCGTCTGGGGTAAACCAGAAGCCGTGGGCGTCAATGCCGCCGGTGTCGCCCTCATCGATTACTTCGATCTCATCGCCGGAGGTATCGAGGACGTAGTAGTCACCAACACCTTCCTCGTCTTCGATTGGCTCGCCATCGTCGTCGGTCGGGGTTGGCAGCCCCGCGGTGAGGTAGAACTTGTCCTCGGTTGGGTGTGGCACGGTCCCACAGTTTGCTGGGAGCTCATCGCCGTCCCACGACGTATCGATACTGAAGTCCTCGTGGTCAACAACGACGACGCCACCATCGTGGTAGCTTGGCCCGAGCGTGTGAATCGACCGACCGTGGCCATCGAACTGGTGACAGATCGGGTCGTTATCTTCGCCCTGGTTATCGATGCCGTCGATAACGATCTCGTCGGTCTCTTCGAACTCGCCGGCCTCGAAGTCAGCTTCGACCTTGGCGATTCGGTTTTCGCCGATAACGTCAACCGTGAGGTACTCGTCATCCGGTGAGAAGCTCGCAAAGTGGGTTCCGGGACCGGTCTCGATGTTGCCGATTAGCTCCTTGCTTTCGGTTTCGAAGACGAGGACGCGTGCACCACCCGTACAGGCGACAGCGGCATACTCGTAATCAGTGGAGTAGTCGATCATATGCGGGATGACGCTTTCGTCTGGTACGTCCTCGAGAGCGTTGACGTCGATGGTCTCCTCGAGGTCGAGGTGGTCTCCGTTTGGTTCGTAGATGTAGATCGTATCCGTCCCCTGGTCGAGTGCCCAGACCTCATAGCCGGCGACATCGGTCTCTTCGCCTTCGTCATCGTCATCGAGGTCGTCAGTCGGTTCGTCTTCGGGTTCCTCGTCTCCGGTGCAACCAGCAAGTGCAACCACACCTGCTGCGCCGGCACCTTTGAGGAACAGTCGTCGTGTCTGCTGTCCTGGCATGGCCAACCGTCCGTGTTACGCGGTGAAAAGTTTGCGGGTTTCAAGCCGTCTACCCGGCAATTATGGGGGAATCGCATAGCAAGAGGTAAAAATTGCCTTCAAACTCGGACAGTTTTTCATTATCGAATATGCGGCGCTACTCTAGCCGTCTATGCTGCCACTATACCAGCAACATAATCCGCCATCTGTGTTGAGCACTGTTCAGTGCACCAGTCAACAGAGATAATAAAGCCGAAGGAACAGGTGTAGTACCCACCGGCATCGACAGAGAGACAACGATCGAAATTCCGCAACGTCGATGAGACACAGCGCGTCTCGATCCACTGCGGTATCACCTGCATTTGATTGTGAACGACGCACGGACACACGCACAGTCACCGGTTCGTGCGACTCGAGTAAAACACGGGGACGAGTAACAGCAAAAAGACGGTGCTCATGCTAGATTGCGAGCCAGATTGCCCCAATCGTCGACTGCTCGAGTGAGCCGGCAACCGCTGCCAACCAGAGAATACTGTAAAGGCCAGCAACCAATAGCGACGCGACATACACTCTGAGTCCGTAGTAGATCACTCGATAGAGCGCGCGTTGTTTGGTGGTAAGAGAGTCGGCACGCATCGATTGGGGCCCACCCGAGTGAGTGTACTGTACGGTTCGCTTCCATCGTTCTCACTGTTTCGGCAGTGGAGTTTCCAAACTATCGCCCTTCGTACTCGTAGCTCGTGAGAACCGATTCGATGCCGTCGTAGGTTCCGGTGACCTGAATGGTCGTTTCGTCGCCTGGATCGACATCACTACAGTCCATTGTCAGTCGCTCCCCTACTTCTGCATTGAGATCTTCGCCCCTTTTATCACAGTCTCCTGCATCAACCTCGAGTGAACTAACCCGATCAGTCGAGTCGACGTTCACGATCACTTCTTTGTTTTCGTTTTCATTGATGAGTATCGTCGCTGCCGGATTGACGCTGCTCTGGCCAATATCGAGTGCAAACGTTCCAACAACACCGGCGAGTACCGCCGTTACTCCAATCATCAAGATAATGGCTACAACTGGTGTGACGCCACTCTGATCCCCCACTAACTGTCCCATTCCAATCATTTTTCCTTGCGTGATCGTTGACGGGTCACTGTGACAGATTGCCACCCCTTCCCCGGTTCCTTGACCGTCAACGATCAACAGACAATCAAAGGCAAGAGAAACATATAAAATATGTCGAGTATTTTCAGAGCGAGAAAAGACCCGCAGCCGGCAGTCCCCATTGCCAGAAGAAAAGCCTGAATCACAGTTTGTATGTGGTTCTCCCAGACGAACTGCCAACGGATATGAGGAAGATATAAGTTGGCGTCACCCTGATATCGGATCAATGGCGAGTGTTCGGCTGTATGCGATCATCTACGTCGTCCTGCTGGTACTCGGGACTAGCAAGTTCATCTTTTTCACATTCGATGACATTTTTACCTACGAGATGGCAATGGGAGGGACACTCCTCCTTGCGCTTGCAAAATCCCTGCTCATCATGGCCTACTATCAGCACCTCTTGGAGGAACCGCGTGCAATCACCTATATGGTCGGGACCGCAGTGTTCATGGTGTTCTTACTCACCATCGCCGCTGGCTACTCGATCCAGTAAGCCTCTCGGGTGCTTTTTTCCGTTTAGAAAACAGGACGGCATACGAACAACGACCACAGATAGCTTGCGAACGGAGTGGCTACGGACTAGTGTCGATTATCAGTTGCGCGCCGGCCACTCGAGTTGGAGTCACCTAAAACGGATGCTAGTTCGGGGTGGGTTCAGAGAAGTCGACCACCTGCATGATTGGATGTGCGGTGATGCCAGTTACCGGTGAGCGGACTCCAAGAGCGTACTCCTTGTACGCAATTGGAAGGATCACAGCATCCTCGACGATCCGTTTTTGGGCTTCGACGTAAGAGTCGGTTCGGTCCGCTTC
>LFCJ01000113.1_pt1 | contig 43725 bp, 46 predicted proteins | sample 643141 | NCBI WGS metagenome assembly LFCJ01 (sample SAMN03766243, study PRJNA286221) | soda lake metagenome | biome: soda lake; feature: Kulunda steppe; material: water; isolation source: sample B1-Br-g2 brine of Lake Bitter-1 | place: Russia: Kulunda steppe | collected 2010-07
CGCAACCACAACTATCCAGCCACCTAACATATTCCTGTAAATTATTTTTAGCAAGACTATCTATCACACGTGAATTTTTATACAATCACACCTTATCACCAGCCGTCACGATGTGTCCTTATGATGACGTGCAGGTTTCTTTCCGAATCAGTGACACGCTAAATGCCACGCTCTTTCGGTCTTATCTATGGTCTTTTCTCAGCAGTATCGTAGACCAACGTGTCTGCAATACTACTGGATCGTGCATCCTACCGGCAACTTACACGCAGGTGGCTCATGGCCGGTAAGGCGGTGTGGCGGCGATTTGTGAGGGACAACCGAGCCATCTCCGAGGTGGTTGGCTTTATTCTCATATTTGCACTATTAGTGTTGCTGCTCGCAGTCTATCAGGTTCAGATCGTTCCCCAGCAAAACGCCCAAACCGAATTCGAACACTTCGAAGCCACCCAAGATGAGTTAGTTGATGTTCGAAACTCGATCTCGACCGCAGGCCAAACCGAACTGTCGCAGTTTCCGAGTCTAAAACTGGGCACAACGTACCAAACGCGGGTGCTGACGATCAATCCGCCCCCGGCAACCGGAACCGTACAGACGAGCGAGTCGTACAACATCACAATCGCAAACGAAACCGACCAGACAAACGTCACGACACGGTTTGTCGAATACCAGCCAGGATACAATGAGCTCGTGGTGGGATCGATCAACCTCGAGCACTCACTTTTGTATCTCGATGAGCGCCAACGCGGCAACAACGTAACGATCATCGAAGAGCAAAACCTACTCAAAGACGGTACTGTCAGACTAACAGCGGTACAAAATACGTTTCAGGAAACAGGAACCGATCGTAACACCCTCGAGTTGTATCCACACACGGAGTTCACCGCAACTGAATTCCCGGAGCCAGATGATGGTCGCCTCAATGTGAGCGTTCCAACCCGAGTGACTGATGACGAATACTGGGACGAAGCGTTGGCTGACAGTAGTGTGTATCAGGGTCTCGAGGCTGAAGAATACGACGGCGAGACACACGCGCTCAATTTGAGCATCCAAGAAACTAACCTAGAACTAAACACCGTCGGGATTGGCTCACAACCAAACGAAAACCCAGCAAAGAGCACAACCCAACACGCAGTCGCTGGCACTAACGGTTCTACAGGTACGTTTGACAAGCTAGTGGCCAGTATCGAAACGAGAGGAGATGACAGACCAGATGAGGTAACAATAGACGACTTTGAGATCATGGATGGAAGCGAAACAACATTTACTGCCACAGAGGCCAGAGGAGATACAGCCGAAGTAACTGTTTCAGATGCTACCGGAGAACCCATTGTCCTCGATTTGGGGGGGCATGGAAACAATCGCTTTCCTGTTACAGTTGTCGCCGATATTGCTGGCGGTGAGTGTCTTGAGGCAACGTTTGAGGATGCTGGAGAGACATCCAAATCACTCGAGGACGAAGACTGGGAAACCTGTGGGAGCTAATTTGAGAGCCTATACTGTAGCGATGGATACTGCACAGATCATACGCCGGGTCGTGGTCGAACCGATCAAAAAAAGAGTACTTCGCATTGCTTGCCATCCCCACAGTGGTCGCCCCACCAGGCGGGTACCACAAGCATTTTTCCAGTCTGTGGCTCGCGACGGTGATGCATAATGAACCGTCGATCTACCTGCACATTTGCTGGAGATGACCGGGCAGTCTCTGTGGTTGTCGGCTCCATGCTTATGTTTGGACTCTTGATTCTCACATTGGCAGTGTATCAGGCCTCTATTGTGCCCGACCAACACGCCCAAGCCGAGTTAGAACACTTCGAGGCCACCCAAACTGAACTGGTCGAACTTCGAGACACGATCACTGCAGCGGGACACACCGGCCACTCGCAGTTTTCAAGTCTTCGGCTCGGGACAACTTACGACTCGGCGTTCCTCGCGATTAACCCGCCCCCGCCAGCAGGAACGATACAGACGACCGAGAAACATAATATTACGATTGCAAATCAAACCGACCAGACGAACGTCTCGACACGGTTTGTGGAGTACCAGCCGGGATACAGTGAGCTATCGATTGACCCGACACGACTCGAGCAGTCGGTGTTGTACGTGGATGGACGAGACCGCGGTGACAACGTCAGTGTGATCGAAGACCAGACAATCGTCACCGATGAGACGGTCAGCATCACCGCGTTACAAAACGAGTTTCGACAGACAGACACAGGCCGTGTGAGCCTGGAACTGTATCCACTCAACGCAGTAGACGAAAGCGAACTCCCGGATCGAGACGGCGAGAACTTCACAGTGACAGTTCCAACACGGTTAGATGACGACGACTACTGGGACGAAACGTTAGCTGATTCTACAGTCTATGAGGGCGTCGACACTGAAGAACACGGAACCGACACGCACGCATTGAATCTAAGCGTTGCTAAAAATAACCTCGAGTTGAACACTGTGGGGCTCCACTCAGCGCCAGCCGAGAGCCCAGCAAAGACCACAGGCCCAGCGGTTGTTACTGACGGGACGATATCTGTTGAGAGTATTGATGACGTAGACGAAAACGAAGACGATCAAACCCAAGAATTTGTGTTCACAGCAGAAACAGCGTTAGAAGAAGGAACCAACGTCAGTATCACTGTTTCAGAGCCAAATGATGCCGGTGTCGAGTATGAAGACGCAGCTATTGACATCGCCGAAGATACCGGTGAGGCAAGTAGCACTGATGATGGAGACACACTAGCGTTTGAAGCAGGCGAAGACATAGCTGAGGGACAATCCGTTACTGTCACCGTCGATGAACTCACTGTTGGACAAGACGCTGCGGGAGCATTCGGCGACATTAGTTTCACTCGAGAAGACAACGACGACACAGATACTGGTGCGTTCGAGGTCGTGGCTGAAAATACAATCACTGCTGACAGTATTACAAACCTCATTGAAGGCCAAGACAACCAAGAGCAAGAATTTGAATTCACACTTGATGGAGAACTTCGAGAGGGTGAGAACGTCAGCATCGATGTCTCAGAGCAAAATGGAAACCTGGTAGACTACCAAAATGCGACTATTGATACTGCTGGTGTCGGACAAGATGGTGCCGAAATCAACGATGATGGCGATACAATACATTTCACATCGGGTAAAACAGATGGGGAGGTCTCTATTGTCATTGATGAGATTGATGTGAAAGAGAACACTGTAGGACAGGTTGACGATATCCGTTTCACTCGAGAAGACAGTGATGCATCAGACATAGGGTCATTCGAAATTACAGACACAATAACAGCCAACCGTATTGACAATCTATTAGCGGATGAAGACGACCAAGAACAGACATTTGAATTCACACTCGAGACCGATTTAGACACCAGCGAAAACGTCGCCATTGATCTTTCAGAACCAAATGGTTCAGGAGTAGACTACGAAAATGCCGAAGTTGACGATGACGACGACGGAGAAATCATAAACAACGGAGAGACCCTAGAGTTTGAACCAGAAAATCCAAGCGGAAATGAAGACGTTAGCATCACTGTTATGGATATTGACGTTGCAGATGGTGTTGTAGACGACTTCGATATTACATTTACTCGAAGTGATGATGGGTCAACCACAGAGTCATTCGAGATCAGAGAGGATGCTGAAACTGGCGAATTCACCGCGCTAAACGTGGAGTTAAAAACCAACGAACAAGGCCCGCCAGGTTCGGCACCTCGACCAGATGAAGTTGAAATACGTTCGTTTGAAATGACCTCTGGTGACACTGTTGAATTCACTGCAACAGAAGGCTCCTCCGAGAATTCCGCCAGCGAGGAGGATTCAGGTCCTTCAGGTAGCCCAGATACGCTTGATTTGGGTGGAAGTGGTGGAAATGAATATCCAATCATCGTAACTGCCAGTATTGACAGCGGAGAATGTCTCGAGGCAGAATTTGAAGACGATGGCGAGACATCACAATCGCTCGAGGACTGGAGTAGTTGCGATAGCTGATCGAAACGTTCGCTGCAAAACTACGAGTAGGCGAATGCCTATTCTTCGTCAATAACTTCCGGATCAGCAAACGCATCCTGCAAGCTGTCGAGCCCATTGAGCCATTCAGAGACAATCCACGATTCGATCTCGTCGACCTCACTGCCGTCGAACTGCCCACCGTCAATAATCTGGGTGCCGGCCTGGACGAGATACGCAAGCGCGGCATCAACGTCTTCTTCCTCACTGGCAACCCCAATTGCCGCCTCGACGCACTCTGCGATCGAGTACTCCTCGACGGGCCCGCCGATGACGAACTCCTCGGCCGCATAGAAGACGGGCACGAGGCTGGTCTGGACGCTGTCGATCAACAACAGCGCTTCCTCGCCGTCGAGTTCGGGTTCAGCCATTACGACCTCGTTGATAAATCCGAGTTTCTCGAGGGTCGTCTCCTCGCTGACACGCTCTTCTTGAAACGCGGAGATGACTTTCGCAATCGCGATGGTGGTATCGTTTTGGAGGTTGAAATACAGGCGGGCGAACTCCTCGCTTTCGGGGTCTAGCTCTTCGTCTGCAACCCGTGTAAGCCAGTTTTGCCAGCGGTCTTCTGAATAAAACGTCTCTTCGGGCTCGTCTGTCATACATCATCTCTCTGGTGGGAGATTCAAATGCCTTTCTTATTGAACAACGGCCTGCGTGGGTATCTGAAACACACGAATTCATACCGCACAACAACCCATCTGTAGCTGGGTGCTATCAGGACAGCGTTGCCTCAGTGTCAATCCCGTAGGTCTGTTTAGGTGTCTCTATGTGGGCTCGAGCAATCGCCTCATCGTAGCCGTTTTCGGCGAGCCACTGTACGCGCCGTGGGACGGTTTTCGGCCCTAACACCGCACCGGGCCGGTCAGGGTCGTCAATAAAATCGGTTTCCATCAGGAAGGACTCGCCTGTCTCGGCGGCAGTCTGTATCCAATCTGTGTTGCTCATCACACTCGGGGTTGGCCCGGCGAGCCGTCCACCGGCGTAGTGTTTGACGACTCGATGGGCCGCCAGCCCGCGATCTTCGGCCCATTCGGCAATTTCGGTGAGATCCTCGCTGGCTTCGGTGTGCAACTGAACTGCGCAGTCGGCTTTCGCACCCAGTGTGAAGGCGTGTTTCATGACGTCGTTCGAGGCCTCCCAGACTGCCTCGCTGACCTCGTAGTGCGGCCGGCCGGATTTCAGCCCCAGGGCGCGTCCTTCCTTGAGGTACTCTGCTGCGATCTCGAGGATGCCCTGCATACAGTCACGAGCCTCGGTAGGCGAACAGTCACGTTCGTCAGTAAGTCGGCTAAGTAGTCCTGGATGTGCTCCCAAAATCGCCCAGGCTTGGCCTGGGAGCCTCTCGGTTGCGTTCTCAACGATCTCGCAGGTTGTCTCGAATACCGGTCTGAAATCCTCGGGGTCGGTGCTCTCGACACCGAGTTTCCAAGACGGCTGGTTGACAATCAGTAGATGTGTGCCACCTACCCGAACGAAATCATCGACGGCGTCCATCCCGCGGCCGTCTTCGCAGTCGAGATGCAGGTGATTGTCGAGCACCGGCGTCTCCAAGTCGTCCATGTGTTGAGATTCGGTCGGCGGTACAAAAGTCGGCGGGTCGAAATCGCAGTGCTGTCTCTCCGCAGCTATGGCTTACTCGAACGAAACCTCAACCGCCGTCTCGCTGTCTGTCAGGCTGGTTTCGGGCTGGGCGGCAAACCCCTCGTGAAGCCGGTCGTAAGTGTCGGTCACTGCCTCGACGATGACGGTGGTCTCGCCGACGGCAGGCATAAAGTTGGTATCGCCCTTCCAGCGCGGAACAATGTGGGTGTGGATGTGGTCGCCAATCGAGCCGCCTGCTCCCTCGCCGAGATTCATTCCTGTATTGAATCCATCGGGATTGAGACCGGCGTTGAGGCTTCGGAGTGTAAGCTGTTTAACTCGGGCGTGATCCAACAATTCGGAGTCGTTCAGTTCCGCATAACTGTCGACGTGCCGACGGGGAATTACCATCGCGTGGCCAGGGTTGTAGGGGTAGTTGTTCAGCAGGACAAACGAGTGGTTGCTGCGGGCGACAACGAGATTCGAACGATCATCGTCTCCTTCGGCAAGCACACAGAACGGACAGCCCTCGAGGTCTGCGTTTTTGTTATCGCGTTCGACCCACTCGATGCGCCAGGGCGCGAAAATCTGATCCATGCCCAATACAGTCCGCAGGTCGGTTTAGTCGTATCCGTCTTGTCGTACTGCCAGTCGGCCACAACATTCAGTACTGTTGGCTACTGGTTTTATTCACAATGGCGGCCAACCAGCAGATGCATGGCCACAACGCCCTCCACCCCCGAGACCACCGTCGAGTACTGTTCGCAGTGTGGACGGGAGACCTCTCACGAGGTGAGCGTCGAGATCCGAACCGAAAGTACGAAGCCTGAAAACGCGGAGTTCTCCCGAGAGCCCTACAGAGTAACGCGCTGTCTTGAGTGTGGGGCCGAAACGTCGCTGCGAATGAACAACGCCTGATCGCCTGCTCAGTCGAAGCGGTGGATACCCGCTGTCGTCACTTCACAGCCGCCTTCGGTGACGATCAGCGTGTGTTCGGCCTGACTGACGAGTTGGCCGTCGTCTTCTTTGAGTACTGGATAGCCTTTGATAAGATTCGCACGTTTGAGCCGCCGGAGTGCCATCTCCGAACGCGAACCCTCGAGCCATCGGGCCGCAAACGGGAGGTCATCGAACGCCTCGATTTCCTCGAGGACGTTTCGAGCCCGTCGGTCTCGGACGTTCCCCTCGGCGACCTGCTCGTAAATCTCCTCGGTCGCACCCTCGCGTACTTTCCCTGAGCCATCTGTGGCGAACGGCTCAATAGCGACCACGTCGCCGATTTCGAGTTCGACGGATCGCTCGACGGCGCGGTTTGGGATGTTCGGGCCCGTGTGAGCGTCGTACTGCTCGACACCATGGCCTGAGAGATTCAACACTGGCGTATAGCCGTAACCGTCGATCACCGATTCGATCTCCGCGCCAACTGCGCCGACTTCGACGCCAGGGCCGACTGCCGCAATGGCTGCCTCGAGCGCCTGCTCGGATGCTTCGACTAGCTCCGTGTTGTCGGTGAAATCAACGGTCACTGCCGCATCCGCGATGTAGCCCTCAACGTGGACGCCGATATCCAGACACACCATCTCATCACCGAATACCGTGTCGTCATCGCGGGCGGGTGTTGCGTGTGAGGCCTCCTCGTCAATCGAGATGTTGACCGGGAAGGCCAAACCGGCTCCGGACTCATGGATCGCATCTTCGGCATATTCGGCGACCTCGAGTTGTGTGACTCCCGGCTCGATCATCTTTCGTGCCTCAGTCATCGTTTCGACGAGAATCTCGCCAGCCTCGCGGTAGCTATCGACTGCATCCTCTGCAAGCGGTCCAATGCTCATATCCGAGTCGTTAGGAGGTGACCTGCAAAGAGGTTCCGACCGCAATTGGGTCGATTACAGTCTCGGGCCGGGTGGATACGGCGGCGAGTCGGCCGACCGAGTGGCCACAGAGGCTGATCGAGCCTCGGTTTCGGCCCAAGCAGTCTGTGTTGTTGGATCGATATGAATCCGTCCCGATCCCCACAGCGTAATTTCAATGCCAGCGTGATCGAACGTCAGCATCCACGAATCGGGGCTGTTCTCACAGTAGAGTCCCTCGAGCGTATCGGGATCGATACTATCAGCGAGCACAACATCCGGACTGACCGAAACACCGGCTGCCTCTATCGCCTCGAGGATGGCGATACTGGCGGGTTGAGTTGCTGGATCGAACGTCGCTCGATAGATTCTATCGTCGACGCTGGGGGAATCAACAACTGACATGAGGATTCTATATTCCTATTATAGGTCAATGGCCTTAATACTCTCGACAAACATGTTGATTTCCAATATTTCAGTCGGTTATGGACGGCTAAGGACGAGCGTGCTGTTCGTGCTCCTACAACCCGATAGCTACTGTCAGCCCGCAGCTTTGTGGTCTACTCGGCCCGGTTCTTCCAGCGGCATTGATAACGGCAGGACTTTTACGGTCGCCTGAAAATCCGTGAACGTCTATGAGCTACGACCAGATCGATGTTCCCGAAGCAGGCGAGAAAATCACGCTTGCTGATGAGGAAACTGGGGAACTGAACGTACCGGAGACGCCAATTATTCCGATTATTTACGGCGATGGCATCGGCTCGGATGTCGGGCCGGCTGCCCAGAAAGTACTGGATGCTGCTGCCGAAGCAACCGGTCGTTCGATTGCGTGGATGCGACTGTACGCCGGCGGTTCTGCACGCGAGAAGTACGACGAAAACCTCCCACAAGAGACTGTTGATGCGATCCGCGAACACCGTGTGGCAATCAAAGGGCCACTGACGACGCCTGTCGGGTCGGGCTTTCGGTCGCTGAACGTCGCACTCCGCAAAAAACTCGATTTATATGCGAACGTTCGACCGACCTACCATCTCGAGGGCGTTCCCTCGCCGGTCAAAAATCCGAGTGCGATGGATATGGTCACCTTCCGGGAAAACACCGAAGACGTGTATGCTGGAATTGAGTGGGAAGCCGGTACCGATGAAGTCCAGCAAGTAAAGGAGTTTGTCGAAGACGAAATGGGTGCAACTGGCGTCATCCACGACGGGCCTGTCGGCATCGGAATTAAACCGATCACTGAGTTCGGTTCGAAACGCCTGATTCGAGAGGCAATCAACTACGCGATCGCAAACGGCCGACCAACAGTCACGCTCGTTCATAAGGGCAACATCATGAAGTTCACCGAGGGTGCGTTCCGTGATTGGGGCTACGAACTCGCCGAAGAGGAGTACGGCGACAACGTGCTCACCGAAGACGAACTCTGGGAGGAACACGACGGCGAACAGCCAGAAGGCACCGTTGTTGTCCAAGACCGCATCGCGGACAACATGCTCCAGCAGATTCTGACTCGCACTGACCAATATGATGTGATCGCAACGATGAACCTCAACGGCGATTACATGTCAGATGCAGCCGGCGCACAGATTGGTGGCCTCGGCATCGCACCGGGTGCAAACTACGGCCACGGTCGCTGTCTGGCCGAGCCAGTCCACGGCAGTGCGCCGAAATACGCTGGCGAAAACAAAGTCAACCCGACCGCGATGATTCTTTCGGGCCGCGAGATGCTCGATTATCTCGGCTGGGACGACGCAGCCGAACTCGTTCGTGATGCAGTCGAGACGACAATCAGTGAGGGCAACGTCACCTACGATCTGCACCGACAGATCGAAGGTGGTACGAAACTCGCAACCACTGAGTTCGCCGAGGCAGTCGTCGAGAACATCGAACAGCTTTCGTAGTAGTTCGTACGCTGCGGACGAACTCATCAGAACCATTCGAACCTCGACTATTGGTACAAAAGTAACACCCTCCTACCGGCAGTAGGACGCCACTACGCCTGTTTTTGAATGGAAAGAGACACATAGCCTCGAGCAGACAGTCAGTGTAGATGTATTCGTGGATTGAGCGTCGATTCCAGCGGAGCTACGAGCGATTGCTCCACCGAGAGATCGGCGACGGCCCCGCCCACGTTGCGATCATCCAAGACGGAAACCGACGGTATGCTCACAAGCACGGCCAAAACGCTCCCGATGGCCACCGAAAGGGTGCCGAAACCTCCGAACAGGTCTTGGAGTGGTGCGAAGAACTCGAGATCGAGGAGTTGACGCTGTATGCCTTCTCGACGGAGAACTTCAAGCGTCCGCCAGACGAACAGGAGCCACTGTTCGATATCATCGAAGCAAAACTGTACGAACTTGCAGACAGCGACCGGGTACACGACACGGAGGTCTGTCTGCGAGCGATCGGCGATATCAACCGACTGCCCGAGCGCGTCCAGCGAGCAATCAACTACGCCGAACGGCAGACAGCCGACTACGATGCCTTCCGGCTCAATGTTGCGCTGGCCTACGGTGGCCGGAACGAACTGCTGCGGGCGGCCCGCGAGGTCACCACAAGTGTTGACCGTGGCGAGCTGTCGGCCGACGAAATCAACGTTTCGACAATCGAAGCACATCTGTATCGCCAGCCGATTCGCGACGTTGATCTCATTATTCGAACCGGTGGCGACGAGCGTACCTCGAACTTCTTGCCGTGGCATGCAAACGGCAACGAGGCTGCGGTCTACTTTTGTGCGCCGTACTGGCCGGAGTTTTCGAAAATCGATTTCTTACGCGGCATCCGAACCTATGAGTCCCGAGAACAGTCCTGGCAACAGAGCAAAATCGAGCGCTCTGTGGCGTTGATTCGGACGCTTGGCAGCCTCGAACTCACAGAGGCAAAACGGGTTGCAGGCCGACTCGCCGACCAACTGCCGCGGTCAGCAGCCGATCGCTTAGATGATGAACTCGCCAGACAGCAGCCACCTGGAGGCGACCAATCGCTGTCGGTTCCGGAGAACGCGGGTAACGAATCTGCTGACTAATCGTTAGCTGCCGAACCGTCGTTGGCGGTTTTCGTAATCGAGTAAGGCACGCAGATAATCTCGCTTGCGGAAATCCCGCCAGTTGATATCAGTAAAGTACAGCTCAGAGTACACCGACTGCCAAATCATGAAATCCGAGAGTCGTTCGGCACCGGTTTTGATCACCAGATCCGGCTCTGCCCGAAACACTAACCGAGAATCAATATGCTCAGTCTCGATTGCGCTTGGCGACAACTCGCCACGATCGACGGCTTCAGCCAACTGTCGAACCGTTTCGGTGAACTCCCGTTTGCCACCCAATCCAATCGAGATCTGGATCGGTTCGTCGGCCTGTTCGGTGTCGTCAGGCGCACGAACCGCAAGCGCTCGAGGCGCGTTGAGTTTGGCGAGTTCTCGTTCGAGTGTCGGGACGACGGCCTCATCGAGAACGCTCACAGACACCGTAATGCGTTCGGCGTCGTACTCGAAGGCCCACTCAAAAAACGCCGTGAGTGTCTCGTAGGCACCCTGCTCGAGCAAATCTCGCTCAGTAATGACGACGGCAATATGTCGCGGTGGCTCTTGGCGGTGACGGCGGAGCCGAAATGCAAGATAGGCATCGTACAGCACTACCAACACATCAACGGCGAGCCGCCAAAAATCCCGCTGTCACCGTCCCACACGGTTTGGGCATGTCGGGGCTGTTAAGTGTGTCTCGGAGAGACCAACTGCTGTGACAGACCGGCTCCGACGTGCTGGCGGGTTCGCTGCAGTCGCTAGCCTCGCGTTGATGGCACCGGTGGCCGGGCCGCTGACCGCAGTGTTGTTCGGAGCGATTGGGTTGGCCGCAGCCCTATTTATCTCCGAGGGGCGTGTCTTTTCGCTGTTTGCCCGGCCAGGGGACTTCGAAGACGGTCGGCTCAACGGGTTGGCCGGCTTTTCGCTGGCGGCAGCGGCACTTGCCCTGTTGGTAACGCTCCCGCAGAGCCCGCTGCCGGTTGAAATCTTCGTGGCGACGGTGTACATCCTCGGCTTTGGGAACGTTGGAATGGAGGCCGTCCGCCGGCAGACCACAGAGCCGTTTGTGGCTGTTGCCGGCTTTGTCGCCACAGGCTTTCTCGCCGGCATCGGCGGACAGTATCTCGCCGGTCTCCAACTCGGAGCGCCGCTCGAGTGGTCAGCGGTGACGTTTCTGTCGATTGTCGGTGCGTTGATCGCCGCGCTTCTCAGAGAGTTGCTCTATGAGCGTGATGACCCACTCGTCTTGTTGTCCGTTGGGCTTGTCCTGTGGCTGTTTGCGGAACTCGTTGTGACCGTCCCGCCGGTCGAACTCGTTGCCGCACTCGCAGTCACGGTGTTTCTTGGCGGAGTCTCCTATGGGCTTGGTACTGCCTCCGTCTCGGGGATGCTGACCGGCGTGCTGTTGGGTGTGTTGACGATTGTGCTCGGCGGGTTCGGCTGGTTTGCCGTTCTCATTGCGTTTTTCGCTATCGGTGGGCTCGCCTCGAAGTTCCGTTACGGAGACAAAAAACAGCGCGGGGTCGCCGAAGGCAACGAGGGTGCCCGTGGGTCGGGTAACGTGCTGGCAAACGCCGCCGTTGCACTCGGTGCAGTCTTCGGGTTCGCAGTAGTCGAGCCAACAAGCCAACTCGAGGTCGTGTTTATGTTCGTCTTTTGTGGCTCGCTTTCGACCGCACTTGGCGATACCCTATCCAGCGAGATCGGCGGGCTGTTCGACAATCCACGACTGATTACGTCGTTCGAACGCGTCGAACCCGGCACTGACGGTGCGGTCACGTGGCAGGGCGAACTTGCCGGCATCGCTGGGGCAACGCTGACGGGCCTGCTCTCGGTGACGGTGTTGCCGTTGGGTGCGATCTGGTCGGCCGCCGCCGTCGTCGCTGTTGGCGGGGTGATCGGCATGACCGTCGACAGCCTGCTGGGTGCAACCATAGAGGGTGGACGACTCGGCAACCAGTGGGTCAACTTTTTGGCAACGCTCAGCGGTGGCCTGGCAAGCGGTCTGCTTGCGGTCGTGATTCTCTGAGATGTCACAGCCCATTGTGAGACCGGCTCGACAGACCGACACCACACACCTCAAGGGTCTACAGCAACACCTCTCGGAGCCATCGCCGGCGTTGCTGTCGGCTGCTCTCGAGGTGCTGTCAGCCGAACCAGTAGGCCAGCCACTCCCAACGGACGAGATGTGGCGGCTGTTGGTCACGCCAGATGCCACTGACACGCCAGTCGGATATCTGCTTGTAGTCGATGGTACACACCGTCATATTGCGGAACTCGTCGTTGCTCCTCGATTCCGTCGACAAAAACGGGCGACAGCTCTGCTTGGGTCGGTGTGTGCCTCGAGCAACCGGCCTGTAACTGTCTGTGTAGCTGTCGAAAACGAAGCCGCACGGTTGCTCTACGAACACTGTGGGTTTTCTCGAGTCGCCCACAGCGCCTCGCAGTTCGAATCGGGCGATGGGCTCACCTTGCGATACGACCCGGCTACGAGTCGGTGACGGCGCTCAGGCAGTGACATCCGGTGTTTCGGCCCGAAGCTCTTCGGCGGTCAACACCCGTGTGCCAACCGGCTGTTTGACGAACTCGCCGCTCGAGCGGGCGACGATATGATCTACGCCGCGTTGGGCTGCAACGTCCAAAGCCGCCTGGCTGAGTTCGTCGTCGACGACGAGTGCAAACGGCGCGTCGCATTCCTCGAGCGTCTCTACGAGGGCATCGGGTTCGACGTCGGCCAGCGTGCTGAACGACTCCGAGAGCACCCGACTGCGGCCTGTTTGGTTGTCGATAATCTCTCGGACGTGACTACGGAGTGTTGCCGGCGACTCATAGGCGGTGTCTCGAGTTGACGACTCATCGGGGCTCTCCGTGTCCGGTTTAGACGACCCAGCGATGGATTCGGCTTCCCCGTTGTGGGAACTCTCTGGGGTTGCTTGTGAGTCGCCGACAGCCGTCGATCCGTCTGTCAAATCGGCTGCGTTCTCGCCAGTGCCAGTCGGAATCACCTCGAGTTCGGTGGCTGATTCGGCCGTCATAGACGACTCGGTCGGTGTTGGTTGCTGGGCCGACTCGGCTGCTGTTGATTGGTCAGTTGGGTCAGGTGATTCTGCGGCCGTTGGACGGCCAGCCGAGGTAGCAGCGTTGGTCGTTGATTGGTGGTCGATGTCAGTCTCAGTGTGGCTTGTCTCGACCAAGCCGGTGACCGTCTCTCGAATGTTTTGTGTATCGCCAATCCGGTCGGCGGCGATTTTTTCGCGGAGCAGCGAGTGGACGGCCTTTCGTGGGAGGTCTTCGACCGAGGAACCTGCTGGCGCGAAGACGACGTACTCGACGTCGGCGACCTGAAGGAGTTCCCGCAGGATGAGTTCGCCACCCCGGTCGCCGTCGACGAAGACTGTCGTTGTGCGGTCGGTACTCAACTCTGCGATTGCTTCGGGGATGTTGGTTCCCTCAACACCGATAGCGTTTTTGATGCCGTATTTGAGCAGTTGTAACACATCGGCCCGCCCCTCGACAATAATCACTGCATCGGAGGTGGCAACGCTTGGGCCCGCCGGGAGCCCGGCATACTCGGTGATCGATTCGACTTCGACGGAGGCTCTGACGTCGGCCAGTAGCTCTTCGCTGGAGATGGCCGTCTCGTCGAATGCCGTCGCCAGCAGCTCTTTGGCACGATCGACAACCTCGCGACGCTTGGCCGCCCGCACGTCCTCGATTGATGTGACCTCGATCGTCGCCCGGCAGGGGCCGACCCGCTCGATGGTCTCCAGGGAGGCCCCAAGTACGGCCGTTTCGGCTTTATCGAGACTTGTTGCAATCGTGAGTTCTCCAAACGACTGGCCGTTTTTGGAGCTGATCTCGACGTCGATGCGACCGACTTTCGAAGACTGCTGGAGGTCTCTGAGATCTAACTCATCGCCCAACAGGCCCTCGGTCTGGCCAAAGACAGCCCCGACGACGTCACTACGTTCGACAACACCGTCGGCGGCGATCTGGGCGTGAATGAGGTATTTGGCTGTATCGTCCATACTGTGTTCCCCTCTGGGACTGACGGCCACCGGTTGCGGCGGATGAAACCCATGGCCAGGGTATACTATTTATAAATACTGGGCTCTCAAATAGCTGTCGTCGGATTGACCGTCGCCAGTTATGTTGTTTAGTTATCAGAAAATGTCACAGTAGTCACCGAACAATAGCGACTCGAGTACGCTTACAGACTCTGTTTTTGAAGACGAAAATTCTTCAGTACTGCCGTCTGGATAGCGTTGGTAATGTTTAGGTAGCTCTGTCGGCAACCAGTGATAATGACAGTGCGAATCCGAACGCTCGGGTGGGCGCTCGCGGCCACCGTGCTGGTCGTTTTTTCAGTGCCGTGGTTTTGGTGGGGTGACTCACGCACAGCCGTTGGTCTCCCGCTGTGGCTTTGGTGGCATATCGCCTGGATGGGCCTAGCAACAGTGGTGTTTTCGCTGTTCGTCAGAACTGATTGGGACCGGTACATGGGGGTCGATGATGTTTGAGCTTTCCGTTCAGTTGGCAATCATCGTCGGCTATCTGGTTGTGGCACTCGGTATCGGTCTGATAGCCTATCGGGTCTCGACGAACGTTGCCGAGGACTACTATCTGGCCAACCGCTCGATTGGCACGCTCGTGTTGCTGTTTACCACGTTTGCCACCCTGCTTTCGGCGTTTACGTTCTTCGGGGGGCCGAACATTGCCTACGCACAAGGCCCCGAGTGGATTCTTGTCATGGGCGTCATGGACGGGGTACTGTTTGCAATGTTGTGGTATCTCATCGGCTACAAACAGTGGCTTATCGGGCAAAAACAGGGGTATGTGACGCTCTCGGAGATGCTAGGAGACCGCTTTGGCTCGCCCCGGCTTCGTGGGCTCGTCGCTGGCGTCAGCCTGTTTTGGCTGTTTCCGTACATTATGCTCCAGCAGATGGGCGCAGGCGAGGCGCTTTCTGGGTTGACCGAGGGAGTGATTCCGTACTGGGCCGGAGCCGCACTGATTACGGCGTTTATGATTCTGTATGTCGTCCTCGCCGGTATGCGCGGGGTCGCCTGGACCGATACGATCCAGGGGCTGTTTATGCTGTCTGTGGTTTGGATCGCCGTCGCCTGGGTGCTGTCGGCAGTCGGCGGCCCCAGCGGAGCCACCGCGGCACTCGGCGAGTCGAATCCGGAGTTTTTGGCACTCGGTAGTGCCTACTACACTCCCCAGTACATTATCTCGACGGCCGTCGTCATTGCGTTCGGTGTGACGATGTTTCCTCAGATCAACCAGCGATTTTTCGTTGCTGGCTCCTCGAGGGTGCTCAAACGCTCGTTTGTTCTGTGGCCCGTGTTGGTTCTTCTGTTGTTCGTTCCTACCTTCCTTTTGGGGACGTGGGCCGCAGGCCTCGGCATTGAGGTTCCAGAGGGAGCTAACGTGCTTCCTGTTTTGCTTTCTGAGTACACTCCAATGTGGTTTGCCGCACTCGTTATCGCCGGCGCAATGGCGGCGATGATGTCGTCGTCGGATTCAATGTTGCTGTCTGGGTCGTCGTACTTCATTCGGGATCTGTATCGGCCCTTTGTTGATCCAACACTGGGCGAAACGCGTGAGGCCTGGCTTGCCAGAGGCGGAGTGGCGGTGTTTGCGACGGCGACGTTTGTCGCCTCGCTTTCCCGACCCGGCACACTGATCGAGGTCGGAAACACCGCCTTCGGCGGCTTTGCACAGTTGACACTGCCGGTAATGGTTGCACTCTACTGGCAGTCGACGACCCGCGACGGAATGGTTGCGGGTATCGTCGGCAGCCAACTGCTGTATCTCTCGCATGTGTTCGTTCCGACAGTGACCGTCGAACTCGGGGCCACAGCAGTACCGCTTTTCGCCCGTACCTACGGCGGTTGGGACGTTGCACTCGGCGGCATGCTGCTTGGTGCGCTGTTGACTATCAGCGTCTCGCTTTTGACAACCCCGGCTGCCGACGAAGAGGCCAGCCGGTTTGCGGTTAGTGCTGATTAAAGTCACCTGCTGATTAGTCAGGCCAACCGGTCGAACAGCCCGACTCTCAGCGTTGTGGCCAATCATAGCTATCTGTGGCCGACTGGTATGTATACGCAGTCTCCAAACAATGAATCGCCGTGGCTTTCTTCAGTCCTCTGTTGTGTTCGGTGTCCCTGTGTTTGCGATACCAACTGCCAGCCAGCGGGCCGGCGGCTCACTCAACGAAACCCCCGCAGGAATCGAGGACTCGAGCAGTATACCACATGGTCAGTACATTCACGATCAGGCCCAGTATGACGATGGAACGACACCGTCGGAGCGACCAGCGTACGAACGAATCGCCGACGAAATAATCTATGAGACACACACAACAATCCGTACCAGTCGGCTCCTCACCGAAAACCTCTATGACCGACTCCGCAGCCACGATCTTTGCTTGAACGACCTTAGTATTAGCAAACAGATAGATGGCTCCGAGATACGGCTGTTCGTCGAGTATCCGGATGATACTGCCGAAGACTGCCAGACAGTGATCGGGACTGCGCTCGAAGACTGGCAAGCAGTAGTCGAGACTGCTCTCGAAGAAAGCCACTCTGAACTCGGTGAGACACACCGCGAGCGACTCGACGACCTTGAGATCGAAATCGACCACCGCCAGCGGCCCACCGCCAGGCCCGAATATGGCTGTACGTCGACTGTCGGGCGGTTTGCCGACGCCCAGTACCGTGAAAACGGAATCGCAATGGGGGCTGCGGTCAGAAGCGAGACGCTCGGCGAAATCGCCTCGAGCGGATTTCGCGGCCTCCATGAGGGTCATGCAGTGGTCGTCACAACGGCTCATACCTTCGAAACCAGCGATGATCACGAGCCCAGTGAACTTCGCGGCGCAACACTGTATCAGTCCAGACGCCCCCACGCCATCGGGCGGTGTCACGCAGTGGGCCGAGACTACGGCCCGGGCGTCGATGCCGCAGCGGTTGCGGTCGATCAAGCTGAGTATCCAAGCCGCTTTCTGGCCGACCCAGGCGGCGACAGCTACTACGACGAACCGATTGTCGGGACTGCAAGTTGGCAACTGCTCGAGACGCATTTGGCCGAAGACCGGCCGATCTACAAACAGGGGGCGGTGACCGGCCGCTGTGAGGGTCGAATCCTCGAGTTGCGTGAGTTTTCTGGAGGGTATCGGGAGTTGGCTGTCGACATCCACAGCGATGGCGGCGATTCGGGCGGGCCCTACTTCGTCCGAAGCGAAGAAGGGCTGCTCGTGGCGGCGATTCATAAAGGCGTTCGAACCAACGGCACCGAACGGCGGGCAATCTTCGTTGAGTCGGTCTGTGAGAGTCTCGGTGTTGATTTCTACTGAGAGCTACTGTCTTAGGGGTGCAGTCCAACAAACAGTATGGATGTTTTCTGGCACCAGCGAGATCTCCGAATCGCCGACAACCGCGGGCTGGCTGCGGCGACGGCCAACGACACCACACTTGCAGTGTATCTCCTCGATAACCGAGTTGTCGGTTCCATCGGCGAGCGCCAACGGGCCTTTCTGTATGCGGGTCTCCGCCAGCTTCGAGCCGAATACCGACATCACGGCTCGGATCTCGTGATTCGAGCGGGTGATCCTCTCGAGCAACTAACCGAACTCGTCGCCGCCTACGACGCCGAGACCGTCTACTACAACACACACTACAATCCGGCTCGGCGAGCACGTCAGCGCCGCATCAACGATGCCCTGCCGACAAAGTCAGTGGGTGATCTCACGCTGGTCGATCCGGCCGTGTTGGACGCTTCGTACCGGAGCCACAGCCAGTTTTACAACGACTGGCAGACACTCGAAAAGCCAGCACCAGCCCGTCCCAACACCGAGGCACTGGCAACGGTCTCCGACGAAACGCCCGTTCCGCCGCTCGAGGCTGCTGTCGAACTCCCTGAAGCCGGCTACCAGGCGGCCAGAGACCGGTACGACCAGTTTTTGGACGACGGCATCGAGACGTACAACGACACCCGCGACGACATGCATCTGGCCGTCGAACAGCCGATTGGTGCGGTCTCGAGGCTCTCGCCGTATCTTGCGGCTGGGATGATCGGGATTCGTGAGCTGTGGGCTGCTGCCACCGAGCGATACGAAACCGCAAACGCGGATTCTGTGCGGCGGAACATCGAAAAGTTCCGCTATGAACTCTCATGGCGCGAACAGAACTACCACCTGTTGTACAACAACCCGAATTTGCCCACAGAAAACTACAAACAGATCCCCAACCCGATTGCCTGGGAGAACGACCCCGATCAGTTCGAAGCCTGGAAAGCAGGCCGGACGGGCTATCCACTCGTCGATGCTGGAATGCGTCAACTCGAGCAAGAAGGCTACATTCACAACCGACCGCGGCAGAACGTCGCGTCGTTTCTGACAAAGCATCTGTTGGTCGACTGGCGCAAGGGGGCTGACTACTTCGCCGAAAAACTGGTCGATTTCGATCCGGCGAACAACAGCGCCAGCTGGCAGTGGATCGCCTCGACGGGAACCGACAGCGTAGACGTGCGCATTTTCGATCCGGTCGCCCAGCTGTCGAAATACGACGATCAAGCAGTGTACATCAAAGCGTATGTTCCGGAGCTTCGTGATGTGGCCGCCGAGAAAATCGTCGACTGGCCGAATCTGTCGACCGCAGAGCGTGATGAACTGGCTCCAGAGTACCTCGAGCCGATTGTCGACCGGAATACGGCCTACGAGCGCGCCCAGCGTGTGTTTGAGCAGGCCCTTGGAAACCAATAACACGGGATCACAAGCCGCTTTGTCTGACGTATGTGGTCGTCAGAACGCTACGCTCGCGAGGATGAGGTTACGGCCACCCGAAAGCCAACATACCCTCAGCTCAAACAGATTAGAAGGGGTAAAAGTGGGCCGGCTCAGATTCGAACCACGGTCGGAGCGAAACGCCTCCCTGATTCGAATCTTCGCGTGTTCCATCCACCCGCACCGCGAACCGCTCGCTAGGCTCGCGGTTGTTGCGGTGCGGGAGAAGTGGGCCGGCTCAGATTCGAACTGAGGTTACGGCCACCCGAAGGCCGAAGGATACCAAGCTACCCCACCGGCCCGCACTCATACAGAGTGCATCACCGAGTTTAATGATTTTGATTGCCCTAGTAGTGTTGATAGCCCTCGGTGTCAAGCCAGTTGTGGCCCACTGTCATCGTCTGGTCGGCGTGCAGGATTTCGGGGCCGACGCTGAGTCGACGCTCCGCCGTGTCGGCCAAAACCGCTGTCTCGCTGTCGGTGAACTCGAGGTGATCCGACAGTACGAACACCGGGTCAGCAGGGGGTTCGGCCGACACCAGTGGCTTGCCGTCTTCGTGGAGTTCGATAATCGTCCCCTCGCGGGCAACCGACTCCAGAGTCGAGTTAAATCCCATTCGGTACAACTCCACGCCGGGTGAGACCTCCGCAGGCTGGTGGCCGATGGCGTTGGCAGTTGATTCGAGTGCGCCCTTGATGCGGGAGGCGACTGCGCGCTCGGTGGGATAGAGTCGTTTGGCCGTCGAGCCGTCGAATCGGATCGTATACTCGTCGTTGAGGACGAGATGGACGCGGCTGTCTTCGCGGATACCATGTGAGACGAACAGACCGGCGTTGACACAGCGACACAGCACGTCGAGCCGACCGGCTCCGCCGGCCAGATCAGACAACGAAAATCCGGGGGTGGTCGGTGCCTCGTGGCCAAGGATAATGAACTGACGCATACCGCCGCTTGATCGGCGGGCGGCTTAGTTCGCTGTGGTTTCGGCTCCAATCAGGTCGCCGCCGGCAGGTAGTAGTTGTCCTGGCGGTCGACCAACTCTTTCGACTGAAGGGTGTTCAAAATAGGGAGCAACGAGATGGTTTTCATCTCTAAGGATTGATTCAACTCTTCGAGCGTCGACTCGCCGCTGACCTGTAGATACAGGTAGACGAGCTTTGTGCCGTCCGACGACAGATCGGACGGAACCGACACCGAGTGGGGATTGACGCCACTGTACTGGTCTGATGTGGAGGATTCTGTGTTCGTCATAGTGGAAAGACGCCGGCAGGCCGGGTGTGCTGTCGCTGGCGGCTCCGAAGACATCACCGAACGCCAAGACCATGCCGGCCGGTTCACCTCTCAGGTCTACCCCCTCGGTAATAGCTGTTATGTGGGGTATCGTCGCATGTCTATCAGGCACGTTAAATACCTAAAACAGCCTGCAACTGACGGTCTAGGTTAGTGTTCTGTCAGTCTGCATAATTAACTTGGCTGTATGCTTCCAGTTCGTTGAGACAGCTGCTGGCGGTTCGCAACGTCCCGTCGGTCGAGTGGGGATAGACCGCACACAGCTCGCCGTCTTTGTAGACGGCGATACAGATGCTCGGCAGCGACAACACCCTGTAGGTCTCGTCGGTAATCTCACAGTCGACCGTCTGAATCTTAAACGCAGGATTGAGTCGTACTGGCTCGTCGTCGGCCCACTGCTGGAAGGCCTCGACATGCTCGAGTACCCGCTGGTAGTAGCTCGTCCCCTCGAGCGGCCCCCGGAGCCGGATCGCTTTGGTCCAGATGTGGATTTCATAGGCCGCGATTCGACCCTCAGCATCAAGTGTCTCGAGCTGTTCTATCACCACCTGTTTTTGTCTTTCACAGCCCAGCTCGGGATCTGCCCGGACGAACAACGTCACTGTGTAGTTCGTGTTCTCACTCTCGCTGATCATTATCTGAGCGGTACGCCCACCAGCGGTATATAATAACGCACCGACCTCACAGCCGACGTTCTGTACGCTAAGACAGTTGGATGCCGAATAAAAGAAACTCACCGCAGTCGACGTCGCTGGTCTATCTGGTTCAACGAGAGAATCCCGTCCTTTAGGACGTCACCAGAACGCGAGCGTTCTGGCCACATCACGAAAATCTTTGATTTTCGAACGACACTCCCAGCACTCGTCGGTGTGTCAACCCGAGGTTCCCAAACCAACCGCCTAGTGCGGTGGGAAGCCTCGCCGTCGTCGGGCGTCGCCCGACTGCCTGAGGGATCTTCGATCCCTCTCCGTTTACGGCGAGGAGGATGTCACGCCTTCTCGACTGTTGGAACCGGATCAATGAGGACGACCGCTTCGCCCTTGATAAGTTGTTTGTCGTCGTCGTTGTGGACGGTCGTCGAGAGGATGTATTTGTTGTCTTCGAGGTCGTCGACGACTTCAATGGTTGCGGTCAGCCGGTCGCCGATGAACGCGGGAGCCAGAAACGTCGTATCTTGGGAAAGATAGATCGTCAATCCGGGAAGCCGTGCGAGCGCCGCGCTGATGAGCCCAGAAACCAGGGTGCCATGGACGATCCGGGTGCCGAATCGACTTTCTTCGGCAAACTCGGCCTCGAGATGCAACCGGTTGGTGTCGCCCGAAATGTCAGCGAACGCACTCACGTCCTCGTCAGTCAGCGTTTTGGAAAACGTGATCCGATCCCCAACGGACAGTTCAGTGGGGTCGGCAGCCTCCGATTCGAGTTCCCACTCGGGGCGTGCGTAGGCGACAGACGGCCCGCCGCTGGTTCGGTCACTGTCGTCGAACCCCGAGGCAGCGAGTGCTGCGCGGTTGACTTCGACAGCACTTTTGACGAGATGGCCGGTTGCCCGTGCCCACGCATCTGCCATGTTGTACGGTACCGTTTCGATGCCCGTGCTAGATTCTTCACCATTCATGATTGGCTATAGGCGGCAGTCAGTGAGTACTTCCTTTAGGCGTTTCGGTCAGCACTCGCTGGTCGGCTATCGATACGTCACCCCGTTATTTACCTTTTGTTGCCAGCAGATGGTATCTGTTGGTGAATGGCGACAAACATTAAGTAGGACTCGGCCGATTGTGCAAACGAGATGACGAACGGCTCTGAAGAGATGATGTGGTCACCACTGCAGTTTGCAACACAACTGCAGGAGGCCAGCCAAGCGATGACAACCCAACAGCTGCAGGCGGTCACCGAACTGCTGTCGTCTACAGACCCAACCCAGTTGGGATCTGACCCGACGGGGTTTGCTGCGATGGGCAGCCAGATGGCGATGTTCAAAACCCGCGTCCAAAGCGGCGGCCGGATCAGCATTCCCGACGCCGAACGCGAAGTGTTGGATATCGACGACGGAGATATCGTCCAGACGTTCGTCATTCCACTCACTCAACCCTCCAGTGATTCAGATGAGTAACACACAGTCCCCCACAAACCCAATGGTATCGATGTTCGAACTCCAGCGACAATCAATCAAACAGGGCCATCAGTTCATGCAACAAAGCATGGACGCTCAAAAACAGCTCCCCCGTGTTATGGAAGACGCGATCGACTCCTCGCGGTCTGTCCAACAAACCGGCCTCACCGCCAGCCGGAGTCTCGCCAAAGGAATGGTCGAGATGATGCAGGCATCCATTCCGAGCGAACAGCCATATATCGACGACGAAACCGACGCCGAAGAACGACAACATGCGGCCTTCGAAAGTCTCCATCAGGCACTCGACGACCAGTTCGAGGCCGTCGAAGAGATCAGCGACCAGTCCTGGGAGGCACTCGAAAGCCAACTCGAGGAAAACACCGACGCGTTTGTCGAGTTCGTCGACCAATCAAGCTCCTTTACCGAAGAGTCGGTGACCGCCTTCGTCGAGTCGCTCGAAGACGTACAATCGGATGTCGAAGAAATGGAGTTCGGCGTCGAAACCGGCGATCCGGTCGGGACGACACGGATGGACACCGACGTCGACGACGAGGAGATGGCCTGATCGCCACACTGATTTCCGATGTCAGATACTACCCAGACAGCGACCGGTGAGCCGTTCGGAGCGTACTTCGAGCAGTTGAACCAGTCGTTCGCCGAGGCCTTCGAGCAGAACATGCGAATGCAGACGGAGTTTCTTGATTCATGGCGCGAGTCGCTCGACGAAAGCAGTCTTGACGAACAGACCGTCGACGGAATGGCCGGTGTTTCTCGAGCCTACGAGGTCTGGATGGAGGCAGCCGACGCCCAGCAAGAACTCATCACCGACTCGCTTCGCGGCGAAGACATCGAGCTAGAGACGTTCCGAGATCTCTATGTCAATGCAGCCAACGAAGCGTTCAAAGAGGTGATGGGAACAACCGCGTTTGCTGCCGCAACTGGCCAAACTGTCGGTGAGATGCTCGAGGCCAGCGAACAACTCGAAGCAATGAACCGCGAGACGCTGCAGTCAGTTGGCTTTGCGACAGAAGCCGACATTACAGAGGTCGGCGAGCGACTGGTCGAACTCGAACGGCGACAGCACACACTCGAAACGAAACTCGACCAGGTAATCGAGATGCTCGAAGACGACTCATGAACCCGATTACTGCAACCGTTGATGCCCAGCAACGCACCCTCGAGGCGACTATGGAGTACTTCGAGCGGGTGCCGAAACTCGCCGAACAGGTCGAACGCGTCGCCGACATCGAGGTTGGAACCACGCCCAGCGAGGTCGTCTACAGCGAAAACAAACTTGAGTTGCTTCATTACACACCAGAAATGGCAGGGACCGATCCCGAGACGGCCCAGGACGTGCCAATCCTGATCGTGTATGCGCTGATCAACAAACCCTACATCTTGGATCTCCAGGCCGACAGGAGCGTCGTCCGTCGGCTGCTCGAGGCCGGCTTCGAGGTGTATCTGATTGACTGGGGCGAACCCTCACGGCTCGATGCGTCGCTGACGCTCGAAGACTACGTCTGCCGGTATACGGACAACTGCGTCGATGTCGTCCGCGAGCGGTCGGGCCAAGAATCAATCAATCTGCTTGGCTACTGTATGGGTGGTACGATGGGTGTGATGTACGCCTCACTGTTTCCCCAGAAGGTTCGGAATCTCGGGTTGATGGCCGCCGGGCTCTGTTTCGACGACACCGGTGGCGTCCTCGAACTCTGGGGCGAAAAACCGTACTACGACCCCCAGAACGTAACCGACAGCTTCGGCAACGTCCCGGCGGACTTTCTGGATGTGGGCTTTGCGCTGATGGATCCGGTCTCGAACTACGTCGGTAAGTATCTCCGCCTGTACGACAACGTCGAAGACGATGCGTTCGTCGAGAACTTCGCCCGCATGGAACGGTGGCTCGGCGAGGGAATCGACGTGGCGGGTGCGACCTACGAACAGTTCATCGAAGACATCTATCAGGACAACAAACTCGCACACAACGAGTTCTATCTTGGCGACGATCACGTCGATCTCAACGAGATCGAAATGCCAATTATCCAGATTGTCGGTCATTACGACCACCTCATCCCGCCGGAATCGAGCACTGCGTTCAACGATCTGGTAGCGAGCGAAGATGTAACGACGTTCGATGCCAAAACCGGCCATATTGGGCTTTCTGTCTCCTCGAGTTCTCACGAGGAGTTGTGGCCCTCCGTCGCCGACTGGTTCGCTGAGCGATCAGACGAACCGGACGAGGAGGCTAATGACGCCGAACTAGCAACTGCGGATGGTGCCGATTCGGACACCGAGTCTACAGGAGAGACTGCTGTTGAGGCAGAACCCGAACTCGAGGTCAGCGACGAACCGGAGGCAAAACTCGAACCCGAGGCTGCGGCTGAATCCGACCTCGAGTCCGAAACTGAAGCTGAAGCCGAAACGGAGGTTGTGAGCGATAGCGCAGAATCGGCTACTGACGACACGAACTCGAGTCCGGACGAGCGCGAGGCCAGCGGCGAGCCAGGGTTTTCGAAAGGCTCCGAGCCGTTAGAATCAGTCTACGGCATCGGCCCACACTACGCCGAACAGCTCCGTGAGGCAGGTATCGACAGCATCGATGCGCTCACAGAAGCCGACGCCGACACACTGGCCGACGCTGTCGGTGTCTCGGCCGACCGTGCGGCCGAATGGATCGAAAGTGCGATAGACCACAGAGAGTCCTAACAGAGCCTCTATTTGTTCGCTGAGTAGTTCGAATTCAATACTGTCGTTTCGGCCGCAACAAGATTTAATACCGATTTTGCCGCACAGTTCACACACGCGGTTGATACTGGTGTGTTCCCTCCACAGCAAAATACACACAGGCCGATTCAACTCCGGCAGTTGTCACACCCGGCGACCGCAGTCCCCGTATCATGAAACTGGATTCTCAAACGTGTGTTGTAACCGGTTCTTCGCGCGGTATTGGCAGCGGAATCGCAACCGAACTCGGCGCCCATGGCGCGAACGTCGTTGTTAACTACCGAACCTCCGAGCGAGAGGCATACGATGTGGTAGAAGAAATCGAAGCCGACGGCGGCACAGCGGTTGCCATCCAGGCAGACGTCACAGAAGGCGATGAAGTCGAGGCAATGGCCGACCGCGTGCGAAACGCCTTCGGATCGACTGACGTGTTGGTCAACAACGCCGGCATCACCATCGACAAGAAGTTCGAAGAGATGACTCGCAAAGAGTGGGATACGGTCATGGATGTCAACCTCGGCGGCGTCTACAACTGTACGAACGCCTTTTTCGATGATCTGAAAGCCGCCGACGAGGGTCGGCTGATCAACATTTCGAGCGTAGTTGGCCAACAGGGCAACTACGGCCAGGCGAACTATGCGGCGACCAAAAGCGGGTTGTTCGGCTTTACCCGCACGATCGCCCTCGAGTTGGCCGACAGCGGCACAACCGCCAACTGCGTCTCGCCAGGATTCGTCCAGACGGATATGCTCGAGAAAGTTCCCGACCGCGTCCAGCATAAGATCCGCAAGCGAATCCCACTCGACCGGTTTGCCGATATCGAGGATGTCGCTGGCCTTGTGCGGTTTCTGGCCAGCGAAGACTCGAGTTACATGACCGGCCAGGTCTTTGGCGTCAACGGCGGCATGGAGTGGTAGCGACGAAATCATACAAGTAGTCTGCTGACGTATACCACGGTATGCCAACCATTAGCGTTGAACTCGACCCGGATCTTCATGCCTGGCTCGCCGAGCGTGCCGGTGGTCACAACAGAACCGTCGCTGCGGAACTCAACGCACTCGCAGCCGCCGTGCGGGAAGGCTCTGCGGAACAAACCCCGCTTCCAGTGGGCATCTATGCCGAAGACGGGTTCGGCGAACTCGACGGTGAGGGGCTGGCCGGCGAAGATCCGGATCTGCCGGTGGGTGTGTTCGACGATTCGACCGTCAGCGACGAATCGTAGCCACTTGCAGTGAATACGAAGTCGGTGTTTTCTTGTACGCTTCGGCCCAGTATATGGTATGTCAAGTGGGGCCACTGGCGGCGATCAGACGCTCACCACCGCCGACCATCGTATTTTGCAGTATCTCAGGGGCGGCCCGGAGTATCCCGCGTTAATCGCCTCACACACTGGGCTTCATATCCCACTGGTCGAGCGACGCTGCAAGCGACTCGAGGCCATCGGCTTGCTCGAACCCGTCAGCAACGAAGTCATTTATCGGCTCACAGATCGCGGTCGGCAGATTACTGACTCACCGTAGTTCACTGTCGGCGCGGATCGTCCGAGACACCCCAGAGCACGCGGTAGGCGAGATACCCCAGCAGTGCCGAAAACAACAGCAATCCCATTGTTTCTGCGAATCTGACAGTCACCCACAGCAAGCGGGTGAGCCAGCGAATGGCGATGAATCCGCCGTAGATCAACACTGCAACTGCGAGACCAGCCAGTAGCGCACGAAGCCGTTGCATGTGCTGTTTTGTGACTCACCGACCGAAAAGCCACTGAACCGTTGGGATCGGTCTCTCAGTCAGTCAGCCCGTAGCCGCGTTTAAACAGCGCGATGTCAGCGGCAATGACGACGACAGTGGCTCCCGACAGCACTGCCAGCGAGACAAGCGGGTCTACCTCTGCGACACCCAGAAAGCCGTAGCGGACGCCGTTGACCATGTACACCATCGGATTCAGAAGCGAGATATCTCGCAACAGCGGCGTCAGATCGTTCAGCGAGTAGAAGACGGCCCCAAAGAACACCAGCGGCCGCAGCAGAAACTGGTTCATCATCGTCAGATCGTCGAAATCATCTGCCACGAGCCCCCCGACGATGCCGAGACTCGCAAACAGGAGCGTGATCACGAGCATGAACGCAACCAAAAACAGTGGTTCTTCGACCGGTACTGGTTGGTAGAGTCCGCTAATGATGACGAATCCCAACACCGCGATGAGCGTGCCGACAAGCACCCCACGCAAGGCTGAAGAAAGCAGATACGCCCAGACCATCTGTGCGTATGACAGCGGCGAGGTCAGCGTTTCATCAATGTATTCGTTCCAGCGGCCGTGAAAGATCGAAAACGAGGCGTTCTCGAAGGCGTTCGAGACCGCACCCAACACGACGAGACCAGGCAGAATGAACAGGATGTAGGGGACGCCGATGATCTCACCGACGCGCGTGCCGAGAACGACGCCGAACACCGAAAAGTACAGCACGTTCGTAATAAACGGCGGAATGAACGTGTTTTTCGGCCGCCGTACATACCGCAGGATCTCACGTTTGACCAGTGTATAAAATCCCGTGGGAACGCCAATCGAGGCGGCCGCACGGTCGACGACACTCATTGGGCTCCTCCGTCTGAGGCGAGTTGCGGTTGGTTCGGACGCTTGTTTGTGTCGTCCTCGTTGGCTGCTTCTGTCATCTGTGTGTCGGAGCCGGCGTCCGATTCGTCAGTTCGGGTCATCTCAACGAAGATTTCCTCGAGAGAAGTGCGGGCAATCTCCAAATCTACAATCTCTAAGCCGGCCCGATCCAACTCGCGGACGAGTTCCGGTGCAACCAATCCACCTTCGTGAGCGGTGACCTCGAGTTGGTGGCCGTCGAGTTCGACCGACTCGAGGCGGTCGTCGTCTGCCAGCAGCTCCGGCACGGAAGCCGGCGGTGAGCGTAGTTCGACGATGATCCGGTCTGCACCGCGGCCTTTGAGTTCGTCCGGTGTGGCAACTGCTCGGACGCTGCCAGAATCCAAGATGGCGACCTCATCACAGAGACGTTCGGCCTCCTCGATGTAGTGGGTCGTCAGCAAAATCGTCGTTCCCTGCTCGTTGAGCTCAGTGACGAGATCCCACAGATCTCGGCGGAGCTGAACGTCGACGCCTGCACTCGGTTCGTCGAGAATAAGCAGATCTGGATCGGTGATCAGTGCTCGAGCCAGCAGAAACCGGCGTTTCATCCCACCCGAAAGCCAGTCGAACCGCGTGTCTCGCTTGTCGTAGATGCCTACCTTTTCGAGTACCGCATCAGCGCGTTTGCGGGCTTCGTGGGCCGGAATTCCGTGGTAGCCGGCTTTATGCTCGAGGACTTCACGAATCGGGAAAAACCGATCAACGTTGAACTCCTGAGGTGCGAGTCCGATAGCGTTTCGTGCCTCCTGATAGTCGGTCTCAACATCGTGGCCGAAGACGCGAGCAGTGCCGCCGGATCGTCTGACCAGCCCGACGAGAATACTGATGAACGTCGTTTTGCCCGCGCCGTTGGGCCCGAGCAGGCCGAAAAAGCTGCCCTCAGGGACTGTTAGCGAGACACCATCCAAAGCGGTTACATCTCCGTACTCCTTTCGCAACCCGTCGATTTCGAGGGCGGGCTGGTTCATTCAGTAGCCTCCTGGTCGTCGAGTTCGAGGGCGTGGTCGATCAACTCGAAGACTGCTGGGTCGGCCACACCGTAGTAGCTCCATTTGCCTTCTTTTCGCGTCGTGAGAAGCCCTGCCTCAGTGAGACAGCGGAGATGGCTGGCAACCGTCGACTGTGGTGCCTCGAGGGCAGTCTGTAGCTCACAGACACAACACTCGCCGTCTCTGAGCGTCCACAACAGCCGAAGCCGCAGCGGGTTCGAGAGTGCGGTAAATATACACGAAACTGCCTGGGCCACAGCAGGATCACCGGCGCGCTCCCGCAGCGTTGCCGCATACGTTTCAGGATTCGCAGAAAGTCGGTCGAGCGAGTCGGGAAAATCGGCTGCCGACACTGTCGAGTCTGTCATATCGATACTGTTCGATATGAGTTTGCCGGCTAAAAACTGCGTGATCGAACCGCGCTGTGAGAGCCGCTTGGATGCATAGAGCGGCTACTCGAGATGGTGGTAATCGAGTTCGTAGTGGCCATCGAGTGCGGTTTGAACCGCCTGGCTCGGCTGGCCAACCGCACGTTTGTCAAGCGCCAGTTCGTTCTCGCTGTCGGAAACAGAGATGTTCTGTTGGAACTCGTCGTCAACATCAGGATAGTCTGCGCGGTAGTGGGCACCGCGGGATTCCGCACGCTCGAGTGCGCCGCGAAGCGTTGTTTCGGCGACTGTCAGCGAAAAGCCGACATCAACTGCGAGTTCGAACGACCGACTGGTTCGGTCACCCGCCACCGCGAGATCCGCAACACGCTGTTGAAGCACCGCCAGTTTATCGAGTCCAGCCTGGAGTTCCTCGCCGGTACGGATAATCCCGGCGTGGTTCCACAGTAACGCACCGAGTTCCTCGAGCAGTGTTTCGGGTGTAGCCTCGCCGTCGGCATCCTCGAGACGTCTGAGCGCGGCGAACTCCTCGGCGGCCTGCGTACGCATCAGATCCGAAAGCGTGCGGTCTGTCTCGGCTATGGTCTTGCTGCCGCCGTCTGTGGCGACTCCGGCAGAGTTGATTTCGGCCGCGATATGTTGTCCAACCGGCTTGGCGATCGCCACCGTCTCGGCAAGCGAGTTACCACCGAGTCGGTTGGCTCCGTGGACGCCTGCGGTCGTCTCGCCGACTGCGTACAGTCCGTCGACGGCGGTTTCGCCCGTGTGCGGATCGATGTCAACTCCACCCATCGTGTAGTGGGCGGTGGGGGCGACCTCCATCGGGTCGGTAGTGATGTCGACGCCCAGCGAGGCGAAGCGTTCGACCATCCGTGGGAGTCGCTCGCGGATGTACTCATCATCACGGTGGGAGATATCGAGATAGACGCCGCCGTTGTCGGTGCCGCGACCCTCACGAATCTCTTGGGCAATCGCACGGGCGACCACATCGCGGGCATCAAGTTCCATCTGGTCGGGCGAGTAGCGTTCCATGAACCGCTCGCCGTCGCTGTTGTATAGCCGACCACCCTCTCCACGGACAGCCTCGGTGACGAGTCGGCCGTCCCAGTCGTCGCCGTAGCGTGCGCCAACCATCCCGGTCGGATGGAACTGGATGAACTCCATATCGAGCAGTTCCGCACCCGCATCAAGCGCGAGAGCAGGGCCATCGCCGTTGTTCTCCTCGTCGCGCGAAGAATGACGGTTGTAGATCGCACTCGAGCCACCCGCCGCAAGGACAACGTGATCTGTGACAAACACCAAGAACTCGCCGGTCTCCATATCAAAGCCCACCGCACCTGAGACCGTCTCACCATCCGACAGCAGGCGAGTGATCATCACGTTCTCGCGGTAGGGAATCGACAGCGACTGGGCTTTCTCGACCAGCGTATCGAGCATTGCCTCGCCGGTTCGATCACCGACGAAACAGGTTCGGCGGAACGATTGTGCGCCGAAGTAGCGCTGTTGGATTTTTCCGTCGTCGGTGCGGGCAAACGCCATGCCCCACTCGTCGAGTTCGCGGATGCGTTCGGGCATCTCACGAGCGACGAGTTCGACTGCCTCGGGGTCGTTTATGAAGTGGCCTTCCTCGAGCGTGTCGGCGGCATGAATTTCCCAGCTGTCTTCGGGATCACGGCTCCCAAGGGAGGCGTTGATTCCACCGGCAGCCCACGTCGTGTGGGCATCGCCGTAATCACGTTTGCCGATCACCAGCGGCTCAATGCCTTGCTGGCGGAGTTCGATGGCAACACGTGCGCCGGCTGCACCGGCCCCAATGACGAGAGCGGGAACGTGTATTTCTTCGTAGTTGGCCTCGAGTTCGGTCGATATCGACTGGTCAGTTGCCGAGCTGTCGCTATAGCGTTTGCTGGTTGTATAGTGGCTCATTGGTAGGGTGAAACGCCGATACGCCTCTAGGTGTAGAGAGGGTCTCAAGCCTCTTGAGGGCTTCGCGTGGTGTGATTAATCCATATATAATTCTAATTGGATAAGGGCAAATTGTGTAGAAAACAATACCTGCTATCGGCGGCGCTCTCAGAACCGACCACGCTGTACAAACACCGAAAGGACAAGACAGTTATCGCCCCCGCCGAGTATCCGAGTATGAGTCTCTTAGCCGACGCCCGGGCCGTCATCAACGCTGGCCCGGTCTGTGATAGCTGTCTGGGGCGGGTGTTTGCCGACCGGAGTTTCGGACTGTCGAACGCCGAACGTGGTCGTGGGCTCCGAACGGCGGTCGCTCTCGAAAAGGACGAACCGTACGAATCAGTCGACCCCGAAGAGTGTTGGGTCTGTGAGGGCGAATGCGGTCGCTTCGATGAGTGGGCCGACCGCGCAGTTGCGGCTATCGGCGACTCTGAGTTCGAAAGCTACCAGGTCGGCACAAAAACCCCACCGCTGATCGAAGAAAACGACGAGTTGCTCCGAATGGACGCCGGCCTCGAGACGGATGCGGGCGAACTATTCAAATCGAATATGAACCGCGAGGTCGGCAAGCGGATCGGCCGACAAACCGGAACGGACGTCGAGTTCGGCCGTCCCGACGTACAGATCACGCTCGAACTCGACGGTGACCGCCTCGAGACGAAGCTTAACTCCGCGTTTGTGTACGGCCGTTACCGTAAACTCGAGCGCGATATCCCCCAAACCGAGTGGCCCTGCCGAGAATGTCACGCCAGCGGGTACAAAGGCAAGTTGTCCTGTGAGCACTGCGGCGGAACGGGCTATCTGTACCCCGAAAGCATCGAGCAGTTGACCGCTCCCGTGGTCATGGACGTCATGGACGGCACCGAAGCCACCTTCCACGGCGCGGGACGCGAAGACGTCGACGCCCGCATGCTGGGGACAGGTCGGCCCTTTGTAATTGAGGTCGAAGAGCCCTATCGCCGACGAATTGACACAGAGCGACTCGAGGGCGATATCAACGCCTTCGCCGAGGGGAAAGCCGAAGTCGAGGGGCTGCGGCTGGCCAGCTACGAGATGGTCGAACGCATCAAGGAGTTGGACGCTTCGAAAACCTACCGTGCGTTCGTCGAGTTCGCAGCCGAGGTGACTGACGCAGAGCTACAGGAGGCGATTGAGACGCTAGATGGTGCGACAATCGAACAGTATACTCCCAAACGCGTCGACCACCGACGGGCAGGGCTCACCCGCGTTCGTGAGGTGTTCGCTGCGAGCGCGGAACTCGAGGACGCCCGTCACGCAGTCGTCGACATCCATGGTGAAGGTGGTCTCTACATCAAGGAACTCATCTCGGGTGACGACGGTCGAACCGAACCAAGCCTTGCTGACGTACTCGGTGTGAACGCAGTCGTCACTGACCTTGATGTCTTAGCTGTCGAAGGCGTCGACGAACCGTTCGAAAGAGAGGAGTTTTTCATCAGCTAATGTCTGGGTACCGTATCGGCGTCGATGAGGCCGGCAAAGGCCCCGTCTTAGGGCCGATGGTTGCGGCCGCTGTCGGCGGCGAGACGAGTGAGTTGCCGGATGGAATCGCAGATTCAAAACGGCTCTCGGCGACCACACGTGAGTCGCTGGCCACCGAACTCCGGGAAAACCCTGCCTTCGCTATCGGCGTTGGCGTTGTTACCGTCGAGGAAATAGACGACCCTGAGACGGATATGAACCAGCTAACAGTCGCCGCACACGTTCGGGCGATCAAGCAGGTAGCGGAGGCAGGCGACCGGATTATTGTTGATGCCGGTGATGTCTCTGAAAGCCGGTTTGGCTGTCGCATCACCGAGGGCGTTTCGGCCGAAGATATTGATGTCGACGTGACGGCCGAACACGGAGCGGACGACAGCTACACGCTGGTGGCTGCTGGGAGTATTATCGCGAAAGTCGAACGCGACCAGTGGATGAACACAATTGGCATGCAGTACGACCAGCCGGTCGGGAGTGGCTATCCCAGCGATCCAACGACACGGGCGTTTCTCGCCGCGTACATCGAGACGCACAATGAGATCCCCGACTGCGCCCGCCGGTCGTGGTCGACGTGTAGGGATTTGTTGGCGGCTGCCGAACAGTCGGCTCTCGAGGAGTTCTAAGGTTAGTCGGCCCGCTGGCGGTGACGGTCGGCTGTGTTTGTGTCGGTCTCTGTGCGGTCGGCCGCAGAATCGGTATTTTCTGCCGACTCCGTTTGTCTCTCGATTGGTTCGTCTGATTCAGGCGGTCTCGGCAGTCGACTGATTGTCACAAACCCTACCAGGAGAGAGGCGAGTCCAACGATGAGAAACACGGTGGCCGAATCACCGGTCGTTCCAGCACCGACAAACAACCCAATGAGCCCAACAGCAACAGCACACACACCGAAGATCGCCCGTGAAAGCCGTGAGATGAGCCTCGTGACTACCGCTCGAGGGCTGCGTATCGCAGCGTTATCTGCCCGTGAGTCGGATGCCATCTATATCTTCTTTGTGTACCAGATAGAAAACCTATCGGTTCTGTATGCCGCCTGTCAGACGATATGGCTTCTCTACGCACGAATAGCGCCACAACAGCGTTGATTGGCTAAAAAATGATTTCGAACCGAGAGTTCCGTCGGCGATCAGCGTTCGGTCAGCAGCCGCCGGAGGATGTCACCGTAAGCCGGACGGGTGATTAACACACCGACGAGCACACCGAGGATCGTGAAGATGGCAAAGCCACTGAGATCACCGAGTTGAAGCGCAAACAGCGGCGACATGGCGATAATCGTCGTCGCAGCGGCGACCCCGATCACCCAGAAGGCCTTCTTGAACCGTGAGTCGAAGACCTTCCGACTCGAGACGTCACCTTCGGACATCACCTCGTCGGCGATGATGATCAAATCATCCACCCCCGTACCGATCACCGCAATGAAGCCTGCAAGCACAGCCAGATCCAGCGGATAGCCCAGATACGCCGCAAAGCCGAGCAGGATAATCACCTCCGAGAAGGCGGTGACGATCATCGGCAGAGCGACTTTCGGCTCGCGGTATCGCAGAAAGACGACACCCGAGACTGTTAGTACCGACAGAATCCCGACGAGCAGCGCATTGGTTCGGAAGTTCTCACCCTGTGTCGGCGAAATGAACGAAGTGGTGCCACCGAGCACATCGAGTTCGGCCGGTAGCGCCCCGGCACGCAGGTTAATCGAGATGCGCTGGGCCTCATCGAACGAGGTGGTCGTTAGGATGAAATTCGGATCCTGAGCCCATGAACCGTCAGCCATGCTTTGGGCGAGATCAGGGTTCATTCCGAAGGAGTTGACAACCTCATCATCGACGACAAGCAACAGACACGGATCTGTGGTTTCGGGATCCTCGTCGTAGGTACACCGTGAACCTCCCTCAGTTGCGAGGCCAGTGTCGACTGCCTTCTGTTGGAACTCCTCGGCAGAGTCCTCGCGGACGGTCACCGGTACGTGTGGGCCGCTTTGGTCGTTTTGGGTCGCAGTACTGATACTCTGGAAGTCATCGCGTGTCAGCGCCGCGCGTTCGGTCGTGTAGTTGCCATCATCGCCGGGATGGTAGATATCGACTCGAACGTTGCCGCGTTCCTGGAGGAGGTCGATAACGTCTTGTCGGCCCTCACCGGGCACCTCTACGAGGATGAAAAACTCCCCGGTGGCGGTCGAAACCTCCTGGACTGTACTTCCCGACAGTCCGGCCTGATTGACCTGGCCTTCGATCACTTCGATGGCCTCCGCACGGGTTGCAGCAGTGACGCCGTCTCTGATCTCGTCGTACTCATAGCCCGAGGCGTCCATCGCTTCGGCGAACTCCGATTCAGAGACATCTGGATCAACAACCTCAACGGTGCCAGGTTCGTCTTCGAACTCTTGGCGAGCGATTACGTCAGTCGTATCCGTATCGGGTAATTCATCTGCGACTGCAGCAGCTACGGCGGCTTCGTTGTCAGCGGCAAACTCGACGTCTTCGGCAGTCATACCGATCAATGGCGCACGGATTCGTGTACCGCCAGCCAGATCAAGGCCATAGACGAGATTGGTAAATCCTTCTGCCTGCTGGGATTCGTTTCCGAGTTCGTCGTCATCGGGTGCGCCAATCGTCGGCGAGAACAGTGCGAAACACGCTGCCAGTACGATGACTATCAGCATCACCAGCCGCCAGTTTTCTTTGAGTGTCGCGATCATCGTTTGACTCCCTCGTGGACGTACCATCGAAGCAGCGAGACGTTCAACAGATACGTGTTCATCAGATCAGCCATCAGTCCGATCACCAGTATCAGTCCGATGGCAGTCATGATCTGGATACCGAAGATGTAGGCTAACACAGTCATGACGGCCATCGCCGACATCGAGGTGAGCGTCATCGTCACACCGGTTCGCATCGCACGGTGTGTCGACTCATAGAAGTCTCCGGTTCGTCTGAGCACGCTGTTGTTTAACAGGATGTCCGAATCGACGCTATATCCGATCAACATCAACAGCGCAGCGACAGTTCCGAGTGTGAGATCAATGCCGAGAAGATTCATCATCGCCAGTGGAATCATGATATCGGAAAACGCCGAGGCGACCACCGCAATCGACGGGACGAACGTCCGGAACATCGCAAATACAAGCAGACTCATGCCAGCAAATGCGATGGCAACGCCGCCGAGTGCAAGCAGTTGGGTATCAGACCCAAACGCTGGTGAGACCTGATCAATCGTCAATATCTCAAAGCCAGCGTCATTCGCTTCGGATTCTAACTGTGTTGAATCGACTTCACCATCTCCAAAGGAGACGAGATACGACCCATCAGCCGGAATCTGCTGGACGGACTGTGGTTCGGCACTGAACGCCTCGTCAATCTGTTCGCGTGGATTATCCCCCTCTACTTCGATTTGAAGCTCCGTGCCTCCTGTAAACTCCAGTCCTAAATTCGCTGGAGCACCCGTCATCACGTACCAGCCGAAAATCACCAACAGCGAAACTGCAAGCACCGCCAGCGGCACAGCCACCAACTGACGGTTCGAATACTGGGTGTAGTCGACTTCCGGTACAGCGATATCAACCATACGGTGTGCTCAGACAGGCCGTTGGATAAGCTTTCTCATGTCCGTGACTATGACAGTCCGGTACGCCCCAACGACCGACGGAACTACGGCAGGTACCGAATACTTACAACGCCTGGCTCGGAGCGAATCTCGACCCGGTTGACGCCCAACCGTGCGGCCCGCGAGAGCGTCCCCTCGCGGTCGTCGAGAACGCTGTCAACGGCCGCTTCGGTTCCGTCTTCTGGAACGGTCACGACGTGTATCTCACCAATGCCTGCGCGTGGTTCACGCGTCAACTCACCCACTGGCTGGTCGGCTGCGATCTCACGTTCATAGCTTGTCGGCGGTTCCTCGCTGTGTTCGACCGACAAGGGCCGACGCGCCTCGAGTTCGATGAGTTGCCATGACACCTCGAGCGGTGGGTCCGGCGAGACAGTGCCCTCAACAGCGTCATCGACCTCGACGCCCGGATTCGAGGCGAGCGTATGTACCTGTCCGTCCGCAACGTCTTTCAGAATCGCCGACTCGTCGTCGGCGTGGGTAACCAGAAACGTGCCGTCTTTCTGACTCACAGAGGGTGTCATTACCAACTGATTGGCCTGAAAGGGTTTCGGCGTTTCGTCACGGACTCACCGCGAAAGCAAATAGTGAGCGAGACCCATCCCAGCCAGCATGATCGCTGGTGGGGCGATAGCCGCAGGCTGTGGCAGTGCGTACAGTACCGAAACGAGAGGCCCAGAGATGCCGCTGGCCGGAGGCCGCTCGATGGTCTCGCCGTCGAGTTCGAAGCTTTCGGGCATCGAGATGATTGCAGCCACATAGAGTGATACCAGAAACGCCACCCCGGTGAGTGCGATGATCGTATCGTAGCGTGGATGATAGCCCAGGCCTTTGCGGTGCTTTCGAGCGACAAGCAGAACCGGTGCGATCAGTGGGCCAGCCGCAAACAACCCAACGACCACAATGAACGTCCGTGAAAGCGTCAGCGAGCCACCGGGCGAGCCAGCGGTCTCGGCGATCCACACAATGAGGCTGAACGTAAACAGGATGCCGACGAACGCTGCGGCGAGCGTGCCGAACACTACGTACAGTTTGAACAGCAGCGAATCGCCTTCTCGAAAGGCGTAGGGAAACGCCCCAAACACCCCACGGTAGCCGTCTGCCATTGGTGGGCCTACGTCGTCGACTGAATTAACGCCATTGGAACGGACTCGCCAGCAGTGGCGGTTTCAGATGTGCCTCGAGAAGGCCGTCCACCACGCCGTCTCAGGGGATCCACTGTCACGGACTCGACGAAAGCGCGTTTTTACAGGTATTTCAAGGCGGATGCCACGGGGTCGTCCGGAAATCTTTGATTTCCGTGATGTGGCCAGAAATCAGAGATTTCTGGCTGCCTGCCAGACTGCGTCTGGCAATGACGAGACGCAAAGCGTCTCGAACCACTTGACCCCGAGGTTGTTGACGTCATCTACAAGCCACTCTCCCCACACACCCCTTATGTGGGTTGGTCACATACACCAACCTGATGTCTCAACAGATTCAACAGGAACTCGAGGTCGATCAGTTTACCCGTGGATTAGTCGGCCCCGACCAGGAGTGGGCGGGCACCGTCGCCGACGGCGGTACGGTTCGAACCCATACGCCTGCTGGCTGCTGGGGGCCGATGATCACTCCTTCGTTTCGTGGCGGCCATGAGGTCACTCGACCGATCCGTGTCGAAAACGCCGAAGTCGGTGATGCGCTCGTCGTCAAAATCAAAGACGTACAGGTGACAAGCATTGCCACCAGCACCGGCAGTATGGCCGAACGAAGCGAAGCCTTCGGCGACGATCCGTTCATCGACCACCAGTGTCCAGAGTGTGGCACCGAATGGCCCAAGACGGTCGTCGAGGGAACTGGCGAAGACGCAATTCGATGCGCCGAATGTGGAGCCAACGCCTCTTCGTTCGGGTTTGAGTACGGGTATACGGTTGTTTTCGACGAGGATCGAACCGTTGGGCTGACTGTCGGCGCTGAGGGAGCCGACCAACTGGCCGAAAACGCCGACGAGAACATGGCACTGCCCGAAAACTCCCGGCAGCATCCGATCTTGCTGTACAAGCCGGATGAGATTCCTGGCACACTCGGGCATCTCGCACCGTTTATCGGCAACATCGGCACTACCCCAGCAGTCGAACTGCCGGATTCACACAACGCCGGTGATTTCGGTCAGTTCCTTATTGGAGCCGAACATGCGTGGGGAATCACAGATGAAAGCGAACTCGAGGCACGTACTGACGGCCATCTCGACTCCAACGACGTCCGACCAGGCGCGACGCTCATCTGTCCGGTTCGAGTCGACGGCGGTGGGCTCTATGTTGGTGACCTCCACGCCAACCAGGGCGACGGCGAACTGTCGTTGCACACAACAGACGTCAGTGGGACAACCGAACTCGAAGTCGAGGTGATCAAAAACCTCGAGATGGACGGACCGCTGCTTTTGCCGAACGAATCCGACCTCCCAAACATCGCGAAACCCTACTCCGAGGACGAACGCGAAGCGGGCGACGCGCTGGCCGGGCAGTACGGGGTTGAGACCGTATCGGATGCACTGCCGCTGCAGATTATCGGCTCAGGAGCGACCATTAACGAAGCAACTGACAACGCCTTCGAGCGGGCTGGATCGCTGTTTGAGATGACCGAAGGAGAAGTTCGAGCCCGCTGTACGTTCACCGGCGGCGTCGAAATCGCTCGCCTGCCGGGAGTCGTCCAGCTTTCGATGCTCGTCCCGACCGAGATTCTCGAAGACCTCGGGCTCACGTCAGTCGTCCGCGAACAGTACAATCTGTAAGTTCGGTCGCTGTCTTTTTCTTGGGCGGCCGGCCTTTCGTTACCCACCCTGTGCGGCCGGAATCAGCGACATTTCGGTCGTCGGCAGACACTCCGTCTCCGGGTCGGCTCTGTCGCCGTCGACGAGCACACGGACACTTCCCCGGAGCGTTCCGTCTTCGTCGAACAGTTGTGTGCGGGCTCGAGGATACTGCTCGACAAACTGCTCGAGGACGGCCTGAACTGACTCGCCGTCGTCGGCAGTCGAAATCGAGACTGTTTTGCTGCCAGTGACGCCCCGAAGCGGTCCGTGGACTGTTAGTTCCATATCGACTCGTTGGTGTCGTACTGCATTGGTATTGTGTTCTGTGACAAAACCAATATCCAGTGAGGCTGTGGTTCGTCGCGTGCCGAAACCCGACGGCAACGATTTTATCATAGCCGACCGCTCGTTGTGGTATGTATCTGGATATTGGCAACGTCCTCGAGACGTCGCCAGGCATTACCGAAGAGACGCTCGAGCGTCTCGACGAACGCGTCGAGATCGCCCACGAACGAATTGCTGCCGGTATGGAAGCCGAAGAACACGGCTATGCCGCGCTCTCTCTCCCAGAGACCGTCGATACTGAGGAAATACGGGCTGCTGTCGAGCCGTTTGGCACGCCCGAGGCCGTCCTGACTGTTGGCATCGGCGGTAGCGCGCTGGGCGCGGCGACGATCTCGGCCGCCCTTTCCGACCAGACAGACGTAGAAGCACACTTTTTGGATAACGTCGATCCCGAAGACACCGCCGCGTTGCTCGAGTCACTCCCACTCGAAGAGACTGTTGTCAACGTCGTCTCACGGTCGGGAACGACTGCCGAAACGCTGGCGAACTTCCTGGTCGTACGCCAGGCGATGGAGGATGCGGGCGTCGATTGGACCGAACAGGCGTTCGTGACAACTGGCGAGGAGGGTAATCTCCGGAATCTGGCCGACAAACACGACCTGCCGTCACTCAAGGTACCTGACGGTGTCCCAGGGCGATTTTCGGCGCTTTCTACGGTGGGATTGGCCTGCGGGGCGCTGCAAGGACTCGACATTGAGAGCGTTGTAGCGGGAGCCGCCAGCGAGAAAGCCAAACTCTCTGGGTCGCTACAGAACTCGCCCGGCTACGCCTACGGTGCGGTTTGCTACAGTCTCGCCGAACGCGGCGCGCTGACGAACGCGATGATGCCGTATGCCGAATCCCTCGAGTATTTCGCCGAGTGGTTCGCCCAACTGTGGGCCGAAAGCTTAGGTAAGGAAGGACTCGGCCAGACGCCAGCCCGCGCGCTGGGGGCGACCGACCAACACTCTCAGTTGCAGTTGTATCGCGCTGGCCCCCGCGACAAACTCGTTACGCTCGTTCGACCGCGCGAGCGTGAAGATATCGACATCCCAGAGACGGACTTAGAGGGACTGTCGTATCTTGGCGGGGCCGGCCTCGGGGAGTTGCTGGACGCAGAGTTCGAGGCCACAGAGGCAAGCCTGGCCGTCGAGGGCATCCCCAACATCCGGATTGAACTCGACCGCATAGATGCCCACGGCATCGGCGAACTCCTCTATGGCATGGAGGCCGCCACCGTGATGTACGGCGAGTTGGCCGGTGTTTCGACGTTCACCCAGCCTGCGGTCGAGTGGGGCAAAAAGGCCGCCCGTGGACTGCTTGGTGGCGGCGAGTTCGCCGAGGCTGATGCCGTCGCTGACAAACTCGAGTTCACAATCGAATAACACACAACCCAGATTATCGTTCTCATGTGCCGCCGACAATCGGTGTGTCTAACACGGACCGGGCGGTAGTAGTCGTACTGATGGAGCAGTCATCGGAACCGTCACTGGTCGGCCAGCGAATCCAACACGTCGGCGAAGTGATCGTCATCATCGTCATCGCCTACATCTGTGCCAGTCTTGCGATCAGCCTGCTCGAGCCGCTGGTCGGCAGACTCACCGTAGCCGTCGCCTGGGATAACACGACGATGATCGTCCAGACGGTGATCCAGTTTACGGTGATGATGGGTGTGGTCGTCTGTTATGCCTGGCTTCTCGACACAGCTGCGTTGGTTCCGATTCGAGCACCTGACCGACGAGCAGTAGGATTCATCGTTGGTGGAACGATTCTTCTTCTCGGCTGTCAGTTCATTATAAACCGGCTGCTCCAGTGGATGGATTTTGCACCGGGAGCCAATCAGGCTGTGTTGGCCGGCGTTGGCGATCCAACCTACTTTCTGGTAATGATTCCGGTCTCGCTGCTGTTTGTCGGTCCGGCCGAAGAACTACTGTTTCGTGGAGCCGTCCAGGGTCGACTTCGGGAGTCGTGGGGCATGTGGCCTGCGATCGTGACCGCAACCGTTCTTTTCGGATTGGCGCATATTCCAGCCATCACCGGCGGTTTCGGAGCCCAACTTTCCTATGCACTGCTGGTCGGCGTGTTGGGATTGCTGTTGGGCTATCTGTATGAGTACACCCAAAACATTCTCGTCCCATCGCTGATTCACGGCGCGTACAATGCGACGCTGTTCGGCTTGCTATACATCACTGAAACCGGCCTGATATAAGCTTCAAGCCGGATTTTTTCGCGACAGGTCGCTGCCACAGATCGGACAGCGGTCGTGGTGCTCATCAAAGGTTCGGCCGCAGCCGACACACTGGAACTGCCAGTCGCGTTGTTCGGTGATCCCATCGCGGGCGATCACTTCGACGTCGACGTTGAGCCGTTCGGCGACGTTCTGCATGGCATAATCGTCAGTGACGAGTGTGCCGTCAAGTTCGAACGCAGCCGCAACAAGCAGCAGGTCAGTCTCCGAAAGCTCTTCGGCGTCGCCGGTTTCGCTGGCTGCGCGGGTGATTCGCTCGACGGTACCCTCAGAGGGAATATGGATGTGCATTCCCGCGCCCTCTTCGGCATCGAACCGGAAGGCGTGTTCGCCCTCGAGTTCTTCGTGAACTTGGGGAACTGAAGCCGTATCCTCGTCAGTATGGTACTCGTGAATAAACGCCGACGTATCGAGAATATGCATTCGTTAACGAGAAACGACAATGTAGTCTTTGACGGCCTGGACGCTGTTGATCGGGATCTCGAGCCGACCTGCTTCGTCGTCATCGAACCCCGAAGAATGCGGCGAAATTCCTTCGTTGGGGACGACAAGCAGGTTCTGAAGCCCACCGGTTTTCATCTCCATTGTAATGTTGTACAGGTCTCCGAGTTCGGTGCCGTCTGCCCCCATTACTGCTTTGCCAGAGAGGTTTTCGGCAAGTATGTCTACCATACATCCGATACTCGGGCCGAATTATATAAACGCCACGGGGAGCGTCTGACGAGCGGCTGTCAGCCTCCTCAGTGACTGTCGCAAAGAACTATACTCTTTGGAAACCTATCTTCGGCTGTTCGTGGCCGTCAATGTACTCACTGTTACGGCAATTATTCTCGCTCTCGGGATCGCAGCCCAAGTCCTCGCCAAGCGGCTTAAAATACCGAGTGTGCTGTTTCTCATTCTGATCGGTGTCGCACTCGGCCCATCGGTGCTTGGAGTTGTCACACCCGAGACGTTCGGCGGCGGACTGTCGACGGTCGTTGGCCTCAGCGTGGCGATTATTGTCTTCGATGGAGCCTTTCAACTCCGGCGTGAAAAACTCGAACTCGCCCCGAAGGCAATCACCGGATTGATGACAATCGGAGCAGCGTTGATGTTTTTCGGCACCGCCTTCGCCGTTCGGTTTTTTCTTGAGACTGACTGGGGTGTCTCCCTTCTGGTCGGCGCGCTGTTGATTGCGACGGGGCCGACAGTCATCACGCCGATTTTCGAAGTTATCACTGTCCGCGAGCATCTCGAGACAACCTTCGAGGCCGAAGGCATTTTTAATGATGTGACTGCCGCCATTCTGGCGATTGTTGTCTTTGAGACGCTGGTCGTCGAGTCGACGCCGACCGCAATCCCGGGTGACTTCCTGTTGCGGCTGGTAATCGGCGTCGGCGTTGGCGTCACCGTTGCAGTCGGCATTCGAACGCTGCTTACCCGGATGGCGATTCCAGCGGACGACGCCCCGCGTGTCGCCCGCCTCGTTGTGCTTGCGGCCGTCATACTCGCGTATGGAGCCTCGGAAGCTCTTTTCACCGAAACCGGGGTTGCAGCGGTTGCGGCTGCCGGACTCGTGTTGGGGAACATGGAACTGCCACACCGCGAGTCGATCCACGAGTTCAACCGAGATCTGACGCTGATCGTGTTGGCAATCGTCTTTATCTCGCTGGCTGCACTGATCGATTTCGACGCGTTGTTCGGCCTTGGCCTCGCTGGGCTGGCGGTTGTTGTCATCGTCACACTCGTCATCCGGCCGATTGCGGTCGCGCTGTCGGCCCGCGACCGGCAGTTCACCCGAAACGAAAAGCTGTTTTTGAGTTTCGTCGGCCCCCGCGGGATTATCCCCGCCAGCATTGCGACGCTGTTTGCAATCGAACTCCAGGCCGCCGGCCAGTTCGACGAAGCCCAGGTGTTGGCCGGCACCG